>OCTX011969699.1_pt1 | contig 14636 bp, 7 predicted proteins | sample 1539691 | NCBI WGS metagenome assembly OCTX01 (sample SAMN02144231, study PRJEB22623) | gut metagenome | biome: sheep rumen | host: Ovis aries | place: New Zealand | reverse complement strand
GGCAACTGTTGCCGAGGCGGTTGATTGGGCAAATGATTTGATCGACAAGATATCACGGGCCTGACATGACTTTGATGTCATAGAGCTGCATGGCCTTGGCTCGTCCATCAACTGCCTCGGCCGTCGCGTCGCTTCCTACACCATCCGCGACCCGAAGGAGATTGCGAAGCTGCTGGCAATGGTTTCATGAGCGCTGCCGGAGGACTGCGAGCAAACGGGTGTCGTGCATAGACCATTCACCGTAGGTTGTCCACTGTCCGGATTCTCCGCGCGGATGTGGTGAATGCGAAAGGCAATTTGCCGTGCAATCAGACCTCATAACCACCACCCACAAGCGGCGGAAATTTTGGTATAATACCAGTGCTTTCTCCGAAGAGGATGTCGGTCTAAAAAATCGTGCAGGAGGGCCATCGGAAATGATGCTGATTTAATCGCGGGCAACTCATGCCGGGTAACCGCCGAAAAAGCGAAGCTTTTGAGGGCCGAGGCCGATAGGCCGAGGGGATAGCCGAAGGCCGAGCTAAGGCGTTGAAAGCGTGAATCCGCGAGGCCAACGGGCAGGCGCAGCAGGGCCAATATAACCAGCGGGGAGTAACCGCGAGGGGTTACTGCTAAGACAGGATTACTGTACCCCGGAGGCAACATGAAAAATCAGAAGTCAGCTCAATCTGAAAAAGAATCTTGCAAAGTCACGAATGGTTTGGCCGTTGCCGAACTAACAACGGTGGATGCCATACGTTCGAGAATCTTTACGACTCGCGACACTCAAGTCATGCTTGATCGCGATCTCGCCGAATTATATGGGGTTGAAGTGGGGCAACTCAATAGACAGGTAAAGCGCAATATTGAACGCTTCCCAGAAGACTTCATGTTTCAGCTGACCCATGAAGACTGTTCAAGATGCCAAATTGGCATCTTGAACGGTGGGAGGGGTAGCAACATAAAATATCTCCCTTATGTGTTTACGGAAAATGGCATTGCAATGTTGAGCAGTGTCCTTCGTTCGCCTCGAGCAATTGCGGCCAATATACGAATAATGCGAGCATTTACTGCCATGCGTCGAGCTCTTGCCTCACTTGCCCCGCTTCTCTCGCGAATAGAGGCCACGGAACGCCGTCAGTTGAAGCAGGAAAATGCTCAAGTGCGCAATGAGGAAAGGTTCAAGTTGATTCTTGATGCGATGCAGGACAAGAAGTTTCCTCCGCAGAAGGTGTTTTTCGATGGACAGGTATATGATGCGTTTGAGCAGATGAAGAAGTTTGTGCGCATGGCGAAGTCAGAACTGATAGTCATCGACCCGTACTTCGACGATTCGGTTCTCGCGCTCGTCGCGCAGAAACGTCCTGAGGCGACGGTGCTCGTGGTGAAGAACTCACGCAAGAACCAGCTTCATGAAGTAGATGTGGCTCAGTTCAACGCGCAATATGGCGACACACTTACGGTTAAGGAATCGGACAAGTTCCACGACCGCTTCCTCATCATCGACAAGTCAACGCTCGTCCATGTCGGGGCATCGCTCAACCATCTTGGCAAGAAATGCTTTGCGTTCTCGTCGCTTGACAAGTCAAACATACCAGACATCCTATCGAAGCTCTAAAGTCATTGCGCCATGCTGATATAATCGTCTACACGCTGATGCCGATGCTGCCCTTAGAACCCTTAGAACCATGCGCAATCGGGTTTTAGGCGTGACAACCCGACATGTCTCGCCCGCTGTCCGTATCCTCTGCTCGGATGTGGTGAAGCCGAGCGGGCACTGTGGCAATCGAGTGTGGCAGTCAGGTGTGACCCTTTTGGCTCGCAGAGAGTTGGGCGTCTTTCAACCACGCGGATATTGTGCGGCCGTGGCGCGAGGCGAAAACGCGGGTGAGCTGGTTCGCAGACGTGAATCGCAGTTGTTTCGCCACATCTTTCACCGTATGCCCGCCTAGGAGAAGCGTCTCCGCCCTGGACAGTCGCTCGTCGAGAATCGCCTCCCGCAGCGTCTTGCCAGTTTCAGACTTCAGCCGCATGTCCACGAACCTTCTGGAGCGATTGAGTTGCTTGACGACGGTCGACACCGACAATGGTGAATCGGCATGCGCGTGTATGTATGAGAGCGCCGTTTTCGCAAGTGATCCTGTGGCGAATGAACATGAAGTGGATTCCCGATCTGCGATGTGCAGTTTTTCAACGATCACCTCGTGAAACGGAAGTTCTTTCTTCCCGGTCAACAGACGGTCCAGTTCCTGCATCGCGCGGTAGCCCATGTATCTGGAATCCGGTATTATGCTGGAAATCGTTGGATTATTTCGCTTGGTGAGGGTCGTGTCGTTGTCTACGCTTATTAGCGCTAGGTCGGACGGTATTCCGATCTTTGCGTGTCTGCATGATGTCAGAACGCGACGGGCGACAATCGCGTCGGACGCCATGACGGCCGCAGGCTTGGGCAGCGCCTTGAGCCAATCCGCGAGATCCTCCTTTGTGTCGTAGATGCGGATATCCGCCGACGGACGCTGGCTGGCCGTTTCTCTCCTGAAGGCCGTAGCGCGCTCGACGTTGTAGAACACTCCGCTGTCGTTCGGCACGAAGCCGTACGACGCGAAGTCTCCTCTACCTGTCAGATGCCTGGCTCCTTCTTTGCCGATGGCTGCATTGTCCAGCCAGACGCATGCGACGTTGCCCCTCGCCGTAAGCGCCGGATTGTCTATGTTCACAAGTACTGTGGGCTTGTCGGATTTCGCCAGCTCGTTCATGAATCTTGCGCCTCCGTCGAGCGCAACGATGAATCCGTCGTAGTCCGATATCCTGCATATTCCGGGGGAGCTGTTCATGAACGCCGGGTCAGCCATGAAAAGACTGTAGTTGCCGTGCCCCGATAGGTAGTCGAGTACACCCGAAAAATGGTCGCGACCCGACACACATCTAAGTGTGTAGATCGCCAAAATGCGGATTCCCTTGTCGGAGGATTTCATTACGGGAAAATATTATATCAAAGTGTTTCCAAAATGGGAATGCGCTTTCTGTTCCATTTCTGGAATTTAAGTCTTGTCCACGGCGCGTGATATGTGATAGACTCCCATTGCAATTGCGAAAGAAAGGGAAAACCAAGCTATGACGAACGCAGCTCTACGGGGAAAGCCGGATGCGGGAAATCCGCACGTCGCGCCTTCGCAACGCTACGGTGGTACAGGCCGGCTTTATGAGGGTGAAGCCACATTGACGGCAACGTCAAGGCTTGGGCCGCTACTCTACAGCTCATATACAAGAAAGAAGTTGTTGCTATTGTTGTGCGTCGGCGGATCCATGTGTGCGTCCGCCACGACCTACTCGTATTGGAAGGGGCCTGAAGGCGGTGACTGGTGGTCAGAGCAGAATTGGACAGCCGGCATCCCCGACCATTCGGGAATGATTGCCAAGCTGTCGACATTGGACTATCCGTCTGCTGGCACGTATATTGCGTTGACAAATGCGGCAGCGGTCAAAGTTGACAAAATAGAAGTGTCGTCGGGCGAGTGGACGCTGAGACTCGGTGGAACACTTGCGCTCGAAGGGGCGTCGAATGACAACACGACGGTTAATGTCTCCGGCAATGCAAAACTGACGATAGATGGTGGCATTCTGGAGAACCAGTCCGTTAGTGCGACGACAGGCACTGGCGGCGGCAAGGCGTCCGTCGCGCTTAGGAACTGCGTCACGCGTGGACTCTACACTCTTCGGCGCGGCGGGAGTGACGCCGACTCCCCCGATACCTATACGGTCAATGGCGGTGAACATCGCATTCGCACATGGTATCCGCGCCTTTTCGACAACATGGTCGTCAGCAACGGCATCGTCCGTTTTGGCAGCATTCACGGATACGATCGCTATAGCGAGAACAAGGACACGCGCTACAGGACCGCGCTTGAGGTCGTAGGGGGCAGGGTTGCTGTAGATGGCGAAGACAAGGACGTCACTAGTGCTTCGCTCGGCATCGTGGCAAAGGGACGTGGCGTGGCGGAGATCACGGTTGGCGGCAATCAGGTATGGCTTGCCAACGGGGGCGCAACCGGGAATCACAGTGTCGATGTTGCCTGGAGAGTTCAAGATAAGGCTCTCTTCCGCGCGGCGGGCCCGTATGTCGCCAATATTGGCAGCACCGGCAGCGTCGAGGTTGTTGGTGGACGTTTTGTCATGACGAGCTCCTTTGTCAACTGCGGAGATGTGGGCGACGGGCGTTGTTCCAATTTCCTGCTTGACGGTGGCGTGCTTGATTTTGATTACTCGTCCAATGGTTCGCTGACTGGTACGACGATATATGACGCAGGGTCGTACCACAGGCTTATCGCCGGTAAAAGCGGTGCGCGGCTGCGTAACCGCAATAACGTAAACGTCACCATCGGCGGTGATGGCTTCGTCGCGGCGGACGACGGTACGGGCGGCGTGACGTTGGACGGCAAGGGCAAATTCGTGTTCTCTGCTGCTAGTGCGTATGCAGGTGGCATGACGGCACGTGGCCGCATCCAGCCGTCGGTCGGTTCAGGCGCTTTCGGTACGGGCGTATTGACGCTGAAGGACGGCGGCACGTTGCAGACTGAGCTGACGACTACGACTGAACTGCCGGCGCTCAGGCATGAGAATGCCGCATTCGTCAAGCTGGACGTGGCAAATGCGCATGTGAGCGTCCCGTCGGTCATAGGATCGGGCGCATCTGTATTGATGCTCGTTTCCAATGCCTCTCGCGAGTCTTTCGGGATAACGGATGCGCGGTATATGATGAGTGAGAACGCGCCAGTCCTGGACAGTCTCGGCCTTCCTGAGGCGCCAATCATCGCCGTCACAAAAGAATCCAATAACAGCGCCCAGGAGGCGCACCTCCTGAAGTATGATTCGATGACGAAGAAATTCAAGAACGCCGACTATACGACTGACCTGACCGTTGATGGCGTCGACAAGATTGCGTATGTGACTTCAAACACAAGTTTGGACAGCAAGTCGTTCGGAGCTGTTGTCGTAAGAGGAGCCTCCATCAATGGTTCGTCCACGATTGGCAGGGGGGGCGGCAATGCCTACCTCGTGTTGCTGGCGCACTCCAATTCCAGCACTCAGGGTCAGCTGACGGGTGGAGGGTCTGTTAATTTCGGCGCGGCACGTGGCTATGTGCTGAGCGGGGCCGGTGTAAACGGCAGCATCAGCTGTGGTGTTAATGGGTATCTGAAAGGATCGGGCGGCGTGGTGTTCTGCACTATGGACAACGGAGGCATCAAGCTCTATCGCCAAATGTCATACACTGGGGGCACGAAAATCCTTTCAGGGACAATAGAGCTGACGAAGTCGGGCTCCTACGAGGGCGGCTTTGGCAGCGGGACTGTCGAGGTCTTGGGTGGCGAGTACACGGGTGGAAGTGTTCGTTTCAGCTATGCGACAACGGATGCTCACGATTTCATCATCTCGGGCTTTGGCGCGGCGACTGGAACCAAGACTGGCGTACTGGACTTCCGGAATAACGTTACGCTTTCTGGCCAGGTTGTGCTGACGAACGATGCTATGATATGCGCTACATCTGGGAGTGCTGGCACACTCTCGAATGTGATAGGAGGCTCAGGTGACCTCTATCTTGGCGGCGATGGCGTAATTGGCATTTCAGGGATCGACATCAATGGCGATGTGCATGTGGATGGTAGTGTGACGACGACGGGCAGCATCGTGACAGGCGAACGCTTCCTCTTTGTGGACGGTATGCTTGTTTTCAACAATACGGACAACATCGTGGTGGATGCGAAAGTGCTCGGGGCGGGCAGAATCGTCCTCGCCGGCACTGGCAAGGTCGATTTCTCCGATCTCTCGGTGTTCGACGGGCTCGTTGACGTGGCCGGCAACGCCAATGCCGAGATCGGTGCGCTTTATGGTATCGTCTCCGTCACCAATTCGGCGGCTGGGCATGCCGCAATCACGGTGGCCGGCACTTCCGCATACGGCTTTTTCGGCTCGTTGGCTGAAGGCGTGGATATCGCGGTTTCAGGAGGTGTCCTCGTTGGGAATGGCGCAACGATTCCTGCGGATGCGTCGCTTGGTCTCGCGGGTGGCGCGTTGGAGCTGTACGAACAGACGACATTCGCCAGCCTGTACGGAGCGGGAACGGTACTTGGCGGGCCGATCAAGGTGTCCGGCGCCGTCATCCCTGTCGCCAAAGGCCATGAGGACGCAATCACGTTCGGCGTCTTGCCGGTGCTGGAGCGCGGTGTCCCCGACGGCTGGTCGATGCACAAAACGGACACCGGCTACGCCCTCAGCAGACCCCGCGGCTTTATGGTGGTGGTACGATGATGGGATCGCTCGCGATTATTTTTGCGGCCGGGCTGCATGTCCTCCAGATGGATTGCGCGGTAACGGAGCCCGACGAGGGTTTCGTTCTCGGCAACGGAGACTTGAGCGTAAGCGCGTACCAGACAATGGACGCGATAGTCTTCCGCTTCGGGAAGGGCGACGTGTGGGATCGTCGCATCGAGACGGAAAAAGACCCTCCGCCGTGTACGGTGCGCAATTACATAGACATCGCCTTGGGACGGAAGGATCCCGGCGGTTTCACGAACCGCTCGAACGGCGTTTCCAAGGCGTATCCCATGCCCAAGCCGGTCGGCGAGCTTAAACTCCATGTTCCGTCCAACCTTCCGGGGCATCCGACGTGGCGACAGCGTCTTGTTGTCGAGGAGGGTCGCATTGAGATTTCCGCCGAATGGGAGAGCGGCGTGAAAGTTGACGTCGAGGCCGTGGTCGATCCGAACCGCAACGATTTCGCTTGCCGCTGGCGATGTTCCGGCTGGGACGACGACACGCGGCTCGGGCGGGGCGAGCCACCTGTCTTCTTCACGCTTGAGCGCGAAGCGGATCCCACGCCGCAGGAATTCCTGTCCGACGTCGCGAGCGTGGGGTTCTCGACTCCTACGGGAATATATCCCGACTGCGAGCCGCTTCCGCCGCCTGTTGCGGTGAGCGATGCCCCGAACGGACTCCATTACATCGAGCAGCGGTTCCATCCAGACAACCTTTTCCCGGAGGGATTCAAATACCGTATGCATCTTGTTGTCGGCAATGATTGCGGTAGCGCCAATGCGGTTAAGGCCGGACAGAAACGGGCAATGATCCGTTTCTTCGGCTGGAGCCGGGATGCCTCAGGACAGGCTGTCGTCCGGGTCGAAACGTCAAGAGACGTTCAGCGGGGAGGTTCCTGGACCGAGCGTTATGCGCGCCCGGAGCCATTCGCGGACTATGTGTCGCGCGCAAAGGATGCTGCCGCTGAATACTGGGGGAAGAGTTCGTTTTCCGTCCCCGGCGATTCCGCGCTTGAGTGCCTGTGGTATTCAATCTACCATGCGCGGAGATGTCTGCTCAAGGGCGGCACGGTTCCGCCTGGGCTTTTCTTTCCGTCCTCGCTCCGACACTACTCGATCTGGCATGGCGACTACCACTCCAACTACAACATGGAGTCCATCTACTGGGGGGATTTCACGGCAAATCATCCTGAGCAGGCGGAGGCGTATTTTGATTGCGTAGATTTCTACCGTCCCGTGGGTCGAATCATAGCCGAGAAGTATTACGGATGCCGTGGTGTGTTCATTCAGCTGGAGGGGTTCCCGGTGCTGGCCAAGGACGACTACAACGGGCGCTTGACGCTGGGACGCATGGCGTACATGACGGGATGGGCGATGTCGCGCTATTGGGAGTACTACCGTTTCACGCTAGATCGGGAATGGCTCCGGACGCGTGGCTATCCGTTCATCAAGGAGTGTGCGTTGTTCTATCTTGATTTCCTTAAGAAAGCACCACATCCCGATCTGCCGCCGAATCTCAAGGACGGCAAGTATCATGTATTCCCCTCCATCGCGGGCGAATCTTCGCTGAGGCCGGGTCAGCCAATGACGCTTTGCGACCAGTGGTCTCCGATTGTGTTCTCCGGCCATTGCCTTTGGGCGGCTGCCGAGGCGGCGACGGAGCTCGGCGTAGATTACGATCTGGCGGCGCAGTGGCGCGAACGGTGCGACAACCTTGCGGGTTACGCCAGTGGCTTGGAAGGGTATCGGCGACATTGCTTGCTTTCCTCTCCGCCGGAGTACACCGGGAAGCCGTATGTGCCACCGCCTGAGTGGGACGGGAGGCCGGAGGGGTTTAGCGAGGCGGACCGCTGGTATTTTGGACTTCGCATTCGCGACTGGATGGGGCGTTTGCGGCAGAACCGATTCATCCCGGCGCGTGATTTTCCGCATTACAGGAAACTGCTTGCCACGTGGTCGCGTCCGAACGGTCTTGTCCGCGCGATGAGCCTGCCGCACTATGGGCGCACAGGCGGATGGACGGAGACGCTCTCCTGCATGGCGCCGGTGCAGGAGATGGTTATGCAGAGTTGGGATGGTGCAATCCGTCTTTTCCCCTATTGGCCGAAAGAGTATGACATTTCTTTCCGAGACTGGCGGGCGACGGGTGCGTTTCTCGTCTCGGCGGGAATGGAAGGCGGGCGGATTTTGCCGGTGAAAGTCGTGTCGCTTAAAGGGGCAGATTGCCTTGTACACGGCGAATGGACTGTCACGGATGTAGCTTCCGGCGCGCCTGTCGCGACGGACCGAGATGCATTCGGGCGCTTGCACTTTAGAACAACACCCAACCGCGAATATCGACTTGAAGCGCGATGACGATCATGGACAGCACGAAGCCGTCTGCTGTAGGCGTGCCTTGATATTTGCCATGCGTTTTGTTTTGGTAAAGCAAGAAAGGAATAATCAATGGAAAAGTTGTTGATTACGGTGTTGATAATGGTTGTCGGAACTGTCGAGGCAGGTCCTTTGGCGGACAAGATAGCCGGCAAATACAGAGTCAAGAGGCAGGATACATGGGCCAATGGCGAAAGAAGCGTCTTTGACTTCGACGGCTGCGAAGCGTGGGTGGTTGAGCCGCCAGCCGGAGTTAAGCCGTTGCCGGGGACGCCATGGACTTGGACAATGCAGTGGTTCAATGCGTTCCTTCCTCGCACCGCCGTCCCTCGGCTGATTGCGCAGGGCTATCACCACGTGACGCTTGACGTCTTTAAGATGCGTGCCGTAGATGCAGAATTGCACCGTTTCGCTGACTTCCAGAAGTTCCTCGTCGACGAACTTGGCTTCGCACCAAAGGCACGGCTTATTGGCATGAGTTGGGGTGGGTTCTTCTCGGTACGCTATGCTTCGAAATATCCGCAGAACATCGACCGCATATTTCTTGACTGCCCGCTTCTCAATTTCGACAGCTTCGGCAAGGGAAATGGCGAGGGACCATGGGTGGAGATGCTGCCTTCGGACGGATGCTGGACGACCGATCCGCGGATGCCGGTCAACCTTGCAGAGCCTGTCGCCAAGGCGGGGATTTCGATTCTCTTGCGCTATGGCGGCCAAGACCAGACCGTCTTGCCTAAGTTCAATAGCGAGTTGTTCATTCCTCGCTTCAAGGCTGCGGGCGGGAAGATAGAGGTCATAAGAGACGGGGGGTATGGGCATCATCCGCACGGCTTCGAGGTGGATTCGCCCAAGCTTCTTGACTTCTTCAGGTAATCGCCATGAAAAGATTTGTCCTAGTTGTGGTTGTGGCGGCGTTGGTGGGGTCCGGCGTGGTGTTCGGCATGGAACGAAGCTGTGCGCTCGCTCGCGATGCAAGGGCTTGCGCGAGAGCGTGCGAGGAGTCCGTTTGCAAGAAGGGATCCGATACCGAGGAGCCGAAGATATCGGTGTTTGCGAGCTTTATCCGCAATATCGCCAAGCAGCGCGGCATCTCGAAGACGGAAGCTGCCGACCTTCTGTACGCAATGGGGGTACGAGGATTTGACGCAGGGCCATCGGATTCGGATCTATACGAGCTTGCGGGAACTTGCCTGAAGCCAATTAACTTCTACTACTTTCCCGACTGGTTCGGATGCAAGAACAAGAATGGCGCGGCCGTGCTTTCCGCCGAAGCATGCCTGTCGCGCGCTGTGGAGCTTGGCGTGCCTCGCATAATGGTGGTGCCTCCGGACTTCACCGACGGGAAAGAGAACCCCGATGAGTTCGAGAGGATACTTGCGCACATGAGGGAGTTCGTCGCGGAGGCTAAGAAGCGCGGCGTCACGATCACGGTCGAGGATTTCGGCGGAACTGCGAACTGCTGCTCGTACGCAAAGTACCTGAGGCGTCTTCTGGACGAGATACCTGATCTCCGCTTCGCGCTCGACTCTGGGAATCTCTACTATGCGGGACGTGGCGATGACATCCTGGAGATGATGATGTTCGCGAAGGGGCGCATCGGACACGTCCACTTAAAGGACCAGACTGTCGCCAACAACCGCGAGTATGCTTCGCTAGGCCTTGGGGCGGTGCCGAACGAGCGGATCGTGAAGGAGGTGGCCAGCTTTGGATACGACGGCTGGTATACGCTGGAGAGCCCGGTCGGCGACGTCCACAACGACTCCGTGCGTCAGATTGCCCTGCTGAAGGCTTGGTTGTCAGAGGCCAAGCACGGGAAGTCAGCGGGCGACGACAGACCGGCGACATCGCCCGGGCGGTTTGTGGCGTCACATACGGAAAAGGTTGAACTCAAGGGTGGTTGGCGGTTCGTCAAGGCCGACGATCCGAAGATCGGCACGAACTATGACTTCCGTGCGATGAGCATTGTGCTGGACCGCGCCGACCGCGGCGATCTTTCGGGAGCTCCGGAAACAGATTGGGCGAAGCCCGGTTTCGACGACGGCGCGTGGAAGACCGTCCTGGTGCCGCATGACTGGGGCATCGAATCCACATATGATCCAAGTCGCCGCTACGGCGACGCGTTTCTTGACGTCGTGGGCGTCGGCTGGTATCGTCGTGCGCTTGACATCCCGGAGGATTGGAAGGGCAAAAAGATCTATTTCGAATGTGACGGCGCGATGAGCTATGCGCACGTCTGGATCAACGGTCGATTCGTTGGCGGCTGGCCCTACGGCTACACGCGCTTCCGTCTCGATCTTACCCCATATCTCGACTTCAAGGGCGCGAATACGCTTGCGATCCGCTGCCACAACGTGATTGATTCGTCGCGTTGGTACACGGGAGGCGGACTCTATCGCAATTGCCGGTTGCTGGTGTGTCCCGAAGATCATGTCGTTCCCGGTTCAGTCCGGATTACCACACCCGAGATAGCCATGAAGCGTGCGAAGGTGCGCGTGTGCTACGAGATGAGCATAAGCGGCAGGAAAGAGTTTTCGTTCGAGGTGGAGAATCCGCGGCTCTGGGACATCGACGACCCATATCTTTACGAGGTGGCGGTCGAAGGTGACACCTATCGCTACGGCATACGCACGATTGCGTTCCACGCTGACGAGCGGCGCTTCCAGCTGAACGGACGCACGGTGCCGCTGAACGGCGTCTCGATGCACCACGACTTCGGCGTCCTTGGCGCCGCGTGGAACCGCACCGCGCAGAAACGGCGACTGCTTCTCTTTAAGGACGCGGGCGTCAACGCAATCCGCTCGTCGCACAATCCGCCGGACGAAGGGCTCCTTGAACTTTGCGATGAGCTCGGGCTTCTTGTGAAGGATGAGGTGTTCGACGAGTGGAAGTGCCTTGGCAGGCTCAACGGCAGCACTGGAGACGGCAGCAAGCGCGTGAACGGCTACACCAATCTTTTCGACATGTGGCACGAGCGCGACCTTCGGGCGTGGATTCGCACAGACCGCAACCATCCCTCGGTAATCATGTATTCGCTCGGCAACGAAATCCCAGATGGCAAGCATTACATTGTCCCGACCTCGGAGTATGTCGCACGCTCGCGCGAACTCGCGCGCATTGCCGCCTCCGAGGACAGCACGCGCCCGACCACGGCGGCGAACAACAATGTCGCCAACTATACGAACGACTACCCGATGACGCTCGCGCTCATGGGCTGCAACTACTACTCCTGGCAGTATCCGGAACTGAAGCGCCGCTATCCCGACGTGCCGTTTTTTGGCACGGAGACCGTTTGCATGAGCTCGACACGTGGCGAATACACGTTCCCTGTCGCGCAGGCATGGCCGCGGAAAGACGAGTGGACGGGGCTCGTCAATTCGTCCTATTGCTGGCAGGCGGCTGGCTGGAGCCGGCTCAACGCCGGCTGGGCGTGTCCACCTGACGTGCAGTGGTACTGGATGGACAAGGTCGGCACGTGCATGGGTGAGTTCGTCTGGACGGGTGTCGACTACCTTGGCGGCCCCTACTGGTGTGACGAAGTTCGCACGCGGCTGAACCGTCCCAGCGACGGTATTCACACTTGCAACACGGGATTCCTCGACCGGGCGGGATTCCGGAAGGACGCGTTCTGGCTCTTCCAGTCGCGGTGGCGTCCTGACTTCCCGATGGCGCACATCCTGCCGCACTGGAACTGGGAAGGACGCGAAGGGCTGGTTACGCCCGTCTACGTGTTCACTTCGGGCGATGAAGGTGAACTGTTCCTGAACGGACAGTCGCTCGGGCGCCAGAGGAAGCAGCCTGGTGTCTGGGATCGTGCGTACCGACTGCGATGGGATGATGTTCGCTACACCCCTGGCAAGCTAGAGGTAGTCGTCTACAAGAACGGCGGGGAGTGGGCGCGCGACACGATTGTGACGACGGGGCAGGTCACTCAGCTCGGGATCGAGTCCGAGACGGATTCGATCGTCTCCGACGGTGAGGACATTGCCTATGTGAACGTCTGCGTGAAGGACAAGGACGGGAATGTGGTGCCGCGTACGCGGAATCTTGTGAAATTCTCCGTCGAAGGCCCGGGCTTTGTCCTTGCGACGGACAACGGCTACGAGGCGGACATGAGCGACTTCCACGCGAGCGAGTATCGCGTGTTCAACGGTTGGGTGCAGGCGCTTGTCCGCGCCAAGCCGGGTGCGAAAGGTTTGCTGACGGTGACTGCGGCATCCGACGGTCTTGATCCCGTAAAGACGAAAATCGCTGTCGGGGTTAAAGGGAGGTAAAAGCCGTGTGGGACAAGACCCCACGAAACAAAGGATGACAAAAAATGAAAACGAGAAGGGGTGTGTTGCTGCGGGTCGTCGTGCTGTGTTGGATGGTCGCGGCGACTCCCTTCGTCTGCGCTGCGGCCGATCCTGTGGCCGAGGGCTTCCCTGCGTGGGAGGGGCTCGAGGACGAGAACCGGATATGCGGGAGGATGTTGTGTCCTTCTGATCTTCGGCATAAAATCACTATTATCGTCGAAATAGAGCCGACGGACGAGAAATCGGCGATTGCGCAGATGGATCTCGCTGCCAAGTTCACACTTGTTGATTCGACGTTGGGAATGTTGGGTAATTCTGTTTCTTGGGAACGCAAGGTGATGGAGCATGGCGTGAGTCTTGTTGTAGTGAACTACGGCGACAAAGATAGCCCCGAGGTAATTAAAAAGATACTTAAGGGGAAAGTGGATGATGTCGGCATTTACATTTTCAGGCTGAATTTAATGAGAATCCCCGTCTACAGCAAGGGCGTTACCTTCCCGGGCGCTCCGCAGGCGCCGGGAGGGAAGCGTCCGTTCGTGTATGTCATGGGACCAGAGGGAACGAAGCCGCTGTACTCCGGGGCGCTTGACGCGAAGAGCCACGTGGCCGTCGCCAAGCTGGTCAAGACGGCGTCGGCGTCCCTGCCGCAGTGGCGTCGGTTCTACGGCCCGTTGGAGGAGGTCAAGCACTTCAAGAAGTTCAGCCAGACGCTGGACCCTGCGAAGCCGAAGCCGCTGGCGCCCGTGATGCAGAAGATCAAGAAGGGGATATCGTCCAAGGATCCCGAAGAAGCCAAAGAGGCGCAGATACTCTTCGACGCAGTCGAGCAGACGAGGAGCGAACTTGTGTACAGGATATCTCTGGAGACGGCCTCGTGTCCGCATCGTGCGCTCTATGACCTGTCGCTGCACTCGAGGTATTTCCCGATGGACAAGAAAAGCGTGGAGGCGTACGCCGACAAGCTCAAGCGGAATTTGGACGCCCAGAAGCTTTGCGCCGTCCTGAGCGACGTCCTGGAGTGGTCCGATCCGGAGTTCGCGTGCAAGAACAAGGCCGAGGCGAAGAAGATCGTCGGCAAGCTGACGACGATGAAGAAGACGGTCGAGAAGCTGAAGGAGGCGAAGTCCGTTCCGATTCAGAATGGCGCCCATGTGCTCGACGCGGAAATCGACCGGCTGATCGAAGTCATCCCGACCAAGGAGAAGTTCAGATAGGGCAATGATTTGCGAAACACTATGAAACACTATGGGGTCAGATCCCATGGTCAAACTCGATGACTATGGCAGGGACGTCGATAGCATTTGTTCACAAAATGAAACTTGTAACCCGTAACGTAGATGACATGGCGGGCATGGGAGTCCCGATTTTCAATCCGTTTGAAGGGTGAGTGCCGCCGTGATGCCAGAAGTTTGGACGGGAACCGCATGATTTGACAAAACGTCGTAATGAGATCTGGGGTGGCATCCCACGGAGTTCTTTCTTTGCGACCTTTGCGTTCTTTGCGGCTAAAACATCAGAGTCGGTTAGGGTCGTTTAGCGTCGAGCGGGGCAACGCTTTCTACACGATCTACACGGCTATAATGTGTGTGGGGCCGCGAAATGACTATTTGCGGGCGAGAGCTGAAACGGGCGCGGCAGATTTGCCGCGCCCCCCCCCCGCTTTGTTGTGGTTGTGGTTGTG
>OCTX012270321.1_pt1 | contig 14637 bp, 5 predicted proteins | sample 1539691 | NCBI WGS metagenome assembly OCTX01 (sample SAMN02144231, study PRJEB22623) | gut metagenome | biome: sheep rumen | host: Ovis aries | place: New Zealand | reverse complement strand
CGGCTGAGCGATGCTGCCCTGCGTGAGAATATCCTCCATTGCCGTGCCAAGCTGGAGAAAGCCGAGTTTCAGTATCAGGCCATCCTGATGGGACAGGGCTATAAGCGTGACCGACTGGACGAGGCACCCGAGAACCTCAAGCGGCTGGCACGTATCAACAGCGGCTATAACGAAGCAAAAGCCGAACTGCATGAGCTGGAGCATAAATTGACTTACTGCGCCATCACCGCTCCTGTCTCGGGAGCAGTAACAAAGATTCAGAACACGCTCTACGGTGCCGCCCAGCCGGGCGAGGCTCTCTTCTACATTGTGGATACCGAAAAGCTGAAGGTAAGCTTCGACGTGCTCGAAAACGAGTTGGCGAAATACCAGATGGGAAAGAAGGTCTCTGTTTTTACCGTTGCCTATCCCTCAGAGCAGCACACAGCTACGATTTCTGCCATCAGTCCGGTCATCGACAGCAACGGCATGGTACATATCGAAGCCACGCTGGAACCCCATCCGCACCTGATGCCAGGCATGACAGCGTTTACCACTGTTGACTAACTTGGCGATATTACCCAGCGGTTGTCACACCGTCACTAATCTCTCACCTTAATATCCGAATACCTCCTCCAGTGTAAGGCGGCGTATGGGTCCTATCTTCTCCAGCGACGGGACATCGAGTTCCTTCTCGTCGCCTAACAGCAGGAAGCGGAAGGGCTTCCGGGCCATCTGCTGCTGCTCGAAGTCGGCAATATCCTTCAACTTCAATGAGGGCAGCTGCTCGTATATCTTCTGGTTCAAGTCGTAGTCCAGTCCTAAGCGCTGAGCCATCAGGTAGGCACTGATGACGCCGAACTTCGTGGTACGCTGTGAAGCCTGCTTTTTCTGCACGGCATCCTTGGCAATCTGGAAGGCGGCCTCCGACTGGGGCATCTCGTCCAGTATGCTGTGGAACTGGCGTATGCAGTCCATCATCTTGTCGTTCTGGGATATGATATGCGTAAAGAAGCTCTCTTTCTCGTCCTTCTTGGCGGGCCGGTTATAGACGGCATAGGCATTATAGGCCAGTCCGCGTGCCTCACGCAACTCCTGGAACACAATACCGTTCATGCCGCCGCCGAAGTACTCGTTGAACAGCGTCATCACGCCAGCCTCAGCGACGTTCCACGGACGTTGCTCGTTATGGTACATGCGCAGGTAGATGTTCTTAGCCTCAAAGGGGGCTATCCATATCTCGTTCTGCGGAGTAGTCTGCTTCATATAGGGCTTACCCTTGGGTACTGCAGCCATCCGCTTTGGCGACTGGCGTACCTTGCCGATAGCTGTCGCCAGCTCCTGCTCGCTCAGCGGACCATAGTATAACACCGTATGCTGCATGCCACCGAGGCCTTTCAGCAGTCCTAACAGCTGCTGGGGAGCAGTGTGGCGCAACTGCTCGGCCGACATCTTGTCGCGGAAAAGGTTATGCTCGCCATAGACGCCATACTCATAGAGCATGTCGAAGCAGGTGCGCTGGTCTTTCTTGGCATCGTCGCGAGCCTTCAGCACCAAGTCGACATACTGGTTGTACGACTGTTCGTCGGCTTTGGCATGCTGAAGCAAGTCTTCCAAAAGGGCAAGGGCAGCAGGCATATTCTCGTTAAGTCCTGACAGCGAGATGTTCAGGTTGTCACTGTTCACAGTGACGCTGTAATTGCAGGCTAACTTATAGAACTGCTGCTTGATGTCGGCAGCGGTCAGCCTGTCTGTACCCACATAGTCCAGGTAGCCGGCGGCAATGTCGTAGCGGTTGTCGTCCTGCTGTCCGAAGTCGTAGCGGAACATCAGCTGGAACAGGTCGTTCTCGGTGTTCTGCTTGTACAACAAGGAGACGTCCTTCCTCAGGTTGCCTATGGTCAGGTCGCGCTTAAAGTCGACAAACTGCGGCTCGATGGGCTTTACCTCTGAGTGCTGTATGTCATGCACAAACTGGCTCACCAGGTCACGGTTAGCAGGTATGGGGGTAATGGCCGGTTTTTCTATCTTCTTCTGCAGCGAGTCAGTACCCTGATGCTTGAACACGGTAGCATAGCCGTCAGTGAAGAAGCGGTTGGCAAAGTCGACAATCTGCTGTTTTGTCATCTTCTCTATCCTACCCATCTGCGAGACCTTCTGCTGCCAGGGTATTCCGTTGATGAAAGCCTCCAGATGCAGCTGTGTGCGCCAGCGGTTGTAGTCGAGTGCACGCTGGTAGAGCAGTTTCCTGTTGTTGACGACCGATGGCAACAGGTCGTCAGAGAAGTTGCCCTGCTTCAGGTTGTCTATCTCCTTGAGCATCAGCGTGCGCACCTCCTCCAGTGTCTGTCCGCTGTTCGGCTTACCGTCCAGGTAGAAGACGGAGTAGTCCTGCATAGGCATCACTGCCCCCGAGGCCTCCTGCACCCGCATGGCCTGATTCAGGTTCAGGTCGAAGAGTCCAGCCTTGCCGTTCGACAGCATCTCGCCGATGACCTCCAGCGTGTCGCACTGCAGGTCGCTGGCCTTCTTGGCCAGCCATGCCGTCACCACATATTCGGCCTGCTGACCTGTCACACTGGTATCGGCAGGCGCCAAGAGTCGGGGCTGTTCGGGGAAGACCGGCTGCGACACGTCAGCAGCAGGCTGCCACTGCCCGAAGTAGCGGTCGATGACGGCCACCACCTCGTCAGGATTGAAGTCGCCAGCCATGCACACAGCCACATTGTTGGGCACATACCACCGACGGAAGTAGTTCTTGATATTGGTGATGGAAGGGTTCTTCAGATGCTCCTGTGTGCCTATCGTGGTCTGCGTACCGTAGGGGTGCGTGGGGGTCAGCTTCTTTCCCAGTGCACTCCACACCTTGTCGCCGTCATCGGTAAGATACATGTTGTATTCCTCGTAGACGGCTTCCAGCTCGGTGTGGAAGCCTCTTATCACCATGTGCTGGAAACGGTCTGCCTGTATCTTCGCCCAGTTTTCCACTTCGTTCGAGGGGATGTCCTCGGTATAGCATGTCACGTCGTTCGAGGTAAAGGCATTGGTGCCCTGGGCTCCGATGGCGGCCATCAGCTTGTCGTACTCATTGGGTATAAAGTACTGGGCAGCCACCTGCGACACGGAGTCTATCTCATGGTAGGCCTGTCGGCGGGCCGCAGGGTCTGTCAGCCGGCGGTAGGCTTCATAGCGCTGTTCTATCTCGTCCAGCAGCGGAGCCTCGGCCTCGGGGTTGGTAGTGCCGAACTGACGGGTGCCCTTGAACATCTGGTGCTCCAGATAGTGCGCCAGACCGGTTGTCTCGGCAGGGTCGTTCTTCGACCCCGTGCGCACGGCGACGTATGTCTGGATGCGCGGTTTCTCTTTATTTACCGAGAGAAACACCTTCAGTCCGTTGTCCAGCGTATAGATGCGCGTCTGTGTCAGGTCGCCCGGCACCGTCTCGTACTTATAGTCCTTGGCCTGAAGGCCCACCGTGACAGCAGCCAGACAAGCTGCCAGCAAATGTCTAATCTTCATAGTCTATTTCGTGATCTAATTTCGAGATAAAGTCGTCGTACACCTCCTGTTCGACGTCGCCCATGGCAAACTCCTTGTCGGCATCCTTACGGATTTCGGCTATCCAAGCACGGCGGGCACGCACGTAGTCCTCGCGGATACGCTGCATGGCAGGCTCCGTCAGTTCGGTGATGCCGTAGTAGTCCAGTATCAGCTTGTAGGTCCATGCCCACTGGTATTCACGATAGTGCTTGTCGATGTCGTAGAAGCGCTTCAGCACGTCCTGTATGCTCTCTATGGCGCCGTTCTTGACGTCGTCTATCAGCCGCTGCTCTTCCGTAGCCGGCAGCAGCAGACCACTGAGGTCTATCCACTCGCCCTCGCCGACGGTGCTGACGGGCTTGCCCAGAAAGCCACCCTTCACGGCACGTTTCAGCACGGCACCCATGTAGATACGCAGTGCTATGTCGTAGTATTTTATGCCTTTCTTCAGCGAAGAGGCATTGATGATGTATTCCTGGAAGTTGTACGACGACACGTTCTTGCCGCCGGCCTGGCGCAGGTTTTCGAGGATTTTCTTGCCCTCTACTATCTCGCCCACCGTGAATGGCGACAGCCAGTCAAAGTTGATAACGCTCTTACGGCACGAGGCGGCACGCTTGTCGCGCTTGGGCCATTTCTTGATGTCGCGGTACAGTCCTACCGTCGTGATGTTACGTCCCGGCACTATATACATCGTCTCGCCGTAGGCCAGCAGATAGGCAAAGGGCAGACAGCGCATGTCGGGATGGTTCATCAGCTTTCCGAAGCATACGGAGAAAGCTCCTATCTTGGCCGGCATCAGCACGTAAGCGCCCGATGCGGTCTTCGAGCCACGCTCCAGCGTGCCGTAGTGCAGCGGTCCCATCTTGTAGGCATGGTTCGAGAAGTTGGTGTTCGAGCCGGCGTTATAGAACGAGAACTCGCCACCTATCAACAGCGAGCTCTTGTGGTGCGACGCCGAGAATGGTCCGCAGAAGGCGGCGCAGGCCTCGCCGTTAGCCATATACGAGTTGGCGAAGAACACCGACGCCTCGGCAGTGAAGCCGTTGGTTATCTGACAGGCCTCGCCTACGAAGCAGTCCTGCATCTTCACCGAATTCGTTATTGAACAGCCGTTCGAGATAATGCTGTTCTCGCATATCACCCCGGTGCCTATATACACCGAGGCATCCTTCGACGACAGGATGGTACAGTCCGACAGCCGCGAAGCGCCGCTTATCTCACAGTCGTCCTTCACCACCGTATTCGTTATTTCCTTGGCGTTGATAATCTTCACCCCGTTGCCTATGGTGCCTCGCTCGGGCAGCGTAAAGCGTATCTCTTCGTTGATGAGCCGCGTCAGGGCGTCCTTCAGCTGTTTGTCCCTGAAGTGCTTCACCATGAAGGCGGCCAGCTGCGAGTTCAGGTCGTGAAACAGCATCACGTTGCCGTCGCCCATCTCGTTGAGTACCGAGATGAGGTGGCCCTCGCCAAACGTAGCGCCCTCGGTGGTCTCCATCGTCGAGATGTTCGAGATGTAGCAGTCGTCGCCTATCGTGTAGTTATTGATGAAGTTACCCACCTTCTCAATCAGGCAGTTGTCGCCCACCGTCACGTTACGCAGTGTGGCGTCGTTGATGCCGGCATGCTTGGCAAAGCCCTTCGTCACCTCCACCTGTTTCTCGAACACACCCAGACGGATGTCGCCATAGAACACCACACGGTGGAATCCATAAGGTGAGAATTCCTCGGCCACCTTTACCCTTTCCCAACTCTCGGCCCAACAGCTGTGGCTCTCGAGCACCTCAATTTCCTCTTGTGTCAGTTGTCTGTATTCTCTCATAAGTAAGTATATTGGTTCATTCGTCCATCTGGTACAGGAAGTCGTTATAGGGGTATTTCTGCACGTGCAGCTCGCGCACCTTACGGTACAGCACCTCACGCAGTTCCTCTACATTCTCCTTCTTCTTTGCCGATATGAACAGCGGAGCGGGAGCAAATTCTCCACTCTTCACGCTTAGCTCTTCACTTTTCGCCATCCACGTACGCTTCAGCTCGTCCAGCGAGACATTCTCGCGCGTCGGCTCCGTCAGGTCGTCCTCGTCCTGAGGCGTCCAGTGGTAGGCGTCTATCTTGTTAAATACCAACAGCTGTGGCTTGTCGCCGCAGCCCAGCTCGGCCAACGTCTTCTCCACCACCTGTATCTGCTCCTCGAAGCCGGGGTGCGAGATGTCCACCACATGCACCAGCAGGTCGGCCTCGCGCACCTCGTCAAGGGTCGACTTAAACGAGTCCACCAGGTCGGTGGGCAGCTTGCGGATGAACCCTACCGTGTCGGCCAGCAGGAAGGGCAGGTTGTCTATCACCATCTTCCTTACCGTGGTGTCGAGCGTGGCAAACAGCTTGTTCTCGGCAAAGACGTCGCTCTTCGACAGCAGGTTCATCATCGTCGACTTTCCGACATTGGTATATCCCACCAGGGCCACACGTATCAGCCGGCCGCGGTTCTTCCGCTGCGTCGTCTTCTGTTGGTCTATCTCCTGCAGACGTTGTTTCAGCAGCGTAATGCGGTGCAGGATGATACGACGGTCCATCTCCAGCTGTGTCTCGCCCGGTCCGCGAAGACCTACCGAGCCCTTGCCGCCGCCCGACCCTGAGCCGCCACCCTGACGTTCCAGGTGCGTCCACAGCCGCTGCAGACGCGGCAGCATGTAGCGGTACTGCGCCAGTTCCACCTGCGTCTTGGCCTCGGCCGTCTGGGCTCGCATGGCAAAGATGTCAAGTATCAGACTGGTACGGTCCAGTATCTTCACCTTCAGTTCCTGCTCGATGTTACGAATCTGTTTGGCCGACAGCTCGTCGTCGAATATCACCATGCCCACGGGCTGGGGCTCCTCGCCCTCGCCGTCCCAATGGTCGCACAGCTCTTCCTGCTGGCGGATGTATTGTCGTATCTCCTCCAGCTTGCCTTTTCCCACATACGTTACCTGACTGGGACCTTGCACACGCTGTGTAAAGCGCTTCACGGTGACGGCACCCGCCGTATCGGCCAGAAATTCCAGCTCGTCCAAATATTCCTTTGTCTTGGCCTCGTCCTGCTGCTGCGTGATGAGTCCTACGAGCACTGCCGTCTCGGCCTTGACTTCAGAAATTACAAATTCCTTCATGCTTTATGTCAAATATGCCTGCAAAGATACGAAAAGTTAAGCGCAAAAACGAAAAAAGTTATTTATTTTTTACTAAAACTCTCAATTATCAGCTGTCCCACGTGCTCCATAGGGCAACAGTTCCACCTCGTCCATTCCAAAGCACCCCCTCCATACATACTCTCCCCCTCTCTTTATAAGAGGGGAGAGGTATGGTATGAGGGGTGCTCCTACAGGACAGGTGGGACACTGTAAGCAAGAAAGGAGCACGTGGCGGTCCGTGCCGTTAACGATGCCTGACAACACCGTCAGCAACGCCTCCCGACGCAGTAAAGTATGCCTTCTAACGCAGTAAGCGATGCCTGTTAACCCCTGTAAAGTGCCATTCCTTACAGTGTCGGAAGGCATACTTTACGGTGTTAGGAGGCATGATTTAGTCACTTGTCACAAATGCTTTTCTCAAGTTGTAATATCCCCAAAAAAACACTACGCATCTTGCATGTTTCACTTATTTTTTGTATCTTTGCAGCAAAGTATGACGTATGAAGAAATTATTATTTTATCTTGTAGCAACGGCATTCATGCTGACTTCTTGTCAGCAGAAGCAACCAGTAGAGACAACCAATCCCAATAACCTCTTCTCGACACTCCTCGGCAAGAGCGATACAGAGGTGCAGGCACGTATCGACAGCATCTGGACGCACTTCTTTACCCCTGGCGACATCAACAGGTATGATGCCGACGGCGAGAAAAGCGTCTACTACGAGGTAGGCGACTCGATGGGCATCATCGTAGACACCGGCAGCAATGACGTTCGCACCGAAGGAATGTCTTACGGCATGATGATCAGTCTGCAGCTCGACAAGCGCGAGGTGTTCGACAAGCTCTGGCGATGGGCCAAGACCTACATGGCATACCCCTCCGACAGTCCTTGGGACGGTTACTTCTGCTGGCAATGTTCTGTTGACGGGACACAGATTGGACAAAGCAACGCTTCCGACGGAGAGATTTACTTTGTCACAGCGCTCTTCCTTGCAGCCAAGAAATGGGGCGAACCGAAGTATGCTGCCGACGCGAACGAGATACTTCACAAGATAACATCGAAGGACGGAAAGCAGACCGGCGTCTACAACCTCTTCGACGACTCCACCCGCCTGGTCACCTTCGTGCCCAACGAGGAGGTACACTGGTACAGCGATCCGTCCTATTGTCTGCCTGCCTTCCTCGACCTTTGGGCAGATAACGCCGATGCAAAGAACGACTTCTGGCGCGAGGCTGCCGACAAGGCCCGTTGGTTGCTGCAAACCTCACAGGACGCTACGACCGGGCTCTATCCCGACTACTGTCTCTTCGACGGAAAGCCCTATCGCCGTCCCGGCTTCGACTATCATACAGACCGTTATCAGTATGATGCCATCCGATGCCCAATGAACGTCGGCATGGACTACTATCTTACGGGGAAGGCCAGCGCCAGCCAGCGCACGATGATGCGCCGACTACTCCAGTTCTTCAAGAAAGAGGGATTCAGCCACGGACAGTTCAACCTTGACGGTACCGAGCCCACGGGCAATTACACCGAGGGCATGGCCGGCGCCAACGCCGTAGGAGCCTTTGCCCTGGCCGACAGCGACAACGAAGATGACCGTGCCCTGGCCCGCGAATACGTGCAGCGTCTGTGGGATGTCCAGCCGCCAACAGGGAAATGGCGCTACTATGCAGGCATGGTATATTTCCTCTCCATGCTCCACGTGTCAGGAAATTTCGCACTCTGACAATTCCCATCAGTCACCAAGCCTTCTTGGCCGTTTATCCTGATTTCTGGCACATATTATACTGCCCCACCCTCCACACCGCATACTCGGCATAGGGTCCACAAACAAAAAAAGTCCACCGTTGAAGGACGATGGACTCACCGCAGAAGGGCGATGACCTAATGTTTTCACAACGGAATAATCCTTATTGTGATTTGCTAAAAATTAGTGGTGCAAAGATAAACTTTTCCTTCGAATGTACCAAATGTTTCAAAAGAAATTTGTATTTTTGTGGCAAAAAATAACTAAAAACAAAAAAATGGAAAGAATTTTAGGTCTTGATTTAGGGACAAATAGTATTGGATGGGCTATTGTGGAGATTGACCACAAAAAGAGAATAGTCCGAATAATTGCATTAGGTTCACGCATTATTCCTATGGGGTCAGACGAGATCAGCAAATATGAAAGCGGAGGCAAACTCAAGAGTTCCGCAGCAAACAGAACAGACAAAAAGAGAATAAGAAGAAATATTTCAAGAGCATTATTGCGCAGGGATCGGCTGCATTGTGTGCTTAACCTTCTAAATATACTTCCAGAACACTACAAGATAGATATTGAGTTTGTTGATAAAAAGGGAAAACGCTCTGGAAAGATCATCAAGGGCAGAGAGCCAAAAATTGCCTATTATACTGACGATTCTGGCGAAAAAAAATTTCTATTTGAACAGGCATATAAAGAAATGGAGGCTGAATTCAAAGCCATCCACCCTGAATTATTCTATAAAAAAGGGAAAAGGACAACTCAAATACCTCATTACTGGACACTCTACTATTTGCGTAAGAAAGCACTGCACTCCCCACTCACCAATGAAGAACTGGCATGGGTAATCATGAGCTTCCTTCAGAAACGTGGATATGAAAAACTAATGGGTATCGAAGAGAAGGAAGAGTTGAAAGACAAAAAAGAAGAAAAGGATGGAGAATTGCATGAAGAATTCAATGCAAAAGTGTCGGCAGTGGAGCTTCTTTCTAAAGATTCTGCTAACGGCATAAACACCTACCATATACAACTGACAGATGAATATGGAAACAACATTTTCGCTTACAATGAAGATGCCACTTACCAAGTAACTAAGTTAAACGAATATAAGAAAGTTGAAAGGATCACGAAGTTAGACAGTGAAGGCAACGTAGACAAAACAAAAACTATTATCAGTGAGATAAAAAATTTAGGAATTGTCAACGTTATAGACAAGAATGAGTTCAGAGCAGGAAAGCGGGTATTTGAAGCAACGCTAAACACTGGATGGAAATATGACATTACAAGTCGTTATGTCCCAAAGATAGCAGGGACAGATAGAGATTTCATAATCGCTACAGAATATGACCAAACAGGAAATTTTCAAGCCCGCTCCATTAAAATGCCAGACCAGAACTCCAAGGAACTGGCAAAACTGAAAACAGAGACATCATTACAAGCCTTCTACTCAGAACACAAAACAAAAAGTGTCGCCTCATATATTTACGATGCCCTTCTTCATAACCCTGGCCAGAAAATCAAGGCCGGACTAATCGAGACAATTGAAAGAGATTATTACAAGCAGGAATTCCATGACATCATTAAATGCCAGAAACTTTACCATCCTGAGCTACGCGACGAAGAGAACTATTTAAATGCGCTACAACTGCTATACCCCAACAATGAGACTCACAGAAATGCATTAGCAGGCAAAGATTTCTCCTACCTTCTTGGTGAAGACATCATCTTCTATCAGCGCGATTTAAAGTCGAAGAAGTCACTAATAGCCGATTGCAAATATGAATACGTTAAATACCACAAGGACGGTGAAGAAGTCAAAAAGTATTTAAAGTGTATCCCTGTATCTAATCCATATTTCCAGGAATTTAGATTGTGGAAGTTCATCAATAGCCTGCATATTATTCAAAAGGAAACTGATAACGAGCAAGGTGAGAAGTTTATAAACCTCGACGTCACCAATGAGATATTGACCATTGAAGCAAAAGAACATCTATTTGAGAATCTCAACAACAGGAAAGAAATTTCTAAATCATCACTGCTGAGATTACTGGGGCTAAATACAGACGAATATACATGGAACTATGAAGAAAGCCACATACAGCCCTGCAACGAAACACGCTATGACTTTGTACGCAGGCTAAAGCGTATTAAAGGCTTTGACTGGGCATCTTTCTTATCTTCAAAATCAAAGACACACGCATCAAAACAGCAGGTTACTGAAGATGATAATATAATCAATGGCCCTTCTAACGAGTATTTATTGTGGCATTTCTTTTATTCGGTAAAAAAGAAGGAAGAGAGAATAAGTGGTCTACCTAGCCTTATAGAGAAATTGCTACATAACGCAGCTATGGAAGTTTCTTACAAAGATAAGATAGTTGAAATGTTGTGTACCATTTCAACCTACAAAAACGGATACGGCAGATACTCGGAAAAGGCCATCAAAAAACTTCTGCCTTTCATGCGGCTTGGAAGGTACTGGAACCAACAGGATGTTGAAACTGTCAAAACTGTAGGGATGACAAAACCAGAATTATTGGAAAAACTAAATCTCTCAGGCGAGATTAGCGAACTACAAGATTTAAACGAATCAAAAGCCTGTCTTATTGTCTATGGCCGCTACTCTGAAGCCAGCGATGCTTCTCACTGGACTCAGCCAAACGACATAAAAAACTATCTCCTTAACGAATTCGAGAACAATTCCACCAACAATCCTGTTGTGAAGAAAATCGTCAGGGAAACGCTGATGGTCGTCCATGACATCTGGACTACATTCGGCCGTCAGGATGGATTCATTGACGAAGAAGAAAAAATTCCTGCCTACAAAAAATTCTTTGACAAGATAAACATAGAGATAGGCACCTCACTTAAGAAGAACGAGAAGCAGAGAGAGAAAGAAAGCGAACAAAATGCTGAAAACAGGAAAGCCAACCAACGAGCTTACAGGATGCTTGAAGAACTAAAGACTGTATACAAACAAGCCGGTATTGATGAAAAATCCACCTATCAGCGGGACAAGTTTAAGATTCTCGAAGAAGGAGCCATTGACGCCATCTCACGCGACAAAGACAGCACTATTTATGACTATAAAGTAGAAACTGATGTAAAACCATTGTCCAAGAAAGAGATCATGGCTATCATTAATAAGGAAGCATCAGGTATCAGCAATAGCGACATCATCCGTTACCGCTTGTGGCTTGAACAGCGGTACATTTGTCCATACACGGGTGACGATATCAAACTATCAGAGCTCTTTGACCGTACCAAGTACCAGATAGACCATGTATTCCCACAAGAGCGTATTACACTAAACTCCATGTCTAATAAGGTCATCTGTAAAGCGCTGGCTAATCAGGCCAAAGGTGCAATGACTGGTTATGAGTTTATCCTTAAATCAAAAGGAATGGCACGCCATCAGGGACAAACTATACATCTTCTCAGCCCTGTAGACTATGTCAAGAAAATAGAAGAGAATATAAAAGACCCCAAAAAGAAAGAAATAATGCTGAGCAAAATCATACCGGCTAAGTTTGGTAACAATCAGCTTAGTAACAGCCAGTATATTGCAAAACAGGCAATGGGACTGCTGAGCAATATTGTCAGAGAAGAAGGGGAAGAAGAATATAAGTCTAAAAACGTCCTTGTCATATCTGGCGCCGTGACTGCCAGGCTAAAAAAAGACTGGCAACTTGACGAGACCTGGAACGAATTAATATTGCCACGATTCCTAAATGTAAATCACTTAGTAGAAGAAAGCAAAGCCAACTATGTGGAAAACAGAAAAGTCGATGGTCATGATGTGTTAATACCTGTTATTCCTGACAATCATGTAGATAAAAAGCGTATAGACCACCGCCACCATGCCCTCGACGCACTCATTGTCGCTTTGGCTACCAGCAACCATGTTAACTACATTAACAATGTCAGTGCCTTACCTGACGCTAATTCCAGTGAGAGAATAAAGGAACGGAAGGATTTGAAAGCCAAATATATGATAAAAAAAGTACGTGCAGACGGCACAGAAAAAACATATTTCCTCCCACCAATGCAGGAAAGGAAGGATAAAAAAGTTGTTACTTATAAGTATGCATACAAGGATGTCTTTGAAAACAATATATTCAAGAAAGTTGCTTTAGTGGCTTTGCAAAACACCCTGGTGACGTTCAAGCAGAGCAATCGCCTTATGCGTCAACGCATGAACTATATCCAGCACCCTGAGCATAGCAACAACCTACAACAAGCCGAACTGAACGAGAAAAGGAATTACTCCATACGTCAGTCTTTACATAAGGAAACGTACTATGGACTAAGAAAAATCCGTCCGAGAGCCATTGAAGATGCTATAAAAAAAACAGACATTATTGTTGAAGGAAAAATTAAACACCTAATACAACAACTTAAAGAACAAGGTAAAAGCAGGGATGAAATTGCAAATCTACTAAAGAAAGATTTTCCGGTTGTTTATGTCCATGAAGAATGCCTTACAACTCAGTGGTCAAGGCAATTAGAATATTTGTCTGCTATCAAAGACAAAGAAGATGACAAAAAACAACAAAAGACAGGAAAGGCTCCTATCATCAGAGAGATTGAATGTGTAGCTGACATCGTGATTCAGAACATTCTAAAAAGACACTTAGCGAAATACGACTCCATTAGTGTACCCATAGCCGAAGCTGTCAATTGCTATGATGATATTATTGATGAAGGACAGAAGGCCATTGTCGATGAATACCTTGCTAAAGGCAGTACTACTAAAGAAACCCATGTTGAAGTATTTGTCAGAGGCAAAGATACTAAAGGAATGTCTATACACCACAACCCTCAGATCGCCTTTTCTACCGATGGTATCACTGACATGAACAAGCATATTGAGGAACTCAACAATAATAAAAAGCATAAGCCTATTTATCAGGTGAAAGTAACTCAAGCAAAAGGAAATGCCTTTTTAGTGTCGGAACCAGAAGAAAAAGGAAGACTTTTGACTGTAAAAAATAAGCAATATGTTATAACTGATTCTGACAGTAATAGGTACTGCGGCATATACAAAGACGAGGATGGACATACAAAGATTTATGTTCCGTTTTTAAGAGAAACCATTACAGCAATTAAAGGAGGTAAAGAACTCATGCCCCAATACCACCCCAGCAATATTGATTATAAATTCAAGTTCACCCTTTCACCTCTTGATATGGTATATATGCCAACCAAGGAGGAAATAGAGAATGGACAAATTATTGATAAAAACATAGAGATCTCTCGAATTTATGTTGTTAATGACTTTAAAAGTGGTACTATATATTTCAGGCCTTACTATTATGCTGCCGCCATCATTAAAAATGAAATTGATCTAAGATTGGACGACAAAGGTAAAGTAATTGGATCCTGCCCCGACAAGACAGCAAACTGTGAAGGTATGCTTATAAGAGATTATTGTGTGCCTATTAAAACAGACCGACTCGGAAACATACTTAAAATTGGATAAAACAACGTTATCTTATGATTAAGAAAACGCTTTGTTTCAGCAATCCCGCCTACCTCTCGCTGCGAGATGCCCAGCTGGTCATCAAGTTGCCAGAGGTGGAGAAAGCCGACAACTTGACTGAGGCTTTCAAGAAACGGAGAATCCCATCTTACTGATGGAACTCTCCGTTTTCTTTGCAGCGTTTTTCTTTTCTAATATCCTCTGCAACTGTCTGGCTATTAGCTAGATTTACCAATCGAGATGTTTATGCCACTGCAAAGGTACTAATTTTTTAGCAAATCACAACGCCGTCAGCGATGGAATTAGGCGTTATCACGATGTTTATGCCACTGCAAAGGTACTAATTTTTTAGCAAATCACAACTATGAGGAACTGAAGAAACAAGGTATCATCGATGTTTATGCCACTGCAAAGGTACTAATTTTTTAGCAAATCACAACTTCTGTTCCATGATCTTTATCTCTTTTTTAGATGTTTATGCCACTGCAAAGGTACTAATTTTTTAGCAAATCACAACAAGCCCTACCGCGACTACGTGAGCCGTCGGGATGTTTATGCCACTGCAAAGGTACTAATTTTTTAGCAAATCACAACTGCCCGATTGTTAGTCTTTCTTTCGGGATGTTTATGCCACTGCAAAGGTACTAATTTTTTAGCAAATCACAACAAACCTGAAACTAAATATACATAATCTCCAGATGTTTATGCCACTGCAAAGGTA
>OCTX014515218.1_pt1 | contig 14640 bp, 13 predicted proteins | sample 1539691 | NCBI WGS metagenome assembly OCTX01 (sample SAMN02144231, study PRJEB22623) | gut metagenome | biome: sheep rumen | host: Ovis aries | place: New Zealand | reverse complement strand
CAAGGCTGACTGCACATAATATTTCTTGCTGCCGAGGCTGGCAATAAAGTCCACTTCAAGTTGAATACGAACCCACTTGCCATCCTTGTCCTGCTTCTTTATTTCAACCATTCCGACATCAACACTGTAACCACGTACAAGTAATTCATTGTAGATGATATTCTCCATGATGTGCGTTTCCTCTTGTTGACGCATATCTAAGATGGCATTTCTCAAACCTATATCAGAGAAATAGTATTTGGATAGTGTGTTGATGTATTTCTTACCTTTTATATCGTAACGTATAGCTTTGTTCAGCAGGAACGATTCGGACAGGAAGGTGAGGTAATTGGAAATCGTCTGACTGCCTATGCTTACATTCTTAACGCTCTTGAAAGTATTCGATAATTTTGTAGGATTGCATGGAGCACCTATAGATGATGCCAAAATAAGCACCAACTCACGCAGTTCATTGTCATTCTTGATTTTATGCCTTTCAATAATGTCTGCGAGATATACAGTTTCAAACAAGTCCTTCAGATAGTTTATCTTTTTTTCTTCGGTCTCAAAAGATTGGATGAGCGGCAGACCACCATAGGTGTAATATTCACGCCATGCATCTAATTTGTCACCGCCTTTGGCAGAATAAAACTCTGCGAATGAGAGTGGATTTATATGGATGGTCTCTCCTCGACCACGAAACTCCGTTGGAATATCTGATGACAGGAAGTGAGAGTTGCTGCCTGTTACGTAAGTGTCGGCATTATCAATATGCCGGAAACTATTCAGTACATCAACAAATTCATCCATCAACTGAACTTCGTCTATAATGATGTAGTATAGCTCCTTGTCCTTGATTTTGTCATGAACATAATGGAGCATCGTGTCTGGATTTCTCAGCTCTTTGTTCATGCGGTCTTCAAGGTCAATGCGGATGATGTGGTCATCAGCCACCCCATTATCTAATAAATAGTGATAGAACAAGACGTTCAGCAGATACGACTTGCCACATCTACGAATTCCTGTTACCACTTTGATAAAGCCATTTTGACGGCTTTCAATTAATTGTTTTAGATATCGATCTCTTTTAATCTCCATACCTATGTTAAATTTTTGCCAATCTTGGCAACTTTTTTCGGTGCAAAGGTAATGATTTAAATCCTATTGCACAAGGTTTACATTAAAAATCTGCCAATTATGGCATTTTTTTAATAAGCCAACACGAATTTTGGCTTGCTATCACATATGTAAGATTAAGCTATAAGTCAAAAGAATTGAGTTACAGCTCAATTTTGCCATGCACCTAATCCTTTATAACCCATATACCTTCTTTTTCGACCACCTTCACGAGAAAGAATACTCATCTTCTTTATTTAAGCCAAATCACCTTCTATTGTTCTATCTGTCATTTTAACCTTTTCCGACATCTTTTCCGACATTGCATTTGCAAAAAGTGCTGAATTCTCAGCAATAAAAATCCAATATAATCCTCTGACGTTCTGACATTTCTTTTACGACATCCTTTACGACATCTTTTACGAAATGGCCTTTGCGGATAAGAATGGATTGGCAATAATCAATTCAAGGATAATTCGCTGACGTTCAGACATTTCTTTTACGCCACTTTTACGCCACCTTTTATGCCATTTTTTGGGTCATTTGCCTTTTTAAGAGCGTATTACTCATATTACAGGTATTACTCATATTGACAAAATCTGAGCTATAAGTCTAAAAAACATGAATTATAGCCCAACACATTATTCACATCATCCAAATATAATCTCTCTCCCACATTTATTTTCTGTCAATATTGACACTTTTTTAATGTAAGAACTGTGTTCTCGTGGTCAAATACCTTAAAAGTAAAGTCGTAATTTAACTTGTATTGAGAAACCGTCTCAATCGCACCAATGTTTATGTGTCGGCTGGTAGAGTCAATCTTTCTACCACAGCTGACAATTTGGCGTTTTCTTCAAATATTGGGCAGTTTTAACTCATTTTTATCTGTGAAAAGAATATATTTGGCAAAAAACATGTAACTTTGCACTCAGAATATACATTATATATAATATGGAAAATAAACATCTCAACCGAATCAAGGTCGTATTAGCCGAGAAAGAAAAAAGTAACAAATGGTTGGCTGAGCAATTAGGCAAAGACCAAGCAACCATTTCTAAGTGGGTGACGAATACAACGCAACCTAATTTGGAAATGTTGCTGCAAATAGCAAAAGTGCTGGAAGTAAATGTAAACGAATTAGTTCGTCCTTTAGAATAATGGCTAACGTAAAAAACGGATCATTCAGAGAAAGTGTTATTGACAGATGTCTTCAGAGTAGAAGAGGCTATTCCACTCAGGAAATATTCGACAAATGCAATGACGCACTGGAGCGTCGTGGTGAAATGCCCATCAGTGCTTTGAACACTATTCGTAACGACATTTTATCCATTGAGAATCGCTGGCATGTTGTGGTGGAGCAGATTCGAAGTGGTCGTGAAATTAGATATCGTTATGAAGATCCGCACTTCTCTATCTTCAACACACCGCTTAACGAAGAGGAAATAGCGCAATTGACACAATCAGTTTCCATGCTTCGCCGCTTTGAAGGTATGCCAGGCTTTGAATGGGTTGAAGAAATGAGTGCTCACCTTCAAACTACGGTCAGTACAAATCCAGAACCTGTAATTGGTTTCGACGAAAACAAGGAGCTAAAAGGAATGGTGTTTTTTACACCGCTATTTAAGGCTATAACTTCGAAGCAAACTATAAGAATAACCTATCACACCTATAAAAGCGACAAACTCATCAATGAAGTCATTCATCCATACTATCTGAAGGAATACAACCAACGCTGGTTCCTTCTTGCGCTGAATGATAGACACAAAGCCATCTTTAATTATGCCCTTGACCGTATAGAGTCAATCGAAAAGACTAATACGAAATTCATTCCTAACACCTCTATTGACTTTGAACACTATTTCGACAAAGTTGTTGGCGTGAGTATCAAAAACGAAGAACCGCAGACAATAAATATACTATTATATAAAGAGCAAGCACCCTATATTCTGTCTAAACCTATACACAAGTCGCAGGCCGTGGTAGAAGAATGTGAGGATGGCAGTGTAATCGTCAGTATAAGAGTTATACCAAACTACGAATTGGAACAACTTTTATTATCCTTTGGTGAGCGTATAAAAATCCTCTCACCAGACTCTCTAAGAGCCAATATTTTGGCAAGAATCAAAAAAAATATTGAAAATTACAAATAGGTTCAGATAGATTGAACGTATTCGTTATACCTTTGCACCGTTGAACATAAAAAAGAGAACAACATGATTCAAAGCGAAGCACAGTTGGAACAACAGTTCCTGGAGAAATTGAAAGAGTTGAAATACACCTATCGTAGTGACATCCGCGACCTCGATGGGTTGGAAAAGAATTTCCGTGAGAAGTTTGAGCGACTCAATTTCGTTTCTCTCTCGGATGATGAATTTAGGAAGCTCTTGCAGGAGAACATCAGTGCCGATGTGTTTGCTGCCTCGAAGCATCTCCGTGAGAAGCAGACCTTCACACGCAACGACGGCACTACATTTGATTACAGTCTGGTGAACCTGCGCGATTGGTGCAAAAACGAATATGAGGTAGTGAACCAATTGACCATCAACACAGCGAACAGCCGTCAACGATACGATGTCATCATCTTGGTCAATGGTCTGCCTTTGGTGCAGATAGAGTTGAAACGTCACAGTGTTTCTCCAATGAAAGCAGTGGAGCAAATTGTGCGCTACAAGCAAGACCGTGGTAACGGCTATACCAATACTTTGATGTGCTTCATGCAGCTTTTCATCGTCAGCAACGGTGGCAGTGACACGATGTACTTTGCCAACAACAACGACGAACACTTCAAGTTTGATGCCTCGAACAACTACCTGCCTGTGTATCATGCAGCTGACCGTGAGAACCACAAGGTTGCACAGCTCTTTGACTTCTCTGACATGATGTTACAGAAGTGTGAATTGGGCAAGCTCATTAGCCGCTATATGGTTCTGGTCGAGACCGAAAGGAAAATCCTTGTGATGCGCCCTTATCAGATTTATGCTGTTGAAAGCATCGTGAATTGTGTGGAAGAGGGTAACCGCAACGGCTTCATCTGGCACACTACTGGAAGTGGAAAGACACTGACAAGCTTCAAGGCTTCCACGCTGCTCAAAGACAACAAGGAGATAGAGAAATGTGTGTTTGTTGTTGACAGAAAAGATCTCGACAAGCAGACACGTGATGAGTTCAACAAGTTTCAGGAAGGCTGTGTGGAGCAGAATGTCAACACTGGGGCACTGGTGAGTAGACTTGAAAGCGACGATTACGCTGATAAAGTCATCGTTACGACCATTCAAAAACTGGGCATTGCTCTTGACCCGACAAACAAGAACAAATACTATGAGCGTTTGCAACGACTGAAGAACAAACGCATTGTTTTCATCTTCGATGAGTGTCACCGCAGCCAGTTCGGAGAGAATCATGCCGCTATCCGTAACTTCTTTCCCCATGCGCAGCTCTTCGGCTTTACAGGTACACCTATCTTTGAGGAGAACAGTCAATATGTGCGTGTGAACGGGCAACAGGCTGAATACATTACTACGAAGGATGTTTTCCAAGAGAGCCTGCACGAGTACACTATCACACACGCCATCAGCGACCGCAACGTGCTTCGATTCAAGGTGGAATACTATGGGAATAAAACAAACGACGGTAAAAAGGATGCAACGCCACTCACTAAGAAGCAAATAGTGTGTCATATCCTCGACAATCACGATAAACTCACTGCACAGCGGCGTTTCAACGCTCTGCTGGCCACTCCTTCCATACCTGATGCTATTAGCTATTATGAGATTTTCAAGGAAGAACAAAAACAGCGCCTTGAAGCTGACCCTGATTACGTGCCTCTTAACATCACTGCGATTTTTACGCCCCCTATGCGCAACACCTCTGACGAAGACCTACCACAGGAGGAAGCTGACAACCGTGAAAACCCCGACGGCAACCGCAGTGCTTTGAAAAGCATCATTGACCAATATAACGGTAAGTTTAACACAAACTTTGGCGTGGAGACATTCGATGAATACTACCGCGACGTTCAGCAGCGTGTGAAGGATCAGAAGTACCCCAACAAGGAGTATGCGCACAGTAAGAAACTTGACATTGTGATTGTAGTAGAAATGATGTTAACTGGCTTCGACAGTAAGTTCCTCAATACGCTCTATGTGGCGAAGGATCTGAAGTGGCATGGATTGATACAGGCTTTCAGTCGCACCAACCGCATCCTCGACGGAACAAAGCCCTACGGCAATATCATCTGCTATCGGAATCTTGAGCACGCTATGGAAGAGGCGATGGTGCTCTTCAGTGGCTACGATAGAAAGAAGGGTAAAGAGTATTGGCTTGTGGAGCCAGCCGAAAAGGTAGTGGAGAAATACAAGCAGGCCATCACGCAACTACAAACCGTAATGAACGGCATGGGCTTGGAGTGCAGTCCCTCGGAAGTTGTCAACATTCCTGATGGTGAGAATACAAACAATTTCATTGAGGCCTTCAAGGACGTACAGCGTCTTGCGCTCAAGCTTGATCAATATGTTGACATGCCCGAAGAATTATCGGATATGGTGGCAGAGGCAATGCCGGAAGACACCTTACAACAATTCCGTACGGCCTACCTTGACCTTGCCCGCCGTTCGCAAACCGGTGGTGGAAGTGGTGATGAGGAAGAAAGGGCAGAGAAGGATGAACCTGATTTCGAGCTTTCGCTTTTCAGCTCGGCTCTGGTAGATTACGACTACATTATGCGCCTGCTGTCAAAATACACTGACACACACGTTGAGAGAGTGAAGATTACTAAGGAGCAACTATTGGAAATCCTATCGAGCAGCGTGGACCTGATGAACGAGCGCGACTACTTGAAAGCCTTTATCGAAGAGGAACTGAAAAAAGGCAGTGGAATGAGTGAGCAGGAGATTCGCGACCGCTACAAGGCATTCAAGGACAATCGCTTCAACCAGCAGGTAAAGGATCTTGCAGAGGAGTTCGGCATCGAAAATGATGCTCTCGAAAGCTTTGTCAGCGAAACGGTCAGGTTACGTCGTATCGACGAGGAAACGCTACGCCAGCTACTGAGCCATATCGACAACTGGAAGTTACGCAAAGTAGCCAAAGAGAACCTGTTGGGACGTTTAGCCCCCTTATTTTCCTTGCTCACTGGCGGCAACACAATAGAGGGACTTAATGCGTATGTGAAATAGAAGTACGCAAAGAGTATGTGTCAATGAAACAATAGGAATATAAATTTATTAATTATGGACGAAAAAATAAAGCATTTAGAGTTCGTTCAAAACGTAATTACACGTATGAATGCAAATTCTTTTCAACTCAAAGGTTGGATGATAACAATCGTATCTGCATTGTTGGCTTTATATGCAAACAGTGAAAAGCTACTTTATGTTTTAGTCGCACTTGTTCCCGTCATAGTCTTTTGGTGCTTGGATGCTTATTATCTGAAGCAAGAAACACTTTATCGTAAGCTTTACCAAGACATTGCCAATAATAACGGTGTAGAGCCTTTTGATATGAATACAAGTAGATACGAAGTATGCTACTATAAGGTTTTCTGGTCTAAGACCATCGCAGGCTTATATTGTACCATCACAATCCTGCTTCTGTTATTAGGTATATTCTTGACGTTCAACTGTTAAATGATTAGCGAACATGGCACACAAGACATTTATTTCATATAAATATAGCGAAGCGCAGAGACTTCGTGATGACATTATCGAGGCTTTAGGTGATGATGCAACGTATTATAAAGGTGAGACCAGCGACTCTCCTGATTTGTCAGATACGTCAACAGAAAACATCAAACGTGTATTAAGCGACATGATGTATGATACTTCAGTCACCATCGTCATCATTTCTCCTCACATGAAAGAAAGCAAATGGATTGACTGGGAAATTGAATATTGTCTAAAAAACATAACCCGCAAAGATAGGACATCTCATACAAATGGCATTGTGGGAGTGATCATGAAATACAATGGAGGGTATGATTGGTTCAAGCATAATTCCTTACATCCCGATGGTTGCTATTCCTGGAATTATGATGAGAGCTATTTGTATGACATCATTAAAAACAACAGATACAATCAGGTGCCAAAGCAATATTCTTGTTCTGTTTGCAAAACCGTCGATGCCTTAACAGGATCTTATATCGCATTTGTTGAAGAAGAGGATTTTCTTAATAATCCGCAAAAATATATCAACAACGCATACGACAAAAGTGAAAATGATGCCGAAGGCTACAAATTGGAAAAGCAAAGATAATTACATTTCAATGGGAATTGATGTTTAAGACAACATAAGACAAGAGGTATGACAGATAATAGCAATAATACACCACGTCTTCGCTTTCCTGGGTTCTCTGGTGAGTGGGACTATGTAAATGGGAATGAATTATTTGAACCAGTGTCAAATAAGAATCACAATTCCGATTTACCAATTCTGGCTTTGACACAGGATCAAGGTGCAGTTCCTCGTGATATGATTAACTATAATGTCATTGCATCTGACAAGAGCGTTGCAGGCTATAAGGTTGTTGAAGTCGATGATTTTATAATCAGTTTAAGATCATTCCAAGGAGGAATTGAATACTCGCGATATAAGGGTTTATGTAGCCCAGCATATATTGTCTTAAAAAAAAGGAATACAGAATTATCATCTGATTTCTATCGTATTTACTTTAAATCGTATAACTATATTCAAGCATTGAATAGAAATCTTGAAGGGATACGTGATGGGAAGATGATTAGTTATCAGCAATTTTCCGAAATTAAACTTCCCGCTCCATCCCCTGCCGAGCAGAATAAGATCGCATCGTTTCTATCATCGATGGATGATGTGATTACGGAGCAGAAGCAGAAGGTGGAGGCCCTGAAGGAAAAGAAAAAAGGACTGATGCAGCAACTCTTTCCGCAGCAAGGTGAAACAACGCCTCGCCTCCGCTTTCCCGGGTTTAGTGGAGAATGGGAAGAAAGAAGCATGGATGATGTCTTTACGCGAATTACCCGCAGGAACAGTGACAACAATCAAAATGTTCTCACCATATCAGCACAATACGGGCTAATTAACCAATTGGACTTCTTCAATAAAAACATTGCATCTTCAGATGTTACGGGATATTATCTACTGCATAAAGGAGAATTTGCGTATAACAAAAGCAGTTCACAAGGTAGGCTAGTAGGTGCAATAAAACCACTGAAGCTATACGACAAAGGAGTGGTTTCTACATTGTATATCTGTTTCAAATGCAATAACCCACAGGAAATTGATTATTGGGAGCAATATTTTGATGCTGGTGTTTTTGACAAGGAGATTATGACTATAGCACAAGAAGGAGCAAGAAATCATGGACTGCTAAACATTCCAACAAATGATTTCTTTAATCTCAAAGTTAAATCACCGACGCTTGCAGAACAGCAGAAAATAGCCTCCTGCCTGTCCAGTTTAGATAGTATGATTGGTTCTGAGCAATCAAAGCTGGATGTTCTTAAAGAGCATAAGAAAGGCCTCATGCAGCAACTCTTTCCCCAACCCTCTAAATAGCGTAAAACTATGGCATATAACGATATAATCATAAAAGGACTTCGTCAGACTTTCGACGAACAGGATGGCAGGTTCACCAACTGTGCCCTCGTGTTTGCCTACAACGGCACGGGAAAGACGCGCCTGTCGTATGACTTCGCACACTACGGTCGCGAGGAGGGCACACGGCAACATACCCTTTACTACAATGCCTACACCGAAGATCTCTTCACGTGGGATAATGACTTGGATAACAATGAGATGCACCGTCTGATGATTAACCAAAACGCTGCTCTCATCAAGGGTCTGGCCGGTTATAATCTTAGTGAACCGTTGCATAAATATCTGAGTGTCTTCACGGACATAGACTTTGATTTCCATTATGACGAGTCTAATGAGGAGATACCCGACTACGTGGTATTCAGCAAGACTCTGAAGCAACAGGTGGAGATAAATGGCGAGTTGCAGGAGATAGAGGGCGACCCGATTGAAAACATCAAGATTTCTCGTGGCGAAGAACGCCTGTTCGTTTGGTGTTTCTTCCGTTGCATACTCGACCAGGTGGTGGGTGGCAACGATGCCTATAAGGATATAGAATACATATACATCGACGACCCGATGTCGTCGCTCGACGACAACAACGTCATCGCTTTCGCTCAACAGCTTTACGGCCTGATACGTCAGCAACTTGCACAAGAGAAGAATGCACAGAAAGCAGGGAAAGAGGATTTTCGGCGCATCAAGTTTGTGGTGTCGTCGCACCATGCGCTGTTCTTCCATGTGATGGTGCATGGCCTGAATGCGGACAAGAAACTGGGATGCTATTATCTGCACCGTGACAAACATTCCGGTGAAATGACCTTGAAGGGAATGGGCAACAGCGATTCGCCGTTCTACTACAATGTGGCCGTAATGAGTGAATTGCAGCAAGCGATAAAAAGCAACCGTCTCTATACCTACCACTTTACCGTGATGCGAAGCGTGATGGAGAAGATAGCAGAGTTCTTCGGACATTTTGATTATAGGTATATCCTGGACGGCATCACATATAAAGGTACTCTCTTTCAAGAGTCAGCTTTCACAAAGGGCGAACTGACCGAGCTCTATTCACGCATCGTCAACGTGTTTTCGCATCAAGGAAATTTCTTCTCTCCTATGTTGATGAACGAGGATAACAAGGATTCGCTTAGAACGCTGTTCTATCATATCAAGAGGAAATATAATTTCCTGCTGCCAGAATTGACAGATGAACGAACAGAGAAGGAGATTAATGAGGAGAAGAAAAAGATAACAAATAATAGAAACAAAACAAGATAGGACAATGGTACAGACATCGAACAACCAGCTGACTAAGCAAGAGAAGGAGCAACTTTTTAGAGCGCTCTGGAGTGTAGCCGACGTACTGCGTGGGGCTATGACTGCCGACAACTTCCGCGACTACATGTTGTCGCTGCTTTTCTATCGCTATATCAGTGCGCAGTATGAAACAGCCGCACGCACGGAGTTGGGTAGCGACATCTCTGATGAAATGTCGCTGTTGGCATGGTACAAAGAGAGGGCTGCCGATGTGCAGGAGTTTGAGGACATGATGCTGAAAGGTACTCATTATATCATCAAACCACAATATCTGTGGAGTGCAATCTATGAACTGGCACGTACTCAGGATGACAGTCTGCTGACGGAGCTGAAGGATAGTTTCCGCCACATTGAGGAGGAATCGTTCAAGGGTGCTTTCAAGGGGCTTTTCTCAGAAATCAACCTCGACAGCGAGAAACTGGGCAAAGACCGTACTGCCCGTAACAAGATGATGTGCAACATCATTTCCACGCTGGAGGTGAAGTTGGCAGAGTTTGACCAAAAGGGAGACATCCTGGGCGATGCTTACGAATATCTCATTGGACAATTTGCCGCAGGCAGTGGAAAGAAAGCCGGAGAGTTCTACACACCACAACCCGTGAGTACCATCCTTTCGCGCATCGTAACACTCGACTGCCAAGACCCAATGACTGGTCACAAGAGAGAACTGCGCAATGTACTCGACTTCGCCTGTGGGTCTGGCTCGCTGCTGCTGAATGTCAACAACCAGATGCAGCAGCATGGAGGTAAGATTGGCAAGATATATGGCCAGGAGAAGGAAGTGACAACCTTCAACCTTGCACGAATGAACATGTTACTTCACGGTTTGCACGACACGGAGTTTGAAATTTTCCATGGTGACACACTGCTCAATGAATGGCCTTTCCTGAAGGACAGCAATCCTGTGAAGCCTGTCACTTTCGATGCAGTGGTGGCGAATCCGCCATTCAGCCTGAAATGGGATCCGGATGACGAGACGCCTAATGACCCTCGCTTTAAGAATTTTGGGGTATCTCCAAAGAGTGCAGCCGACTTCGCTTTCCTGTTGCACGGTTTCCACTACCTGAGCGATAGCGGCACAATGGCTATCATTCTGCCTCACGGTGTACTGTTCCGTGGCGGTGCTGAGGCAACCATCCGCAAGAAGCTCATCCATGACGACAACATCGACTGCATCATCGGTATGCCGTCAAATCTCTTCTTCTCTACAGGCATCCCTGTGTGCATCATCGTGCTGAAGAAATGCCGCAAAAGCGACGATGTACTGTTCATCAATGCTGCAGAATGCTACGAAAAAGGCAAGAAGCAGAATGTGCTGGAAGAAGAACATATCGACAAGATAATTGAGACCTATCGTACTCGCAACGAAGAGGAGCGTTTCAGCCGTCGCGTCAGTCTCAAAGAGATAAAAGACAACGACTACAACCTAAATATTACCCGATATGTCAGTTTAACAAAGGAAGAGGCACCGATTGACCTCAAAGCGAACCATGCCCTGCTGACTGACATTGAGGAGAAGATAAGAGAATCAAAAGAAAAACTGAATGCCTATTTGAAGGAATTAGGCTTAGAAACACTCTAATATAATATGAGCAAACTTAAAGATTGTTATGAGATACGTCTTCGCTGTGCCACATGTGGCTGTGAAGATCAATTTGAGTTCAACGACGATAAATCATACATCAAATGTACTTTCTGTAACAGAGAGTACTTTGGTGGTATTGAGGAACTGAAAGACCTCAACCAAGAAGCCATCGATGATGTCAAGGAAGAAATAGAGAAAGAAGCAGCATCCTACATCAAAGACCAGTTAAAAAAGGCATTAAAAGGAAACAAATTTATTAAAATCAAGTAAATGAGTTGGATTGATTTTATAAAAGACAATTGGCAATACATAGTTCCGATTGTAGGTTTCTTGGGTGCAATCTTCATGTATGTTGCGCATGACAGGAAACTCAAAAACTTACAGATTAAGCAATTGAAAGAGGAATTAGACAAGAGCAAGCAGGCAGATGTTAAGTGTAATGCTTATAGCCACAACTCTAATTCTATCGTAAAAATAGTAAATGCAGGACCTTCTTCTGCATCAAATGTGAGGGTTGAGATTCTTGACCAAGATAAACTGGAAGGATTATGTTTCTATCATGAGAACTGGGGACCATACGATTTAATCAATGCGGCAAATAGTGTAGAAGAAAGAATCGCATTGTGTTGTGGGCATACCGAGTTTATCAAACTGAGAATTGTATGGGACGATGACTTTAGTAAAGATAGAGAGACAATTCTCAATGTTCAACTATAATAAAGCAAAATGAACAGACTCGTCATCATAGGAAACGGATTTGACATGGCGCATGGCCTTAAAACCAGTTACAATGATTTCATCAATTGGTATTGGGACAAGCGTGTAGATGCCTTTGTGGGTAATACCACAAAGATCTCAGAGGATTGTCTTTGCAAATTGAGTATCAATACCAATGCAGACCTTAGTTGCTGGAATGTTTTAGCTTTTGAGAATTCATATTTCAGGGACATTCGAGGAAACAGGAAGTGTTCTGGTTATGATGTTATAAAGGAATTGCAAGATAATCCCGATATCTTCTCTGTTGACTTCACTCCGTTTTTCGGAACAATCCTGCAGTCAATAGAAACGAGAGGCTGGGTTGATATTGAGAACGACTACTATCAACTCTTGAAGAAGTGTACAGAAAATGCAGACTGTGGCTATTCTGTCAAGGAATTGAATGACCAGTTAGCCTTTCTACAAGACAAGCTCATAGAATACCTCCGGACAATCAGCACAAACCGACACATAGAAGAGTTGCATAATGCCATGATAGAGTTCTTCGACCCTGCTGATTTCTCAACAGAAGGGAAAAAGAAGGCTTTAGAAAATATGGGGCTTGAGAATACAAACCTTGAAGAAATACAAAATAATTTTGAGGAGCAAAAGAAACTGAGGCCTGAACGTATAATGTTGTTGAGCTTCAATTACACGGCGACGGCTAAGATGTACAATAATTTTAACCTCGAACACAACTATATCCATGGTGAGTTAGAAAGACCTAAGAATATCATCTTTGGCTATGGTGATGAACTTGACAAAGACTATCAAGACATTCTAGACAAGAATGACAATGAGCTGTTGAAGAATGTCAAGTCAGTGAAGTATCTGGAGACAAAGCATTACCACGATATGCTGGAGTTCTTGATGTCAGCCCCTTTCCAAGTATTGATTATGGGGCACTCCTGCGGTAACTCCGACAGAACACTGCTCAACACCGTCTTTGAGCATGAGAACTGTGTTTCAATAAAGCCGTTCTATCATAAATGGACAGATGGTAGCGACAATTATTTGGAACTTGTGCAGAATATCTCACGCAACTTTACCAACATGCGGCTATTCAGAGATAGAGTCGTGAACAAAGAGCAATGTAAAACAATGTAACAGACATATCATACCCATACAATCCGCTTATAGCTAATGTTCTCTATAGTACGACCTATATAGAGAACTGGGGGGCGGGTGTGAAACGCATGATGGAGGCTTGCCAAAAGAGAGGTGTCGCTACACCTACATGGAGTATCAATGGCGATTTTGTTGTGGAAACATTTATGAGACCAACAAATGGCGATACCCAAAGTGATACTCAAGATGATGCCCAAAGTGATACTCAAGATGGCACTCAAGATGTTATCCAGGATGTTACCCAAGATGTTACCCAAGATGTTACTCAAGGTGTTACTCAAGGTGTTATCCAAGATGTCCCTCAAGATGTCCCTCAAGGTGTCCCTCAAAATAATGAACTTGATGATTGGATAGAGAAACAAATCCGAAACAATTCTCAAATCCCAACAGAAGATTTGGCCAAATTGAGTAATCGAAGTTCAAAAACCGTAGAACGCCACCTTGCCCAAATGCCACATATCCATTATGTAGGTAGTGACTATAGTGGTCATTGGAAGGTACTCTATAGTCTACTTCAGACAAGACTCGATTAGCATTTCAACCACTGAAGAATCAATTGCAGAAGACACCAGAGTGAATATAGCGAGGTGAGATACGAAATGCCTGCCCACCACCAGAATACATTGGGTGACAGGTATACCCCTTTGCCCGACTTTATGAGTGACAGCAATTCCTCATTCTGATTACGATATTCTTGTAGCAGCATCCTTCTATGGTTGGCAAGAAGAGCAATCTCTGCCTTGATTAGTTCCTCTCTTGAAGATTTGATGGTATTCAAGCACTCATCGGTCATTTCAACTTTCAACACAGTTGACTCGGCTCGGATAACTGCACGACAGAAAGCGGAAACAGCAGTGTCCATGCTGTCTTTGGCTGCATTCAATGCTTTCACCATATCCGTTCCATCTTTGGCTGCCTTCTCAACTTTTTGAACGTTATTGTGCAAGTCGCTCATGGCTTGCTTAAGAAGTTGAAGTTCATTATCAAGGTTAACCTTTTCTTCCTTGACCTCTTCCTGCTTGTTGATTTCCTCAACAAGGCTATCATATTTATTTCCCATAATGTTTTGTTTTTAATGTCTATGTCCTTTATGTCTCCTGATAGGCTTGCATAGCCAGCTTGCGAGTTGGGCGCAACGTCGTGCCCAGTCACGTTCATCCTCATCCTTGTCCTTGCCCCAGTTTGATGGAGTGGAACCACCGCCACCACAG
>OCTX012152510.1_pt1 | contig 14640 bp, 12 predicted proteins | sample 1539691 | NCBI WGS metagenome assembly OCTX01 (sample SAMN02144231, study PRJEB22623) | gut metagenome | biome: sheep rumen | host: Ovis aries | place: New Zealand | reverse complement strand
CTCCACAGTCTCTGTGTCCGCAGCGCTGCGTTTCTCCTTCGTCGCAACACATCGGTCATGCTCCGCATGAGTATTGTATGAGCCTGCAAACGTGCATGGCAGGAAGGAGGCCGTATGCCTAACCCTAAAAAGGAACATGGTGATAAGAAGACGCATAACATGAAACTGTATCCTCGAACTGTAGTGTTTCATTAATATCCTTGCCGTATAAACCCAGCACGTCTTTGAATTCAAACTCGATGCTCTTAATGCGCGACATAAACAGCAACGGGAAAGACAAATTCTGCAGTTTATCTGAGATATCGTTATAAGCCTCTATCTCATCTCTTTCCGGATGGTCAAATGGAAAAACAAAGAGCGTTTCCTCTGGCCGGCGCCCAGGGAAATCTTCCTCAAGCAGAGTCGGGACAATAAACCTGTCAATTCTGAATCGGAATTCCGAATCGTAAATATGAGGTGTTGACGTATACTGAAACACGGCCTTAAAGCCTACACCGAACTTACCGATGGAGGCTTCCGTCTTATTTGAGTTTGCTATCGATATTATAGAGTTGATATCTCCAAGCGTGCCTTCTTTGGAATCACGATCTTCATCAGCAGGATTTGATACTGAGAAGTGCCGCGTTCCATTGTGGGCAAATATGAGTCTATTGGGCTCCAGTATAAACCGGGCATTTGTAGCCCTGGCATCATCTGCGTTCTGCAGGAGCTCATAGATGAAATGCGCTTGATCGGAATACTTTTCAACCACGCTGTTTTTGATCCCGCGCATCGAGGGCTTTTCGAGCATATCGGCACTCTCGGCTCTATCCTGAGAGAGCGCCTGAAAATATAGCTCCTCCTGCTTATTCATGAAAAATGGGATGCTGTTTATCACCCTGCCCTCCGGACGCAGGCTGGCCTACGTGAAGCCCAGGATCGGTGAGAACCGTTTCGGAGGTGAGTCCGTCACCTACATGGGAATCGATGCCCAGAAGAAATGGAGCCGGATCGAATCTTACGGTCCGAAGTTCGTCGAGAACATCGTGCAGGCCGTGAGCCGGGATATCCTGGCCCATGCCATGCGGACCTTAAGCTACTGCCAGATCGTCGGGCACGTCCATGACGAGCTCATCATCGAATGCAGCCCGGATGTATCGCTGGATGCGATCTGTGAGCAGATGGGGAGGACCCCGCCGTGGATACCCGGCATCGAGCTCAGGGCCGATGGATACGAGTGCGGATTCTATCAGAAGCAGTAAATAAAAAAAACGGGCAGCGCCTACCCTATTGGTAAGTGCTGCCCGATGTCCGTTTTACTGTAGTTTCTGTTTGAGATCTTCCTCAAAATCACGGATCTCCTGCATGCAGGAATCCAATTTTGCAAAGATAGCTGACTTGTCGCTCACATCCTCGATATCAACTGTTGCAGTCCTGAAAGGCGTTCTCCATTGCCAGTCAGGTTTGTTCCATTTCGACGGATAAAACTCATTGATCCGATCACTAGTTTCCAGCTGATCTTCAGGCATTTCTTTTGAGCTCAAAGCCAGCTGTACATAGAAACTCTTTCCAGTCCGATTCACAACTTCGTAAAAATAATGGTTATTGGTATTCCATCCACTCTTCGTATTCGGAGCATCTGGAATGACCTCGTCCATATATGAAGTCTTAAACCGAGTGTACGTCCTATTGCACCGGGCAATATCGACAGTGATGACGCCCTTTTCAGTTCTGTCCGCTGCCCACTCTCTGACAATCATCATAATTTGAAGAAGTGCTTTATTCTTAGCCGCCTTCTCAGGGCTGAGATCAGCATCAGAGTTCAAATCAACAAGGTAAGGTATCATTGCGTCTGCGATTTTTGCACTCCATTCTGCATGGAATTTTGCCATCCTCGGCCAGTCAGCTTCATTGGTGACACTAACACCTTTCAGGCTATAGGTGATCCAGGAAGCCTTGTTTTCATTAGCACGATTCCAGTTCAGATCTGAGGTGCCCATCTGCTCTTCGATCTCATCCTTATGTTCAAACAGGATGTCAAATCCGCGCTTATTCTTAGCTGCATCACTGCTGCTCATCCAGAGCGCAACCCACGCTTCATTATAGTTTGCAACGCAGCTGATGCTGAATCCACCAACGCCAAAGTATCCAGAACACCAGTTGCTGGTCCCAGGAGTGACATTGCTGAAGGAACCACGATGACTGTGCGCCTGCTGAATCAAAGGCAAAGCATATGTCCAGTACCGTTTTCTTATCTCGTACCTGCCCTCATCGGCAACCTTGTCACTTTCTGCATCACGGAGGTAGAATACAAGATCCATCGGGTCAAGATCATACAACGCAAATAGCCTACGAAGGATCGAGAGCTTCAGTGCCGTACTCGAACCTTTCTCAAAATAGATGTCCTCATCAACTTTTATGGCGCTGCGCAGCTTATCCGGATCTGTACTTATGTAAGAAACAAGATCCGTTGTACTACTCTGACTGTAAGCTATACCAGAAAGAATTGACTTATCTCTTTGATGGAGATATTTAACCACATGCTCAAGCATATCCGCCCAACTGGTTACCGGCTGTTCGATATTCTGATAGCTGTACTTCACAATATCTCTACCAGTCAGATCTGTATTCTCATCATCGAGAGTACAGGAGTCGAATTCTTTTTCTGCCGGTACAAACTCAGTTGCCGGATAAGACCATATCTTTCTCGCATAAGCAAGGAGTTCCGTATTTCTCTCTTCCAGTTCTGGCAGCCCCCATGAATCCTTCATAGCAATCTTCTGGTTCATTCTCAAACCACTGGCCTTGTATCCGCCTTCTTCTGCATCCCGTTTTTCGATGAACGGATTATTGCTGAGGCTGGGATTGTATCCGGTGAGAGTCAGGTTTGCCAGTCGATGAAGCCAAGTGGCATGTATCTCTTCAGCATTCGGGCCAAGAGACTCCACCCATGCAGGGGTCAAATGCTGGGGCATGATGTGCTCGATGGTGTATACGCTGTTATCAAGATGCGTATACACATCTTTTGCCTCGATCGTTCCGTAGTTCTCCAGCCGCTCGAACAGATATGCCTTATACTTACCGCGCATCTGGTAAACAGCTTTTGTTTCCAGGGCCTCGGTAAACTCCGTATCATCCGGGAACCTACCGCTTTCCTTCTTGGAAAGAAGCGCATAGATAAACTTATCGACATAGTTGTCCGGGGTATTGTCGTACCGGTAAATTTCCTTATTCAAATTCAGGAAGATCTTATTTAGAGCATTCGTCGGAACCTCACAAATGTTACGACGGAACAGATAATTCTCGGTAATCTCGAAAATCTGCAGCACCTGATCGACTGATAGTTTCTGATCCTGATTAAGCCGGAGAACTTCCATAAAGAATGGTCGGGTTACTACAATTTCAAGACGCTTCAACCGGTATAAGCAGTCATCAAGTTTACGGTTATTCAACCCGCTCTTACAGGTGAGCAGTTTTTCGTAGTACCGTGCATACCGTAAAAGATCACTAAGCAAGGTCTCAATGGGAAACCCTGCATCCTCGGCATACTTCTTGAAGGCTTGATAAACATTATTTACTGTCGGTGTAACGAGGCTTTTTACGCTCAAATAATCACGCACAAACCCGCTCACATCGTTTGCAGTACACTTCTCGATCTTCGTCCAGTAGTTGTCGTAGTAATATTCCTGATCATTCGGTGTCATACCCATCAGGACATAGTTACGAATCTTATCGCCTTCCTGCAGAGCGAGGCCCGTGGAGTTCAGGCTTTCAAAAATCAGCTGTGGATCATCCCCCTGGTCGAGGGTGATGCTTATGATCTCCAATTTCCCGATGGCGTCATAGAGCTCATCTACTGTGACCTCTTCCTTCAGAATCTGATCGTAGAAAAACTGATAATTGATAGTCAGATTTGATCCACGATCATAATCGTCAACAGGGCCGAAGAGCTTCTCAAGCGCAGGACGATCATCTCGTACCGGGCGCAATTTGATCTTGTCATCTTTCTTGGCCCAGGGAGCAATGATAAACCTCTGCATGATCTGCTCGTTGAGATCCGTTTCTTCCGTATGGACACGTCCTGCTTTTACGAGATTACTTATCGCTAAAAGCAGCAACGTAACCGTAGTCAACCTCTGCTGGCCGTCGATAATGTGAAATTCGATTTTGCTGCCTTCCGGAACCACCTGCGAAACAATGCTCCCAAAGAAATGGCTTCCACGCTGATTGCGGATGATTTTCTTCAGATCTTCGTACAGCTTATCGCAGTTCTCGATTTTCCAGTCGTATTTTCTCTGGTAAACCGGGATCACATAGCGGTTATTAGCACCTTCCATGAACCCGAGCAGCTTTGCCTCTGATCCTTTCATTTTGTAGTGCCTCCTTTACGGCAATCTTCCAATAACGGAATCACCATTTTTCTTAAGCCATATAACTGCTTTATGGTATTCTGGAATCTCATCAGCGACGACTTTCCAAAACCGTTCCGAGTGATTCATTTCCTTCCTATGAGCCAGCTCATGCACGATGACATATTTCCTGACGTAGGCTGGGACATTCATCAATAAGCAATTCAGGTTGATATTTCCCTTGCTTGAGCAAGAACCCCATCGCGTCTTCTGGGCTTTCACAAATACCTTTTCATAGGACACGTCCATTTCCTTGGCATAGCGTGCAACCAGTCGAGGAAGCCTAACCTTGGCCTCCTCGAGAATAGCATTGAGTTCCTCGGTATTGTACTTGTTTTCTGAGTTTTCAGAATCCACTCGTATATTTACAGCATGTATATCCCTTTGCATATCACTTTACTCCTTTGAGGTCTTCGATATGCGGAAGAATCTGATCGAGCTTCTTCACAATTCTCCTTTGTTCGCTCAATGGCGGTAACGGAAACTTGAGAACATGCATTGCTTTTGTCGACAAACCTTGTATTGCTATTCCTTGCCCCTTTAGTCTCCCTGAATTTTTGTACAGATAGAATAGGTAGTAGAAGAACTTAATGTCAACTTCTGCATAAGGTCTGAGGCGGTGAACATGATTCTGAATACAAACTTCCTCGTCGTAGTTCCAAACAGCTGCTCTTCCGTAGTCGCCACCTTCGCACACAAGCAAATCGCCCTTTACTACTGTGCAACGGTCAAGTTCTTGATCCGTGAACGGCATTTCTTTAACCTTGGTGAAATCGAACCTATCCCAGTAGAGATTAGATGTTGTGATGAACTTCCTAACCGTTCCGACTGATGAGGCTGAAGCATTTTGTGCCTTGCCTGTGTTGTGTGCAAAGACATCAGCTACATACACCCATTTCCAACTGTCTGGAATGTCAAACGGGGTATCATCGTCCGTAATTTCAGGAAGCGACTTCTCCTTCTTAAGCTTACCCGCTTTGATAAGCGCAGCTTTCTCCACTTGAAGTTGCTGGTACAGTTCTTCTCCAGTACCCTCCTCCGCGCGTTGTTCGACAAGCTTGCCCTGCATAGCATACTGCAAAATACTCTTGCGCATTTCATTGGTAAAACGGGCGTGCAGGTCGACCAACTGATCTTCAATGGTGGAGAAACCTTTCATGTCAGCACAGGAACTATCTTCTTCATTAAGTATTGCTGTCAGCCCATACAGTTTCTCGTCCAGTTTTGCCTCAAGGCTCTCGCGCCTCTCTTTGAAGTTCGCTATGGTCTCCTCTGGTGAAAGTATGATTTCCTCCTCTTCGGGAAAACCACAAAGATCGAGATTAAATCCACTGTCTTCAATCTGCTTGAAGGTGTATTTCCTTGACTTCCATGTCGCTGTCATAGAAGGATCATCTTTTTCGTCCTCTATCTCATGACGGTCATCCCACCATTCATCGATACAAAGCATATCCTCTCGAGTTATAGGATGCGTCTTGTTGAAATGCTTTCTGCCCTCTGGCATATCCATCCGATAAAACCAGACATCTTCGGTCTTCCCAGTCTTATCGAAGAAAAGCAGGTTCGTGCTGATGGATGTATAAGGCGCAAAAACAGAACCGGGCAACCTGATTACCGTGTGAAGATTACACTCCGTCAGGAGAAGTCGTTTCAAGTTGACTTTCGACTGGTCGCCACTAAACAGCAGACCATCTGGAAGCACCAAACCGCAGCGTCCATTCTTCTTCAGGCAGTAGATAATTCTCGCAACGAAGAGATCTGCTGATTCCGACGAAGATATATCATCAGGAAAATTCTTTAAGTCGGCCTTATTAAACTCACCCCCGAATGGAGGATTCATGACGATGCAGCTGAACAAATCACTATCCGAAAGATCCAACACATCCTTTGCCAGGCCGTCACCATGCACTATCTGCGGATCGTCAATATTGTGTAAGTACATGTTTGTCACGCAAAGCATGTACGGTAGCTGCTTCCACTCAATGCCATAGATAGATTCTTGGATCTTATGGATGTCTTCGACCGACTTCGCCTGCTTCTGAAGATGCGAAACGGAATCGGCGAGGAATCCACCTGTGCCACAGGCAAAATCTGCTATATTCTCGCCAATCTTCGGGTCTACATGATCGACGATAAAACTCGTGATTGCCCTCGGAGTATAGAACTCGCCGGTAGCTTTGCCTCCGTTTTGCAGCTCCTTCAGGAGTCTTTCATAGAAGTCATTGAAATCGTGCTTTTCGGATGCTACATCGAAATCGACATCACCTATCTCATTGATGAGCTGACGCAAGCGCACACCATCCTTCATGTAGTTTTGCGATTCAGCCATGAAAGATCTGATAATTGCAGCTTTGCTATCTTCAGAGGCGAACAAGAGCTTTTCTCCCTCATACTCGATCTCAATGCCTCGCAAATATGGAAACAGGATGTTATTCACAAAGTTGATCAGCTTGTCGCCGGTTATCCTGTTCGAGTAGTCTTTGGTTCCATCATTCTTACGAGGATCAGCCCAATCCCTGAACCGGAATGGTGCAGGGATAACAGGAGAGTAGTTACCTTCCAGCTCCCATTCCTCCTCTTTGTAATCGAACACTTTCAGGAACAGCACCCAGACGAGTTGCGACATATATTGCGCAGTGCCGCTAATACCGGCATCACCAAACATGATTTTAGTAGTTTTTTTAACTAAAGCCTCACCGTTCACAGTAGTGCTTCCTCCATTTCATCAATCACTTTCTCATAGCCGTCCTTACCGCCGAAGGGCTTCAGCGCCGTTTTAATCGTGTAGCCTTTAGCAGTAAATAGTGGCAGGCCGAATATCTTTAAATAGCGTAGGTCTGTCCAGTCCGTCGTTCGATAAACGTCTATTACTATCTCCATAATATCTTTCTGTTCTTTAGGAAGACGAGCAACATAGGACAAGGCTGCTCTGATACGATCTGACTTTAATGGAATTGGAACCCCGTAACCATAGAAACCAATCAAGTCATAGTAATCACAGGGAATACCAAAATCTTGCATAAGTTTTTTTGCCACAGTTTCGTTTAGCAGAAGTTCATACGCAAGCAGTCTCTTTTCTGTGGATTTACGCCAACTCTTCTGAAATTCCACGTACTCACCATAATGGTCGAGAATGTTGTTCTTCACACACTCCTCGACGTTTGTCTCTTTAACGAGCTGCATATTCTCATCAAGGTATAATACCTGCTTTCCGGCTATCTCGACATTTACGCCGTTGATCCGAAAAACCTCGCGTTTCTTCTTTTTCTTAGCTCGGAGCGGCATGTCAGTACCGCCTTCAACAATCTCGACATCACCGTCGAAATCCGGATCATTAAACTTCAGATAATTCTTCCGGAAGTCCATGAGGACGAAATGGGTCTTGCTCTTTTCCTCTTCGCCGACCTTGTAGTGCTCCTTTATTCTTGTCCCACGGCCAAGCGTCTGCTTGAACTCAGACATGGAGCCGATGGTCTTGTCCATAACTATCAGCTCCACCGTCTGGGTATCCACTCCAGTGGAGAGAAGCTTACTCGTCACTGCTATGACCGGATATTTCTGCGAAGGGGCTTTGAAGCTCTTGATTTGCTTCTTTCCCACCTCGTCGCTGGCAGTGATACGGACAACATAACGCTGATCTTCTTTCACAAGATCCGAGTTTTCGTTACGTAGGTAATTTGCCATCGCACCCGCATGTTCTTCCGTCTCGCAGAAAACGATTACTTTCTGGAAGCGATCGGTAGCCTTCATGTAGTCGCTGATCTTCTTTGCCACCAGCTTCCTACGCTCATCAATGATGAGTTTACGGTCAAACTCATGCTGTTCGTAACGCCTATTCTCGAGCGGTTTACCCTTGATATCGAGCTCTCCAGGCTTCGGCATGTAGCCGTCTCTGTCAATGTCAAGCTCGAAAGCAATCACTTTGTATGGGGCAAGAAAGCCGTCTGCTATTCCCTGTTTGAGGGAGTAGCTATAGACGGGTTCGCCGAAATACTCGATGTTCGAACCAAACGTCGTCTCTTTCGGAGTGGCCGTGAGGCCTATCTGTGTGGCTGGACTAAAGTATTCCAACATCTCGTGCCAGCTACTTTCTTCTCTAAGCGAACCACGATGGCATTCATCAACAACAATCAGATCGAAGAAATCCCTCGGCAGATTCTTGTAATAGCTTGCAGTGGAATCTTCCTCATCGAAATCACCATCCTCGTCAGATTTCCCTGATTTCATCTGGTGATAGAGGGAGATGAAAATCTCATATGCTGTGAGCTTCTTGATTTCTTCCTCTGTCTTCAGTGTATATTTCTCACCAATCTTGACCATTGTCTTCTTGAATGCAGTGAAATCGTCAAATGTCTGATCGGCGAGGGCGTTCCTGTCCACGAGAAACAGAATCCGCTTCTTAACACCTTTCGAGTAGAGGCGATAGATGATCTGCATAGCAACAAAGGTCTTTCCGGTGCCCGTGGCCATTACGAGCAGGAGACGATTCTGTCCTTTGGCAATCGCGGTAATGCACCGATTGATCGCATTGCGCTGGTAGTATCGAGGAGTTTTTCCGTCCGGGGTGATGTAATAAGGGCTGATGATGAGCTCAGTCTCGTCGTCGGAGATATTCTCGGCATCGCGATATCTTTCCCAAAGCTCAGTCGAGGTTGGAAAGTCATCCATCCCAAACTCCCGATTTTTCCCGCTGAGGCGATCTTCCTCGTGGAATACTTGCCCGTTAGAAGCATAAGCAAAAGGAACATCTAAAAGCGCAGCATATTCCAGTGATTGACCTACGCCCTCGTTCACGTCATGATCATAGCCCTTCGCCTCCACCAACGCGAGAGGAAGATTGTGCTTGAAGAGCAGAAGATAGTCGACTTTCTTCTGCTCACCGCGTTTCACTGTCCCGTCGCTTTCAACAAGGATTTGCCCATCGGTAAAGTAATGCCCAGAACCTCTTTTCCCATACTCCATGACTATCCGGTCGCCTTCGGCGTTCCACTTTTTCTGAATAGCCGGTGTAATGTAATTGAGTTTGGTGCTTTCCTCATTCTTCAATTGTTCGTCTAAATCATTTAGTGGCTTCATTTCATATGCCTCCGGTTATATTTCATGCTTAATTGGACGAGCCTTACCGATCGTCCGCCGCTTCATCCGCGACGATTTCGCAAATGTCTCCAATATCACACTTGAGTTCCTCACATATTTTGACCAGGACATCTGTGGTAACATTTGCACCTTTGCCGAGCTTAGCCAGTGATGCTGAACTAATCTTAGCTTTCTTAGCAAATTCAGTTTTCTTCATATCGCGTTCAACAAGCATGATCCATAGTTTTTTATAAGATAATTTCATAACTGCTCCTTCGGGAGATCTTTTCTCCAACTTGGCATAAAGCCATATACATGACCATCCTTTTCGTCCTTGTGATACGTTACTACATTAACTCCTTTTGCCTTGAAATCTATGTCTTCGGGTATGACGTTCAGGTTATCTACAATAATCACCTGCCCGTCGCCCTGATGGTTTATAAAGTATTGGTATAGGCCATTCTTTATAGTGTTATCACCGAACTCATCTTCGTTCTCATCAAAACCGAGCAGCGGTGTGTCAATCATAAGGAATCCAGGCTTAATATACACTCCATCGCTATTGAAGTACTCGTACAGCATCAACGCCACAACAGAATTCAGAAAAGAGCGGTATCCTTTTCCCTGATCCTCTGACTTAGGCACTCCATCCATAAGAATGTCGAAAGAGCTAAAATCCCAGCTTGCATATCCTGCGTTTCGATAGTTGCATTCCTTCAATATCTTATTCAGAAGTACGTTAAAGCCCGTCCCAACTTCTTCCTCAAACTCCTGCTTAGCATGATACAGAGGCGGATTCTTTTTCTTCTGCAGCTCAGCAACCTTTTTCTGGCCAAGAATAGCGAGCTGGTCATTCACGAAGTCGATACCTGTCTGCAGCGTCGTATAATCTTTGAAACGCTGCAAACCCGACCTGTAATTCTGGATCTCGCGGTTCTTTTTGTCTAATGCTTCGTTGACGTCAGCCCTTCGGGCCTGAAGCTCCTCGATGCTCGCCCTTATCGTTTCCTGCTCTTCTCGGACGCTATTCTCGGTCGCTGCAATGATCGCAAGCTCGGCTGCAATCCTTTTAATTTCGCCGTTAATTGCCTCCACATAGCTATCATCCTCTTCCGAATGGAGCTCCCCACCACAAAAAGGACAGACACCGTTTTCCGGCAGCCCTTTTACAGCTTTCTCACCCTTGGAAATAAAGTCGAGCCTCTGCAGGTCAGCTTTGTATTGGCTAATAAGGGATTCATAGCGATCTAACAGCACACGGCAGTTGGCGTCCTCCTGTTGGTATTCAGCCATTTGCCTGACGATAGCCGTGTTTTCTTCGATCAATTCCTTTATATCTTGTTGGCCTTCCTGTATATGGTCCGAAAGTTCCTGCATCTCGCGCTCGATGTCCAGACCGGCAAGCTCCTCAAGTTGCATGATATAACTGACTCGTTTTTCCGTAAGAGACGCCACCTGTTCCTCGATATAATCGATTACTGCCTTTTTCTTAGCGGTCGCAATCTCAGGCTTGGTGATTTCTGGTATCCCTTTCTTATAGTCACCGGTGAGTAAAAAGTATAAAGAAGCTATCAGCGGCGTTTCGTATCTTTGATCCTTGATCACGATGGACTCCGATTTATCTATCTCATTCTCGTCGGCAAAGAACACATTGGCGATGTTAGTCCACGACATGCGTTCCCTTGCATACCGAGCGGTTTTGGGCACCTCAATCGTCTCATCAAGGCCGATGATGCGGAGCCAGAGATCATTTAAATATCGTTGGCTCGTTTTCCTCGTATAGTTAGTGTCGTAATCGCCATCCTCAACTTCTTCACTCTCCGCAACAACAGTGACCACTTCTTCATCCAGCTTTCTGGACATAGTGATCCTTCCGTATCGCTTTGTCTGAAAGATCCCCTCGATGTCCGTGTAACCTGTAAGAGGGGAATAAGGCCTCGTGTCGGAACTGAAAAGATAATAGATACACTTCAGAATCCACGTCTTTCCTGTGTTTGAGCGGCCTTGTATAATATTCAGTCCATCTGTGAAGTTAATGACGCCATCTATCTTCCCGGCTCCGGACACACGCAGCCTTTCTATCATGAAATTATGCATCCTTACGCCTCCTTTGACTCTGTCGCTCTGTCACTGATGAATTGCAATATATCTTCATCTGCATAGCCTGAAAAACGTCTACAAACAATCTTTGCCCCCAAGACATATAACTTAGCATAGGGCGATTGTACACTCCGCACCACTTGTTTGCCGCGTTCATTGATGCTGTACAAGAAGCCATGCTCTGTATGTTCCACATTCATAAAGTTATTTCTGACCGAGAGCTTGACGGCCTCGGTTATTTTTTCGCGTTTGTTTGCGAACTCGGCAAAGCCGAATTCGTTATCTCCGTGGAGGTTCTTATCCAGTACCTTGCATTTCTTCCCATAGATGCAAATGAAATCCAGCGCGGCCAGCCTGTCTACATTTGCAGGATTATTTAGCGTATCGGCCAAAAGAAGAACCCGCAACATATTCTCAAACGTTGTATTAAAGACTTTACTCCGCATACGGATCTACCCACGAGCTCATCGTCTTGTCGTTCACTAAAATATGAACGATGCCAAGCCTTTCCAGATTTCCTATCAGATTCTTTATGAGGGACAACTTTGATTTGGTAAGCTGCACATCCGAGATCTTCTTAAGGACCTCCAGTAACCGCCTGTACCCGCTGTCGTAGTCGTCATAGTAGGTTGTCTTGATTCCATCAAAGGCATCTGCTTTTAGGATGTCAAACTGATTCTCGCCGTCTTCGTATACCTCGCTGATGGACCGCTGTATGCTTTCAGCGCTTAGATACGCCTTGCGTTGGTCATAAAAGTTGGTCTGATACTTCTTGGGCAGTGAAGGAACGTCGTCCATTGTCACTTCATCTCGGGATAGGGCTTCCGCATAAGCCGCGCACAAAGCAGAGATGTAGCCTGCCTCGAATTCATAAATCTGCGCATCGCTCAATCTGATCGGTAGTTCGATAACATCTCCATCTATATACAATTTACCTTCCTTGCAGTAGATCCGGTCTCCTGCAAGGTTTTTTATGCTCGGCTTAGGGTCTCGAATCGTTAGCGTGATATCAACATCATGTATGCCTTTAGCAAGGCCATGAAAGATTTGGTTCATGATGTCCTGAAGCGCTGATCCGAGCTCCTCTATCTCTACCAATACGCCCCGCTGTCCAAGGAAAGTTTGAAGATGTTCCTTATCTGCATCATAGAGATTGTCTATTTCATCAGCGAAGTCCTGACCGTCAAATCGGCTGCAGATCAACCCAGCTCGGGCCTTAGATATAAATTTTTTCCCTTCAAGGATCTGATCGAGCATGTTGATAGACATCCTGCTGGTAAGGGGATTGAACTCATCGTTCCGCTCCATCTCCTCTTCCTCCTCGGTCATAGGAGCGCGAAGCATATCTCCAACCAGAGCAATGACAAAGTCGCCACCGCGTCCAGTCGGGTCCATATACGTTTTGAGCTCGCCAGCGATCTCATGAAAAAACACTCCGGTTCAACCTCCTTTTGACCTTTTAGGTAAAACCGCAGTCATCAGCGGTCATAACTAAAAAAGCCAGATTCTGTAAAATGTACACGATCAGTAGAGAGTAGGAAAACAATCTTCTCGAATTGTATCACAGAAATTAGCGATATTCAATGAAATACGAGTCTTTGTTGATAAATTATCTGTGAACGCAAAGAAACTTTTTCTCCAAACTCTGATCAAGGCCTCGCAGGCCTACCAATACCGAACCTGTAGCTTCCTTCAAAGGCCACGAGGGATGTTTCGCAGCGACAGTGACGGTAATCAATTATTAACCAGGAGCCAGCAAGCGAACTGCTGGTCACCTACGTGAAACGGAGAGATCCGACGAGGTGACCATGAAGAATAACACTGGCGGCCATAAGGGTTTTCTCCGTTTCGGAAAGGCAAACGGTGAAAATCTGAATGGCAAGAACAAAAAAGGCCGGGCTTGAGGCCGAATTCAAGCATGGAACATCGATCGGTGATAACGGCGAGATCTTGTATGACTGCCCGATCGAAATCAAAGACAAAGCGGACCTTGACAACTATGGCATCACTGATGCCGACTGCAGGTATCTGAACTTCAACGGAAGCCAGAAGATGCGAGTGTTCTTCTACAAAACCCCTGACCGGTTGTTTGCGGAGTCACAGTGGGCGTACATCAACACTCTCCATTCCAGTGGCTACTTCAGTACGCGTTGTATGGTCCCGGGCAAGCGTAAAGCCTTCACCCGTTGCAGGGATACGAACAAATGCTCCAACTGCCCGTATGGCCGGACCCCGGAAACTAAGCAGTCGCCTGTAGTCTCTTGGGACGGACTTCTTGAGACGGGTTGGGAGCCGGATGCCACAGAATCTGTTGAGCATCAGGTGTTGGCTAAGCTGGAATACCAAGCGATCCGCGCTCTGATGGATGCGGAGGACCCGAGGATCGCTCTGGCCTTTGAAGCCAAAGAGCTGTATGGCGATTCTGTGAAAACGATCGCCGCAGACCTTGGTGTATCTGAGCCGAGGGTCTATCAATTGATCAAGCGTGCCAAGGCAATCGGTAGACAGTTTAGAGAGGACAATGACAATGAGTAAATCGGAGGTATTTGAGAAAATGATGAACAGTGAGAACGGCGGCCTGTATGCCGCTATAGGTGGTATCGTTCTGGTATATGGCATCGATCGTATTACGAAGAGCCATTACAAGGCTGATGTGAAGAAAGATTCCATCACCCTGGCCCCTGCAGGTGAAGCGGAAAAGCCGCAGCCCCAGGGCCAGGAAAAAGATCAGTAAATTGAAAAGGCGGTGTCAGGACTCTACATCCTGGCACCGCCGCTTTCTTTCTGGCTGTCAGTAAAATCATAGCCTCGACCTACCCAAAATAGTAAAATCGTAGCCACGACCCTGCTACTGGACAAGTTCCCGCAGAGGATAAACGAGGGTTTCCATCACGCCGAGCACGATCTGCTCCCGGTAACGGAAACCCCAGTATTTCAGGCTTTTTCAGGCCCCTTGGTTCAAGAATGTGTTAGTAGACATACGACTTCGACGTGCACCGTATGCGCGAACTGATCCACAGGCTGCACATAGTCCAGTGAATATCCCCCCTCTGCCAGTTTCTTCAGATCCCTTGCC
>OCTX012222408.1_pt1 | contig 14646 bp, 22 predicted proteins | sample 1539691 | NCBI WGS metagenome assembly OCTX01 (sample SAMN02144231, study PRJEB22623) | gut metagenome | biome: sheep rumen | host: Ovis aries | place: New Zealand | reverse complement strand
TATAGTAGTAATTTATAACTATCGTATAAATTTAAAATTTATCGTAGAAAATTTATCTTGGAATAAAATTTTATGATAAAATATAATTGTATGGAAAAGAATACGATGACTAGAGATCCTTTCTCCACCATACAGATATAACTCCCTGACTAGCTCTGGTAATGGGTACCCTACTAGTTACTGGAGCTAGATAAAGGAGGTTTTTTTATTTATGAAAAGAACGACATTAAAGCATATTACCAATTACATCTATTGGCAAAGAGAAGCAATCTACAAGAGAGTCTCTCAAAAGGACTGGATGAAGATTTTTAAGGACCTTAAGAGGGCAGGGGGAACGAGATCCAATTCTAAGTGTATCAGAAGCGACTTCAAGGAGAATGACTATCTTGTCATTAAAAAGGGTAATTATGATTATTTATATACATATAATGAATTTGACGGATATAGAGTCTATACAACTAATCCGATAGACGATGAGAAGAACTATCGTGATTATGGAGATAGAGGTAAAAAGGCTTTTAAGCATTTAGAGGATAAGTTCAAAGAACTGAACGACGGTCTAACATTATATAAAGCCTTTGGACATAGTCCGTCTGAAATAAAAAGATGCATACCAAAGAGTTTTTACTATACTAATGATAAATATGTAGGAGTGCCTATCAGAGGGGCTTCTATGGCCGATTTTTGCAGCCAATATCCATCATCAGCGTGTGGATTGCTTCCTGATTGGACTAAGCAGAAGATATGTCAAGGTACAGTAGCACCAGACAGTAAATATCGCTTTGCTTTTTATATCAATAGTGGCCACGTAGCCGAATGGGAGAGATTTGACAGCCACGAATGGCTAAAATCAAGATATTATAAGGCTTTATTTAGATGGGATGATAAACGAGGAGATGGATTCCACGATATAGATCCTAAAGATGATATAACGATTTTATGTGAGGCTTCTGATTATAGGCTTGACGACGTGTGGTCATTCTTCTATGAGAACCGAAAGACTCCAGGGATGGATAAAAAGGCTAAGTTGGTTATGAACGCATCTATTGGAGTTATGCATCTACAAAATTATAAAGAGAGAAAATTTGCACACCTAGCAGCAATAATAATTGGAAGAGCTAATGACAGGATGTTAAAATTAGCGAATAAAATTGGATTTAATAACGTATGCCACATTGTAATAGATGGAATAATCTATCTAGGAGATAAGGTAGTAGGAGTCAAAAAAAAGGCCTTACAGAACCTATATCAAGAATATGTTGACATTGAGTGCATCATTAAAGGTACAAATGCTTATATTATACAGGACCACGAGGGAAATATATTAGAGGTCAAGCATGGAGCTTATGATATTGATGAACGAGGCAATGCAATATGCGTTGAGACCTGCCACGGATTTAAAGACATTTTTGGATGGAAGAGGGCTCAAGGAATACAATTAGAGGAGGACGATTATTATGGCGAAGAAAGTGTACAATAATGGCAAACCGAGAAAGAAAAGAGCCAAGAGTTCTTATACAACATATAAGCAACATATAAGAGAACTCATTAAAAAAGGTTATGACATAGATAAATCAGAGATATTGACTAAGAAGCAATTTGATTATAAATTTGCAAGATTTAAGGCTGCAGGTAAAAAGAACATAACGAGAGATATGGCCAAGGACCTTGTATCTTATCAATATCAGAGATATTCTGAATATGTTGGAAGATGGAAGAAAAAGGGATATGCCCTTTATGAAACCTTATCAAAGGAAGAATTCAAAGAGTTTTATGCAAATGCCAAAAAGGTAGAAAGCCTTAAGAAAAGAGGAGTTGCATACGAGATTGCTGAGGCTGATTTAATGTTCCAACCAGGATTTGCAAAGGAGTATGCTCCATACCTGTACAATGAAAATCAACTTCAAGAAGCTCAAGAAGATTATGGAGACTATGATTATGATGAAGATACAGGAGAGGTATTTGGAGGCTTCTATGGGCCAAGTATTGACGATATAAGGAAAGAGTCAAGAAGAGAAAAAAGAGAAATAAAGAAGATAGAAGAAGAAATCCTACAAGGAAGATACAGTGGAAAGGATCTCTTTGAAAACTATGTTAAGAATAATGATGGATATTATCTTGATGAAAACGGAAAGCAACATATAAAAAAGAACGTGCGTGAAGCTTTCGAGGCAATGTACTAATGGCTTCTGAGTCTTTAAGAAGAAAAAGGAAAGCCCAAGATGTTGAAAACAAGAGAGCTCAGAAAGCACGTGCTGAGTCAAGATTTTATAATGTCAATTCAATTTTAGGAAACACCTGGGCAGTGTTCTTTGGAATAATTGGAGGTCGTATGACTGGTAAATCTTATTCACTAGCCGACTTCCTATGCATCCAACACAAGCGTTTAAAGAAGAATGTTAAGAATTATTGGTTAAGAATATCTGATACATCTATAAAGGCTATGCTATCAGACAAATGTAAATATTTAATAGATCCTGATTTACAAAGGAAGCACGATTTAGACCTCACTGTCAAAGGAATGGACGTGTATGATCACTGGATAAAAGGAAAAAGAGGACAAGAACCGTTTATCACATGCATGCCACTGTCTTCATTTGGTAAATTAAAAGGAGTAGGTTTTTTTGATAAGGACTTCAAAGGGTGGTATAATATAGTTCTTGATGAGTTCCAACTAGAAATTGGAGAGAAGCGTACAAGCTTTGATATCTTATACAACTTTATAGGAATGATAGAAAATATCGCAAGAACTACAAAAAATAAGATTAGAGTGTTCTTAGTAGGAAATACACTAGAAGAAGCTTCTACAATCCTAAAGGCATTTAATTTTATACCTGAGAAGTTCGGTAGATTCTACCTTAAATCAAAGAGATGTGTAATAGATAACCTAGAGCCTACAGAAGAGTATCTAAAAGACCGTAAGGGTTCACTTGCTGATATTCTTGGAGGAGATGACATGTCTAATTACACTAATGCTTTAAGAAAGGATTTAAGTCTTATTGAGAAGCAACGTACTAGAAGACCAACAGCAATAATTAAGTTCACTAAAGAACCATCTAATTGGTATACGCTTTGGGATGGAAGAATAGTGAAGAAATATCATAATGAGTCATTGAATAAAGAAAGCGACTTCTGTATGAGACCATATCTTGACTCATATTTTAGTAGAGAGAAACGACAAACAATCATAGATATGTATGACTCTCAAGCATTGAAGTTCAATAGCTTAATAACTCAAGCATATTTCAAGGATGCATTATCGCAAGTAAGAAAACAATAAATAATTGACAAGGAAAAGTCGTTAAAACCCCCGAGCAGTGATTAGGGAATTAGTGCTACTAGCTTATATCGTGTACAATCTAGTAAGCTGAGCTTGACCGAAGAGGTACAGATACTAGAGGTCATAAGCAAATCGGTTCACCAAGTTAGATTAGTCTTTTTCGGAAATCACACAATTTAATTGCACACAATACAATTTTTATGTTATAATATAAATATCAAGGAGGAATATCATAATGACAGATAACGAAAACGGTAACGGACAAGAGGTCGTTGTAACTCAACCAAACAACGAGGTAGAAGCTAACTACCTAGAACAAATTAGGCAATTAAAGGAAAACACAGTATCAAAGGAACTTTATGAAAAAGCTCTAGCTGAGAACAAGAAACTGCTATCTGATTATGTAAACGGAACAATGAACGTTGAAAATAAAGAAGTAGAGGTTACACTTGAACAGGCAAGACTTGCGTATCAAAAGCCAGGTATGGACAACCTTGAACAAGCAAAAGCAACGCTACAGTTACGTGATAAAATGATGGAGGCTGGATTGGGAGATCCATTTCTAGCTAATGGAGTTGACCCAACTGTACAAGACATTACAGATGCACAAAAAGTTGCTGACTTCTTACAATCTTGTATAGACACTGCTCAGGGTGATGCTGCAGTATTCCAAGCTGAGTTCTATAGGGGACTTCAAGAAACTCCTATGGCCGCAGCAAAAAAAGGCACAAGAAGATAATATAAAAAAGGAGGAATATCAAAATGCCAACATTTACAGGACAATTAAATCCCAACAAAATTTTCGCTGCATTATTCAATATGATCATTTCGCAGCAAGTATTCTCTGATAACCTTGGTAAGACTAATAGATTAGTTGACAGGGCTAAGGAAGACGGTACTCTCTATGGAGACACTAAACTTTTTATCTCATCAGATGTATTAGCATCATATCCTTTTGGAGCTGACTCTGAGACTGGAAAGTTACTGCAAACATATAGACCAAAGGCTCCAGAGGTACAAGGAATTACTATCAATATTTTTAGACAAATCCCACTTACTATTGATAATTACCTATCAAAACAAGCATGGGAAGATGTTTATTCATTCTCTCAATTCAATTCAGTAATGCTTGGATGGTTAGGAGATACCAAGAAAGTTTATGAAGGTACAACTTATGATGCATTTATTGGTACTGTTCATGGAACTACTACTGCTCAAAATCAAGAGTTAGATTTAACAACTATCACTACAGGTCTTACTGGTATTGAGAAGAGGCAAATGGAAGGACTAGAAATTGGAAACTTCCTTGCTAACCTAATGGTAGATATGGGTGATTACCTAAGAAGCTATAATGACTATGAGTATTTACGTTCTTATAATATGGATCAAATAGACATCATTTGGAACTCTAAGTATCTTAACAAAATTCAAAAGGTACAATTACCAACAGTCTTCCATAATGATAACGTAGTTACTAAGCTTAATAATGATTACTTAACACCTAGATTTTTCGGTACAGTAATCACTACAGCAAATATCTCAAGCTACTCAGCTACAACACCTGCAGCTGGAAAGCCAATCAACTCTTCTACAGGAGCATATACTCCAGGTACTAACCATGCTAATGGTACAATCCGTACACTTGAAGAGGTTACTTATGAGGTAGCTTCAACTTCAGTAGATCCAAGAGCTAAGTTAAATAAGCAAGACAATAAGTACTATGTTCATATTTTTGCTGGAGATGAAATTACACCAACATTCACAGTTAAGGCTGGCGGAAACTTTGAACCAGGTTCAGTTTATATTGAGGAGGCCGATGTAATGTGCAAGGTACTTGTTAAGTTACCTCCATATATGTCTGCATTCTCAGTTGAGACATCATTCTTCAATGCTAAGGCACTAAACGAGAACCATTATCTAACATTTGGTCATAATACTTTAGAGCATTTAGCTAATTACCCAATGATTACTGTCAAGGTAAAGTAATATTAGGGGAGAGGGACACTCCCTCTCCTCTTTTTAAATTAAGGAGATAAGACTATGCAAAATATGTATTTGTTAAAGTTCAACAATTATATAAATAAAATCTTCAAGAAATTAGAAACCATTTCAGACTATGTAAACTATCAAGTAGGAAGTGCGCTTACAGGAGTAAACTTTGTACCAGGGAATGGATTAGTAACTACTCACGTATGTAACAGCTGGAACGCTGGTAAACCTGATTATTTAGTAGTAACAACTACTGATAATACTGCTATTGAGTCAAGATGGTTTGTTATAGATGCTGATAGATTAAAGAATGGTCAATATCGCCTTACTTTAAAAAGAGATGTGTTAGCCGATTATACAGAAGAGTTCTTACAAGCTACTTCACTTATATCTAAGGCTACACTACTTGATACTGACCCATTGATATTCAATGATGAGGCAATTAAGGTAAATCAAATCTTAACATCTGAGACACCTCTTAAGGATGAGACAGGAGTACCTTGGATTGTTGCGTATGTTCCTAAGCACGATGCAAGTGATCCAGACGCTGGATGGGAAGATAAGACAGTAAGTGGTCTTTCAGTTCTTCCAGAAGCTAACTTCACTGCGAACTCAGAAGCTGAGTTTAAAACATTGTTACAAGATGGTAAAAAGATACTATCAGGTTATAAAGGACACGTAGATGTTCAAGAGGTAGGAGAGCAAGGAACTGCTTATAAGAGAGTAACACTTAGAAGAACTGAGAATAATTCAAGCTATTCAACTACTACTAAATCTCTTAATTCATACTTCCAACTTAACTCAGTACCAACAGCATACGGACCTCAAATGATAGAGGGATTTGATACAGGAATAAAGCTACAATATGGACTGACATATACGGAGCAAACTTATTCTGATTTAATTGAGGAATACAACGGAAAGACAGTTAAAATCAATAATCAAGTATTTGAGATATCAATTAGTTCATCGTTAGTTGAAAACGAGGTAGAGTCTTACTTAGACCATACAAACCAAGTATATATAAATACTAGATATGAATTAGGCTTCCCTAGTCATGTAGGAAGCAATGACGCTATTGTTTACTTAGACCAATACAATTATAGGCAAATACAAGTAACCTTAACTCAAATATTTGGTATTGCATCTACATTTAATATTTCTAAGGTAAGAAGAAGCCTTAGAGACCAACCTTATGATATGTTGGTATTACCTTATAAGGATACTGAGGGAAATATTGCAAAGATTATGTATAATAATAATGAGTTCACGTATGATCCTGATGCAATGCTTAATATCGCAACGCACATGTCAACGACATACGGAAGTTCAGTAGTGTATGATGTACAAATCCTACCATATTGTCCTATAAGAGACCTAATGGCAAGTGATGGAAGTATAGTGATAGACTCTTCAATGATAAACGCTAAATACTCTCCAATCGTTGACTCACAGGATGTAAACAATTATGTTGGATTCGTGTTCTATGCGTATGAGTCTAGTGCTACATTCAACATAGCACATACTATATCTGTAACTAATCCTAAGTTGGAGCATATCACTAAGCTATTTAGACTAGCTTCTCCTAACTTTGATGGTGAATATGAGTTTGACCCATATATGAATGGAGGAGTAGAATACTTCAATGTAGATTTTACTTACCTACCATATCAGCCTTGGATTAAGATAAATCCTAATTACAAGTATTTATATGGTAAAGACCTTAACGACTCAAGAGGTCTTATCTTAGGAGGTAACTTCTCAATAACTAAGATGGACGATGCGTGGGCTAATTACCAATTACAAAATGTAAACTACCAAAATATCTTTGATAGACAAATCAAGAATATGAAGTTCAACAATAAACTTCAAATGATAGAGCAAGGAATTGGTAGTGCCTCACAGGCTTTAGGAACAGGAGTAGGAGTAGGAGCTTTTACAAATCCTATAGCAGGAGCCGTTACAGGAGCATTAAGTGCAGTGGCTGGAGGAATTGACCTTGGTATCACTAGAAGCCGTCAAAAAGAGGCATTAAGCTATTCTAGGGATATGTTCAATATGAACTTGCAAAATGTACAAGCACTTCCTCAGACAATCTCAAAGGTAACTGCATTTAATATCAATTCTAAATACTTCCCGTTCTTGAAAGAGTACAATACTACACCAGAAGAGGAGCAAGCAGTAATTGATAAGTTAAAATGGGATGGAATGACTGTAGGTCGTATTGGAGTAATTGAAGACTATATCAGAGACGAAGAGACTTACATTCAAGCTTCTATTATAAGAATAGACATAGAAGATGACTACAACATAGCTCAAGAGATAAGCAATGAATTATCAAGAGGAGTATATATAAAAAGGAGTGATATCGTATGAGTATTCAAAACGCAGTAGATAATGCATCTAAGTCAATAACAAGTGCAGTACAAACTCCATCTGCAGGAGAGTTAATGAACACAGGAGCACAAGCAGTACAAGGGCTATATGACAAAGCCCTTGATGATGTGCTTAAAGAAACTAAGTTGCCTTATAGAAAGGTCATAACAGCCCAAATTAAGCAACGAATTGAAGAACAAAGAAAAGTTATCAAGGGACAAAAAGACAACGTCCTAAATAGAATTAAAATGAAAAAGGCAGGTGCTGAATAATGGGAAAAGGAATAAATATGAGAGATAATCAATTACTCCTACAAGCAGGTATTGACCCCAAGACAGGAGCACCAACTAGGATGCAATCATATAATGCCTTAAAGGAAGCAATCAAGAAGAATCTAAGGATACTTGATGAACAAGACGCTATTCGTAGGTATAAATGGTTCAATATTCCTCAAGGATTAGATGCTGAGCTTATTGAAAGAATTTTATACTATAAAGGTCAAGGAGCTTTCTTCTATCATGAAGAGTTGGAAAAGTTCTTTTTCCTACCATTTACTCTAAGTTCAACTGATGGAACAGGAATAGATGTATATGGAAGATTTATTGAAATTGCACCTATACCATTTAATGGATCTACAGAGTTAAAGACTGATGAAGATAAAAAGAAGTTCCAATCAACAAAGCTTTATCAAATCACAACAGCCTGGAGAAGATATGTACAATATGAGATACTTGATGAAGAAGCTGACTATAAGGATATTATATCTAAGGCAGTAATCTTAACTGATTATTGTAAGCAAATATCTCAGACAAATCTTCCTAGAGCTACATTACAAGACCCAATAATCAATGCAATGTCTGAAGCGTTCCCTATGGCACGTACAAGCCTACTTGCTAATAGTGGAATCCGAGGAATGAGAGTAAATAGCCCTGATGATGCAGCACAGGTAAATCTTGCTAATAAGATGATAGAGACTGCAGCAATGAATGGAGAGCCTTTTATTGCTATGACATCTCCTAATGAGTATCAAGAGCTAAGTGGAGGAGCACCACTTAAGAGTGAAGAGTTCCTAATCTACTTACAAGCACTAGATAACTTCCGTATGTCTTTCTATGGTCTTAAGACTGGAGGATTATTCCAAAAAAAATCACACATGCTTGAGAGTGAGCAAGAAATGAATACTGGTAATAATTCTTTAGTATATGAGGATGGATTATCATTAAGACAACACTTCTGTGATGTTGTAAACTCTATTTGGGATTTAGGTATTTGGTGTGAAGCTTCTGAAGAGGCTATGGGAATAGATCCAACTATGATGATGGACGACGGAAGCGAAGAACCTGCACAAGAGGAGAGTGGTAGCGATGATGAATAATATGTTTAATCAATATTTGACTAAAACATTCAGTAATATATTTGAGTCTTATGAGGACTTTAAGGATGTATATGACAATGACATTCCTACTGTCTTAAAGACTTACACCATTCTTCCAGAGGGAGCTACTCAAGAGATAACTAAGTCTTATGTATCTGATACTACTTTAGAAATGACTTACTATCTTTTAGTAGCAAATTATGCCAACTCTAATATAAAATCAACTGACTTAAATAGATTTAAGCTTAAATTGTTTACTACTATCTTCCAGTACGGTCCCGTATGGGAAAAGAGAATGGAGTTACAAAAGATTATTAGAGGCCTTAATAGAGAACAAATGAAGACAGGTACAAAGGCAATCAATAATCATGTTTATAATGATGGAACTGCAGTAGGAGATCCTAACAATGAACTATCAAATGTAAATGAACAAAATACAACAACTTATAAGAAGAGTCCTGTAGAAGCGTATGCTCAAATCTATCAGATTGTTGGAGAAGACGTTACAAAGAATTATATGGATAGATTTAAGGATTTATTCATGAATATATATGGACCTGCTAAGGCAGTCCTATATGCTACAGAGATTGATGGAGAGGAGGAATAGTATGACTGAGGCAGTACAAAATATAGTTACAGTTGCAACACCTATTGTGATAGCCTTAATTGGATTCCTAGTAGGAGTTGTAAAGGTAGCTAAGGAATTACACCAAACATTTGAGAAATCTAATCTTGAGACTATCAAGAAAGATATTCAAGACAATCAAGATAAGATAACTGCATCTATTCAAGAAGTATTGGACCTATACAAAGAAACTATCAAGGATAATGCAGAGTTAAAGAAAGCAAATAAGGAGCTTAAGGAACTTCTTACTAAAGTAAAGGAGGAATAGTTATGACACCTGCAACAAAAAAGGCTCGTAAATGGGCAATAATCACTGCTATAACCTCTTTTCTTCTTATGGCTATTCCATTATGCATATTCGTAGGAATAGGCTTTAAAAAGACCGATGTAAACGGAAAGGTATGTATTTCATTTATAGGTATCATGGCGATAGTACTTACTGTCTTAATGGTGCTTATGAAAGTTAAGCTAAGAAGAACACTCTTCTGGTTAGTAATGATAGCCGTATATATTGGATTTTCTAAAATGCAAAATGTCATATTCACTATGGCTGCTTGTAATGTATTAGATGAAGTCATTGTCTCTCCAATTCATAGATATTATGTTGCGAAGTATATTCGTAATAGGGATATGGATGAGAGGGAGAAGCTGAATGGCTGAAGCAATAACATTATTTATAGCATTATGTCTAATCGTATTCATATTCGGAGGGGAGAACAATGACAAGCAATAAATTCAGGGTATATTTCAAGCAATATATGTACTATGGTATTATCAGTGCCTTAGTCGTTGTTGCATTAGTTATCCTACCTATGATAGATACATCTGGAACGCTTGGATTCCAAGCACCAACAACAACGCTTGGGTGGGTGGCTTATATCATAATCAGATGTATGGTAGGAGTAATCACATTCATGATATTCGTATCTTTTGATGAACAAGGAAAGGTCAACATATTAGAAGACCCTAGATATGTCGCAGCATACAATAAGCTTTATTCAGTCAAAGATAAGAATTATATACCTATGAGTCCTAGAGCATATAAGCTTAAGACTAGAGGTATAAAAGGAACAAGCCTAGCATTCTCAATGATAGTAACTGCCTTTATGGTAGTAGAAGCAGTGCTTACATACAATATGAGTGTTCTCGTTGCGTATGGACTTACTATCATTATGTCGGTGATCAGTGGATTCTTCCAAATGCAAAAGTCTTCTGACTATTGGGTGGAAGAGTTCCCACGCTGGGTAGATTATTATATTGAGAAGTTAAAGGAGGAACAAGAAAAATGTTCAAATATGATGGAAAAGAATACAGAAACTTGCAAGAACAAGTAGAAAAGAATAAGAATGATATATTATATATCCTAGAGCAAGAGGGAGTCTTAAATGAGTTCGGACTTACAGTTGTTGAGCAAATTACAACAGTAGACGATCTACCATCTACAGACAGTGAAGAGTTCGCAGCTTTAGAGTATGGAGATACATACGCTGTAGGTACTGAAGAGCCTTACATTCTATATATTAAGACTAGAGCCAACGGAACACATCCAAATGATTATTGGTTTAATTTGGGCCTATTCCCACTCCCTGGGCCACAAGGACCTCAAGGTATTCAAGGACCTCAAGGAGAGACTGGGCCACAAGGAGAACAAGGAGTGCAAGGTATTCAAGGAATACAAGGACCTCAAGGAGAGACTGGGCCACAAGGACCTCAAGGACCTCAAGGGATAGCAGGACCAACTACAGCAGTAAATAAAATTTTTGGAATAGTGCCAACAACTTCAAATCTTCCTGACCCTGTAACTCTTAATGATTTAAGTGCAGCATATCTTGTTGGAAGTGCAAGCCCTTATGATTTATACATTCAAGTTGGACAAACACCAGCAACAGCCGTATGGACTAATCAAGGAGCATATACAGGAGGAAGTGGATTATGGGAAGCTGATGGAACTACTGCAGTACTTGCAGAGGGACTTACTGATGTACAAATCAATAATATAGAAGTACTAACTAAAGCAGAGATTGGAACACTAGAAGCAACATCTGCAACTATTGATACATTAAATGGAGCAACTACTGCAGATGTAGTAAAGCAAAGATACATGCACTGCGTAAGGTGGAACAATATTGTATCAGGAGGAAGAGTTTTAATTTATTGTGTTATTATAAATGACTCAAGTGCAGCGTTCACTGATAGCACCTTAACATTGAGCGTTTTAAAAAATAATCTATTAAATGGATTCTACATTGCATCAGGAAGTGGTTATGTTGCTAATTTGATTATTGATATAGACTTGACTACAGAAAGATATAATGGAATAGATGGAACCAATTACAATGTTGGAAGCACAAAATATATAAACGATAAGATAACACCTATTAAGTGGTAAAATCAAAAGAGGGCTAAAATACCCTCTTTTTTTCTTTTGCTATATAAATTATAGGCTTATGAGGAAAAGCCTCCAAAACAAGCTTCTTGGCTTTCTTACGAGACTTTGCTACTATGTCTATGACTTCATTATCTACATAGAAGAAGTAAGTCTTTTGAATTACCCCTTTATCAATCTTGTATCTCACTTCTTAGACCTCCATCTATACTCCCAATCTCTTTCTTTGATTAGGTCCCTCCAAGTGCAAGGATTTTCACGTATTGAGCAAGTAGTATCCTTAATGTACTCTTGTCTGAAGCAACGAAGCTTAACACCAACAGCAGAAGCCCCCTCGGACTTCCAATCCTCTACCTCAATGTCTGATACATTATGAGAATATCTCAACTTCTTAGGTTCTATAGAAGTAATTGGTCTTCCCTCATAGTCATATAAATTAGCCCTTACAGGACTTAATGCTTTATTTAATAATTCAAATAGTGTCATTTTATTTACCTCCTACATTTTTTACTCTCTTAACTTTTACAAGTTTATATTGGTAAGCATTATCTTCCTCACTAATTAAGCAGTTAGTTCTTGAAGAATATGGTGTATTATCAGATACACCAGCACAATGGTAATAAAACCTATCTAATTTTTCTCCAAACATATTTCTTGCCTCTTTTCCGTCATCTTCTGCAATAACTACTCTAGGGGCTTTCTCTCCTTTACTAGCAACGATGTATATTCTACCATCTTTATCTTTAAATATTCTCATTTTTCTTGTTCCTCCTTTTTACTACAATAATCTTTTACCCATTCAGCCCCAGGGCCTGACCAAATTTCTTTAAAATTGCCTAATTCAATATGAACCAAAGGCTCTGATTCTGATTCCACAAAAGTGATTGTAGAAGCCTTTAAGAAAGCTTCAGACATTCCTCTAAACATATATTCTTTTCCCCTGTGAAAGTGTACCTGCTCCTCGAGTTCTTTTATCCTCTCCTCAAAGTCATTTTGTTTATTAAGCCTCTTTTCCTTTATTTCATTTTGACGTTTTAAGAAATCATTTTCGTCTTCTAATTTTTTAATTCTATCAACTAAATATTCTTCAGCGTACATATTTATTCCTCCATAGCTTTCATAAGCTTATTATAATTAAATTTATTACAGATGTGCATATAAGCAAGGTTTACAGCCTTATCACTTAATTTTAGATCCATATACTTGAATACCTTGTCCCAGAACTTGATTGGTGCTCGCCTCTTACCTCTTTTGACTAGGCAAATATAGGCTTGAGTACACTGTAGCACTGAGGCAAGGTTTTTTTGAGAGCCTGCCTTAATGATTGCATCATCTAGTATAGTATCTGTATTAACATTGTTCTTACTCAGTTCTAACTCTTCATTGATCATTAAAAATCCTCCTCCTTAAAATATCCATATAAATAATTGACAATCTTAGCCCTTGTCCATCCGTTCTCAGGAATAACCTCTACATTGTTTTTTTTAACCCCTAGATGAAGAAGAGGATTAATGCCATGCCCTAGCATTGACTCTATAGCTCTAATCTCATATATCTCAAATTCTACATATTCTCCATACGTTGCTGCGTTCCTACAACTCAATTTCATTGTATGATATTCTAAATTAGAACTATCAGGAGACATGTTTATATTAAGAGGGTAAATTGACTTTGGATATTGTAGAATCTCCTCTAAATGTTTCTTAGTCAATTCCTGTTACCTCCTCAAGTGATAAATCACCCTTAGGCAATTTATCCATCATCTCATCAACGTATTTCTTTTGTTGGTCCTCGTCCATATCTAACTCAAAGGCATCCATATTATAGAATGTCTTTAATCCATCTCTGATACAACGATCCTTATTTGGCACAAATAGCATCTCCCTGTACTTAAATGTATCATTTATTGCTATTACACCATAACCCATATTTAATAATTCAAATCTCATTATTCATCATCCTCCACATATCCTAAATCATTGCATAGCTCATCATTAGATAACACAGAAGTAGGGCCACAATAGATGTCCTCTGAGCTACTGTCTCTGTGTATATAGACCATTTGGCCTGTAGTAGTAAATACTAATATGCTACTCCCAGGATATAGATCCAATCCCTTGTCTGCTATCTCTTCCCTGGTGATGTCTATATCCGTTAAGTGCTTATCCCTGAATATCTCTGGCATTATATCACCTCCTTTATTATATGAATTGCCATAGCCAACGCAGTTCTATCCCTTGAGAACACCTCATCATTGGATGCTTGCATCATAAGAACTGCCTCCTCCCTAAGAGAAGTAAGTTGCACCAGAAGTGCTTTCTTATCTGGAATCTTATCATTCCAGTCAATTTTCAATTTATTCATGATCATATCCTCTATCTTTCTGCAATATCCCATTGCACCTTAATTATATAACTAAAAACGTTATATGTCAATAAGTAAATTACAAAAAGTGTAATATTTGCAAGATAATAGAAAATAACCTTTTTTGGAGGCTTTTGAATAGGTAGATGAATAAGAATAGGGGGAAAGGGTAAAAAGCGTCAAATCAAGCGAAAATCAAGGAAAAATAGCACGTTGAAGATTAGCAGTGCAGTCAATACGAAGAAGTGTGC
>OCTX012181387.1_pt1 | contig 14646 bp, 9 predicted proteins | sample 1539691 | NCBI WGS metagenome assembly OCTX01 (sample SAMN02144231, study PRJEB22623) | gut metagenome | biome: sheep rumen | host: Ovis aries | place: New Zealand | reverse complement strand
TGACATAACGTACTTTGAAGAGCTTCCTGCAGGCGGCTGTTCCAAGCGCGTTGCCGATGTATGTTTTGCCGGCACCGGTCGCTCCCTTGACCACGACATGGTGGTTGTCGCGTATATACTTGCAGGTAGCAAGTCTCGTAATCAAGCCTTTGTCGAGCTTACTATGATTTTATCATCGTGGACGAGTTCTACCACGCTTCCGCGCCGACCTATCAGCGGTTTCTGAACTATTTTAAGCCCAAGATCCTTCTTGGTCTGACGGCTACCCCGGAAAGAATGGACGGAGCCAGTATTCTGGATTATTTCGATAACCGCATCGCTGCGGAGATCCGCCTTCCGGAGGCTATCAATCGCAAGCTGCTCTCACCGTTCCAGTACTTTGGTGTGACAGATACGGTTGATCTTTCTGATTTGAAATGGGCGCGGGGCGGTTACGAGAAATCGGAGCTCACGAACCTGTACTCCCTGATAAGGAGCGCGGGTCGAAGGTGGTGATCTGCATGAGGGAGTTCAAGAATGACGCGGCGGGAGCGGCACCGTATTCGTTGCTTGGACTGTGCGATTTTGTGAAGTATGAGGGGAGTAGGCCGATGAATATTACCTGGAAGCTAGAGAGGGCGATACCGGCGAAGTATTTGAGGAAGACGGGGAAGTTGGTGGTGTGAGGCCCAATTATGGTAGTTGTTGTGGTTAAAGTGGCACACTATATTTATGAATCCAATCTATGGAGTACCTCAACGCCAAATCAAGATTAGATAAAAAGGAAACTATGATAATGTTTGATATGATTAAGAGTGCAAAATCACGAGAAGAGTTAAATCAATATTTTACTTTTTATTCTTATTTTTTTTTCACGGCATTATTTTTGTCTGTTAGAGTAATTACGGGGGCATCTTTTCCAACTGTTTTATTTCGAGTAACAGGGTCAATACTAAAGACTGTAATAGTTGTTGTTGCTTTATATTTTGAAGCAATGGGAATTGGAGAAATTAGAGATAGAGTTCAAAACAGTTTTCATAATCATAAAATTGATTTTATAGGTTTTCTTTTTTGTTTTTTATGGTTAAAACTCCTTGGCTTTATTTCAATAAAGTGTTTTCTGTACTGCTGCCCAGACATTGAGAAATATTATAATATTCATTATTTTTTTGACGGAGTACGTATTTTTTTTTGGTGTTTACCAGTATTCCTGGTTACAGAGATTCTCAGTCACTTGGATCATTTTTTAAAATATAAAAGCGCAGGGAAAATGGCATTTTCTGACAGACGCTACTTCCTTTTTACAGATTGTACATTTTTGGTGCTCTTCCTTTTGATGCCATTAGGAACCGTTACAGTCCAAAAGGCAGATTATTTATTTGCTGAATATATACTCTGTGTTGCGATTGATCTGATGATAATACTTTTGTATTTTATAGTTGGTTTCCGCCAATATATTCGTTACAGAAAAGTTTATACGGATAAACCTGATTCTGAGTATACAATTGCGCTAATTATTCCAGAGGCAATTGCGTTTCCAAATTGGGCTGTATTGTTTACTCTTCGTAATAATCCCTTTTTTTTAAGTGACAGAACGATAGGAATGATGAAAAAAAACGGTTTTTCTATCACTGTTCATAATTCTGATTTTAGGGAAATGGAGGTTGAGTGGAAAAAAACAATTCTTATAATCCCATATGATCACCTAAATATGAGGTACCTTACGGAATGGGAAAACGAATTATTCAAATATGCAAATGAAAACAACGTCCCGTATTTATATAAAGCGGTATTTGACTACAATATCAATGGCTTTATGAATACTGTGAGAAAACAACTATATGAGCAGGGGAATCAGGCGAATGCATTGCGATATGGCTGTTATTATACTGAATCTTTTGATAACTTGATTAACGAAATTGTAAGTACGCGCGATAAACTTCGTATTACCGAAGAACTAATCCAAATGGAGACTGATTTTAGAGATGTAGGTATGGAGGAGAATGTATTTAATGATTCGCTTATAAATATCTTTAATGAAATATATTATTCTTCGGACTGCTTTTTTCTTTGCGAATATTGTATTAAATACGTTGAAGAAATTAACCATTTTATTTCATTGGCATTCATTGAAGGTTTTAATTTGCCAATCAGTTATAATGCTTTAAGACGAGCAAATATCTTGAATTACCTGAAGACAGGAACTTTTGGCAGCTGGAAGGATCTTAGAGAATTTTTGCAAAATGAATATGTTATAAACAGCAAGACTAGTAAAACAGTATCTTTCTTTCTTGCACGATATAATGAAAAGATGGCTGAAATACTTTCAATGGAAATTAAGGAAGCAATAAGTTTAGTGATGTCTTCTATTAATCTTGAGGGAAATGAAGTGAATGATGTAAGCGACTTAATCAATAAATTGGTTCTTTTCAGAAATGCAACAATTGGGCATGGGGCTTTTACATATGAATACTCAATAGGTTTGGCTATAAGTCTTATAAAAATATGTGCGTTTCTGACAGGTCTTTTTAATAGTGTTATTGTTGTTTCAACAGGACATAACCTTAAGGATTTGGGGTGGATTATAGAGATAGAAGGGGAGAAGTATTTTGCATATTCTTACTATAGTGGCAGAAATGAATTCTCTTATTATAGTTACAAGTTGCACTCAGTCTATACTATAAGCAATATGGAAAATCAGTCTTTAATGCCTATAGAGGATAATTTGACTTAACAAAATAGTGTTGAATGAGAATAGAAGATGAAAGAATGGTATAGAAAAAGATATTGCTTTGGACCTTATTTTTTATTGAAAGCAACATTACTATGGTTTGCAATTGCATCCAATCATAAGGGCGATATGTTTCCTCTCGAAATATTAAAATCAACTGAACTTTGGACAGATTTTTTTACTTTATTGCAGTATATCATAGTTGTATGGCTTTATTACAGATGGGGATTATTCCTGATTCAGAGATTACCTGAAAAGCATTTACACGGCTCTGGATTGGACAGGTATTCATATCTGCGATCAGTACCGATGATTCTTGAGATAAGTTTTAACATTTTTCCAGTTGTATTGCTTTTGTTTAATACAGTATCATATTTAAAGTATTATCGTAGTGAGTTAATATTCAATGATTACCTGAGGATACTTGCCGTAAACATAGCGTTAATAATTACTGAGGTGATTTTTACGGATATTTGCTGTAAGATATCTGAACTTTCCAGAATATATGACAAAATAGTTTGCGAACATGATTTTAGAGATGTAAGCATCATGTTTGCAGACAATCATCAGATCATTAATACGTGGTCGCTTTTGCCAGGAAGATATACGAGTGGAACAGCAGAAATCTGTTCACTGCAGATTCTTAATAATAAGATGAATGTGTCCTTAGAAGATAGTTTGATTTTGTTTAATCGTGTATTATTGTATATAAGTCATGAATCGCGAGATGAACAACTTTATATAGTTTTTAAGAAAATGCTGGAGAATCCACAATGTAACTTTTTCATAATTGCCCAAAATATGAAATTGCTTGATAGTTATAAAGATATTATCACGGAATTACCGTCGCAATATCTTCCAAGAATTGTTGAGTTTGAATTACCTTTATATGATCATGATACAATGCTACATATTATGAGTGAATGTTATGTTTATCCGGCAATGAGTTTTGTTTATTCGCAAGGTTTTGTGTACGAAGGTGCCGAATTATCATGGTTCAAGAATGTCAGACAAGGCCCGAAAATTGTGCAGGATATGTTATATATTATGTTCAGGCAGGAGGCTCCTTTGAAATCTCTTTATATTGTATTTGACATAATTGATCTCATGCAGAGACTTGTCTTGGCTTTCTATGCACCACAGACAAAGGAGTGGATGAAAAAAGCTTCAAGGAATATAGGTAATCTTTTTCAAATGGTAACATATCTTGAAAAATATGAAGCACCCTTGGAATCTCGTATAATAGATATGGACACTCATATTACAATCTCTGATCAATATGAGCTTATTAAAAAATATTTGCCAAATTATATGCTTCCTGAAAGTAATCTTACTTATAGAGATATTACTTATCTATGTGCAATGTTGAGAAATGCTTTAAGAGGACATGGATCAATAATAGATTCTGATATACCTGAAATGTTTAAGCTTTTATTTTCATTGTTATTGGCTGATTATTATATTTTGCGTTTGGATGATATGAGGATAACGACTATCGGAGATAAAGTTATGGGCTATTATTGTGGTCAAGAACGAATGCTTTCGCCATTTCTCTTGTTCATTGATGGGAAAAAGTTGATCTTTAACAATGTTAGAAAAGGTAATAAAATCGAGTATCTTGATTATCTCGATGGAAGTACAGTTACCCTTGAAAATGATTGAACGTAAAGCAGTAGACTAAAGGCTCGTTCGCTGTGACCGCCGAGGGTCTGCCGGTAAACGCAGCGGTGTCTGCCCGGTGGCACAAAACGTATATGTCGCTACATAAACCTGTTGCTATTGGACTTAGCAGTTGAGGGTTATATAGTGTACAACGTCAAAGATATTATTGGCGTTAAGATATAGTTGAAAAATTACTAACTTGGAGTTGTAAGGTTGGAGGAGAGAGCACAAAATCAGAATTAATACCATCAGGAGTGTACTAAAGCTTGGCGGTATTTTTACGCTTTCCTTCGGTCATTTCTACTTTGTGGACTGGTTTCTTTACTTTCTTTGCCATCATAAATGTTCCTGTAATTTAGTGTATATCACAGGAGACCGTTAAGAAATCTGATATTTCGTTTTTCAGAAAATTTTTCATACTCTCTTGGCGACCAACAGTAGGCAAAGGTTGATCGCCATTTGTTATAATAATACTTTGAAAATGTTAAAATGTATGCCTTCAATTCCAAGCTCGAGAATTATTCAAACGTATAAAGTACATTCACCCAGAATCATGCATATGAGTGGTTTACCGGGTGAATGTATTTACAGCTTCATATTAATTTGGCGTTATTTTGATTCCCAATTAATTTCATCGATTTCCAGAAAACCCTTGCCGATTCCCATGTCCGCGCCAACACTTATGCGTTTTGTGTGGAAATCACGAAGAACTGTTGCAATTAGTGGTTTATATGGGGTTATATCTTCGAGGCAGTCTATCTTTATTTTAATGTTTCCTCTAACGTAAGATCGTTTTTCAATGCCATCGTAGAACGCATTGCCAGAAAATTTATTCATGTGCAGACGATTTTCTGTATAAACGCTATAGTTTGAAATCAAAGAATCGTAGAATACTAAAATACCTCTGACATCACGGCTTCTATTTCCAAATAAAAGATCCACGACTGCAGCATCGTCATGCATATTAGTTACCCATTCTTGAATACAGTTTCTGAAAATACCTTTCCAGGTGGATGCAGGAATAACTGGATTATTTTCTCCGTCCACCAGATATGGATAATCTCCTCTTAAATTATATGGATATTCTCTGCTTAGGGTATTCCTTATTAACACACCTGTATCTGAGTGTGCCTTTATAAGCACGGAATTACATTGGTTAGAGTAAGTGTTTATGAAATCTGAGACATCACCATACTCAGATGCTATACTGATTCCCGTGTCATTTCTGATGTCACAACATATGCATATACCACAACCGAGTGTAGTATTTTCTCCGATTCTGACTTTTCCAATTGATAAAAGTTTAATAAATTCTCTGATGACGTTAGAAGTCAAAGGATCTTCTGGAGCAATTGGAACGGTCATGTCTATTATTGCCCCTTTAGGAAGGCATTGTATAAAGTGTTCATTTTGCCGATTGTCTATTTCCTTGCTGACCCCTCTAGCCATTTCTCTTCGAATTCTTTTCTTAAGTATCGGTTGAACTGGAAAGGTGATAGTTATAGAGCAGTTACCCATTACAGGTTCTATTTTTGAGAGTTTGGTTTTTATATCGTCAGCTAGGCTTTCAGATGAAATAAATTCTAATGAAGTCACAGTTTTCAGTGAAAGGCATGTGTTATTTTCCATTATGTCTTCCATTCCCCCTGAGATGTGTGATTTTTTTGCAATAGGTTGTAATTCGTTCTTTATCATTAGTACTTAAATACTGGGCTGTACCGTGTGCTAAGGGATTTCTTGCTCGATTAAGCTGCTGCAATTCGTTTAAGAGTTCCTGTAATTCTCTATATGGTGGATTGAAAATCTTAGAATAGCGAGCATCCCAAAAGGCGCTGATAATATTTCCAAGAGAGTTTATGCTGATAACTGTTAATGGATTGTCGTCAACAATTGTTCCGAAATTTTTGCGAGTATCTTGTATAAATGCATCTGCTTTGTTGACATCGTAAAGATATCCTTTATCCATTGAAACTGCGTGGCTTTTTAAATTTGATTTCCATGCCTCCGGACCATATTGATCCTGCAGACCCTTCTCAACAATTCTTCGTAATTCTTTTTCAGCATTAATTAAATCAGACCATATTCTAATAGAATTATCCATGTTGACGCGAGACCTCATATACTCTACGAAATACTGACTTAATGTTTGATAGGTAAAAATATCTCCGTTGTCATCAGAGCTGCGATCGCTTATATGACTTAAATCAGTAAAGCTTTTTTCATTTGTATCATGATAGATATATCCGTAATCCAAAAGGTCTTCAATATCAGCATCCGTCAAATCATATACCGGTCCAAAAAATACCTGTATAATTTTTGAAAACAGCTCTTCTGCCCTCATGAAGTCAATAAGCTGATTGAAATACTTATAAATATCCTTTTTATATGTGGAGACGATCTTTAGAATTGAAATATCTTCTGTTGGTATGTTTTCGTCCTGACTTAGTATACCATATGCAAGTTTGGAAAACAGGAACGGTGATCTGCCTGCATACCATAAAAAGTCTTTTCGCTGCTGTTGGGTTAAGTCCACCCCACAGTCTTTGATTTTATTGAAAAACTCCTCACGTTCTTCGTCTGTTAGACCGACCAGCACTCTTTCGGTAAAAACTCCTGCAAGGTTAGAGCCTGAGGATAAACTTTGATCAATCTTACTTATGCTTGTGCGACAGGTCAGTATAAATGTAATATTGTATTCTGCAGCGGATGCATAGTCTCTGAATTTTTGGAAATTAGCGCATGTTGCCTCATTCTCATAAGTGAATGCTCTGGCAGCATCATCAAACTCATCTAAAAGAATGACAAGTTTGATTCCGGCGTTATTAAGACTTTCAAACACTGTTCTGATAGTTTCATCCTGCTCAAAGATGCGGTCATCAATGGCTTTTTGCGCTTCTTTCGCTTCCAAAAATAACTGATTAATGCTGTCATCAATCCAACCATTGGCAGATACTTTTTGGTAGATTCTTTTGAGCAAGGTTTTGAGAAATATGGAGAAGTTGTTGAGCCCACTGACTGTGATTGATACGGTGGCAATCCGGTTCTTTTTCAAAGAACCGGATTTTTCAGCGTCTTCGAAACATTTTTTGACTAGAGACGTTTTTCCCATCCTGGTGAGCCCTGATATGACAACACCGCTATCTTTTTCGTTCCGGTTCAGTATATTCATGATATACGATATTACAGAATGACGTCCAATATATCCGTCACTTGTCACTTGATTAGCTTCTAGGAACGGGTTATATCTCATATTAAACCTCCTTAATTTGAATAACGGGCCAAAAGCCATTCTGCAAACAACTGGACTTTAACATAAAGCTTTTCCTTTACTTCAATAAGAACGTCTCTGTATATTAATTGCTCTAGTTTCTCTTTACAGAACGGTATAACCAATCTTGCATTATCTATAGTATCAGGATTATCATCATATTCAGCCAGCAGTACTTCTTTGTTCGCAAATCCCTCATCATAGCAATGCTCTGCGACGCTATATAAAAGCTGAAGGTTATCATCGTCCCATTCCCGATGATTTCCATCGTTATACAGAGAATCAAAAAAAGCCTTGTCCAAGCGCTTATTACTGTTCGGATTGAACCAATGCGTTTTCAAAAAGCGATTGATCGAAAAGTCTGTTATTACTCTGGTGCTTTTAGCTTCATTCAGATAAGAAACCAATTCACTGCAAAGGTTCATTGTGAAAAATGCATTTCCGGAAGTTAAATTATATATTCGTTCCACAGCCGCACTTGAGAATCCTTCATATCCGTTTTCCCTCTCAAAAGGCTTGCGAATCAATTGCTCGGTACTGATTTTATCCAGATAATTGATACGGATAAAATCGGACGCACCAAACTCATTGGGGTAGGCATTCCGGAAATCATCCATAAAATCCTGACCAATCAATACAGCGCATATTTTAGTGTTTTGAATAAAGGCTTTCCAGAACCGCATGAAAGATTCATTCATCTGATGCTTTATTATCAGATCGTAGAAATACGTGAACTCATCAATTAATATAACAAGTCTTTTATCTGGAGCCAGCCTGTTTACAAGCCTTTCAAAGAAGTTTGAACACTCGGCCATAGCATCTGCTTCAGTCATCCGGTTTAGTTTTGGGAACAGAAAACCTTCGTCTAAAAGATCATTAAAAAGAGATTTATGCTTAAGAACCAGTGATGATTTCACGGAAGATACCATTTTAGCGAAAAAGTATTTTAAATTAATTGTGTTTCTTGCGTCTGGGTTCTTATTGTCATAACCAAATATACTTGCAGTATTTCCAATGTTAGCAACAACATAGCGTTCTGGAATAGCTTCGAGCTTTTTATTCACAAAATGCAGAACGGTCGATTTGCCAGTTCTTTTTTGTCCATAGATAATGATGTTTCTTCCCGATACATTCTCCTCACTGCAGCAGTTAATTTTCTCCATTATAGTTTCCAGCAGTTTATCTCTACCGAAAAACATATTTTTGTCCGAAACTTCATTTCCAAGCCACCGACTATATGGATTTACAAGAACTGAGAACTCGCGATCTAATATAGGTGATTCGCTTATATTTTCATATAGTAGTTTTTGTCTCTTGCTGTTTATACGCGCTTCGTATTCCATACAGAATTTATAGGTTACGTATTGGTTTTTCACGTCTTCCTCGGTGACTGGTAATACTAAATCTACCGAAAATGTTGACCCGCCATCAACATAGTAAGTCTGATTGGATTCACATACTTTTGTATCATTAATGATGCCATAAACTCTTAGAACTTTGATCGGGATGCTTTCAGCGTCAAGTGATATATCCAGATTAACGTTTAACTCCTTTTTTGATTTGCTGTAAATAGAGGAACTTGAAGCTTCTGTCAGGTGCGGTACAGATGACAGTATAAACCGCTCTTTATTTGTATCTAGTTTGAGTATAAGGCCATCTATTTCCTTGATGAGCTTATCCATATACTGATCATATTCGAATACGAATTTCCAAGCTCTCTTTGAATTATATGCTGACAGCAGATTCTTAATGCTCGTGTTAAGTTCCAGATATTCCTGGATTAATTCAGTCCGTATGACATATTTTCGGTTGTTTCGGAATAGTTCCAGCAAATCAGTTAAAGACTGATATGATTCTATGAGTTGCCCTTCTGGGTAAGAGGCTCTAATGCTTTCTGGCGGATTTTTATAAAAAGTATCCCAGGATATAGATGTGTGTGCTTTGAGCGCCTTTTCCGGAATTATTAACCATTCTTGAGAATTTATAATATCTTTGATACTGGGGAAAATATATCTTTGCCTGAATTTTCTGAGCTCTGCATATGAGGTTTTTGAGGCATCCGGTATAAGATTTGCGTTTTTCATTTCGAAGAAACCTTGCAATCGATTATCGGATTTTAAATTGCCGTCAAGAAAGGAGTCAAGTAGTTTCTGGTATGATCTAATATAATACTCAGGATCAAGTAGCATACCGCTTTCTCCCCACTCACGTAGGTCTTCTGAGGCATATTGGTCAAAATTGTTTCTGGAGAATACTCTATCCACCTTGATTTTTACTCTGCCATAGCCGTATTGCTTGCCTGCACCAATGTTTTGCTGCGATTCCTCATTTAAACCAACGCTCCATAAAAGCAACCCGAGTTCATCCTCTCTGAGATTATAAAAAAGGATTTTCCCATGAAATTGAGTACCTTCTTTATATCCGGATACAATAGTATATATTTTACTTGAAGGGGGAGCGGGTGTTTGCAGAACTTCTTTTTTTAACCAATACTGCTTTGTACCACGTAATTCGAAATGGTCGGAATTGTAACCTGCGTCATTATCATCTGTCAAGTAACACGTAGTTGAATTGGGTTTGGCAGAAGGCAACAAAAGGGTTTCCTTTATTAACGACGTCATGGGAGGATTGGCCAGCTGAGGCTGAAGAAATGCTACTCTGCCACTGTAATAACCAGACACATTTTTAAATCCAAAAAGCGCTTTATCATAGTCAATTATACCTTGCTTGTGAGCAGAGGGAATACCATCACCTACGGAATGTTTATATGAAATCGGAAAAAGCATAGTGAATCCGAATTCACAATAGCCATTATTGATTACAAAAAAGACTGGTTTCTGTTCTCCCATATGAGGAAGATTATAATATGGATTTTTATTAATATCTGGGTTTTTACTAATATGATGTATATAATTTCTCAATGCATACTTAGAAATCGGGTAACGATAACCAGTTGTGGAATCAAAATCTGTGGGAATTAAATATAAACTCACATTTCCGAAGCTATAACCGGAATTGAGGATATATGCATTATGGGGATACTGTCCTTCTTCTCCGACTGCATGAACGGCACTTTCGGTACCATCCCATGAAACTTTTTTAAAGAAGGGAGTTCGTAAGTTTTTACCTTCAAGGATGAAATGCCGGTGAATTCCTACAGAAGAGGACGTATTTGGTAAAGTATCAAAAATATTTTTAATACTGTTCCATGATACATTAAATCGGTCTCGCCAATCAGCGTTTTCACGCTGGATTTTTCTGATATTCAACTTATAAAAGCCTTTGCTGCGGAATGCATCACTTCGGACGATATAGTATCCATTGGAATCCGAAAATAGTACGCCTGCTCGAATATTTTTATACTCGGTATAAGATCCAGTTGATCTAGTTGACTTCACTTGAGTGGCACCCATAATATCTCTATAAGTTCCGCGATTGGACCCAGCTGCAACGCTTCTGAACTTATACGTGTCATCTTCTATATCAGAGGCAAGAGAAGCATACCCTAAAATTTGCAGATTATTCTTGACAAGACCTCTTATAGTGCTGGCAGATAATTTAGTTAACTCATTTTCAAAAACTACGGGTGTTTTGACATCCACACTATAATCTATCTCGCCGGATATCAGATAGGGAATAATTGCATTTCGATCAGGTAACTCTGATTCTGTGTCATATGCAGGGAAAACCTTACTATTTAATTCTATGAAGTTATATGGTGATGTAAGCACACTACCAGGTTCTAATAGAACAACATGGGTCATACTACGCTCTTTGCGTGTAGTGGTCTTAGCTGTTTGTTTATTAGTTATTCTTTTACTGTTTGACATTTATGCTTCCTCGCTTTAAAATAAAGCTATGTATATAGTAATAGGCGATATGTATTATTTCTGCGACCGCTTTGGTCGCTTTTTTTATTTAATTATATCACTATTCGTGATATGGACGAGTGCTAATCGCAGTATTAGTATGTATGTCATTCCCGATAACCATGAATGATAATAGGAGTCTACGAGAAAAATAATTATGGAGAGAGTTGATAAATGATATGCTTGACAAGCTCTTGATTTGTTATGTGTATATTGTACAACCATAGATGTGCTATCATCAATAATGATTATTCGTAAAGTTAGGCTAATTACTGCGTGATGTGATAGCATACAAATACATCGAAAATTTTAGTGCTCTGAAGAGCTTTTATATACCTGAGGCTGCAGAGAAATCTGCAGTCTTGTTTTATTTAATCATGATTAAAGCTATAATATCGTTAAGTGACCTGAATTTACGTGGAGCCAAATACAATGCATATAAATGCGAAAAGAGTGATAGAAACCCGTATTGCAGAGAGTATGGGGTTCAATAAATATAAGCAGATAATGGAAAGGGTCCGCAATACGGATGTTTCTTCAGACAAGGATTTTCAGCGAATATTTAACAGCTATTATAGAATCCGCAGGAATGAAGAATGGCAGGCCATATACTATGATTTGTTCGAGACGATTAAAGACAGTCAGCCATCATTCGAACAAATCATAAGGACCCTTTACAAAAATACTGGAAACATTGAGGCTTCCTTCTCAAGTAAAATGCTGGCGACGATCAACTCAGATATGCCAATCTGGGACCGCTACGTCGTTCACAATCTCTGCCTGAATGTGAAGGGAAAGACAAAAGAAGAGCAGTTAAGCTGCACAGTCGATCTGTACGATCAGATGGTCCGGTGGTATAGGACTTTTCTCGACACGCCAAACGGGAAAGAGTGTATTGAGGAGTTTGAGCGTATCTTGCCGGAATATAAGTGGATGAGCTCTGTAAAGAAGATAGATTTTTATCTGTGGAGTATTCGGGAATAATGCTATCAAAGCTACTTATAATGGCACGCATCCGGGAAATCGATTAAAAGGTGAGAAGAGATAGAAATGCAGACAAAGACATATCCTCCGATAATAAACGATACACAGTATAGATTCTCTACCAGGGATTGCCTTGGCATAGAGAGCGTAGCAGCATCTATTTCTGCGGAGCTGTGCCCAATCGTTAATACCGTGACGCCAAGGGCATTTTACTGGCCGTTCATGGCCTGGATATACTATGACTTTTATAAGAATTCAGGTATACCAAACCGTAACACGGATACCTTTGACAAAGAGTTTTTAAAACATCAGGACTATTTCTTTGTCCTCTCAGCTATTATCAATAATCAACCTGATCAACAAAATCTCGTTGGGAAGCAGGTCACATCACAGGATTTTAGAGATAATAGATCAGGTCCATATAGTTTCAATTCTGCCTATTTTAAAACTCGATATGGGGGCATGCAATACTATAACGCAGGCTGCCTGACAATGCAGTTCATTACGCTGCTAGATGAGAAAAATGATAAGCCATTTGATTTTCCGAGAGTGACGCAATTTGGAGAGGAGATGGCTTTAGCATTTGAAGACGTAATCAAAGACACGGAGTATTATAAATATTATCGCCTGAGAAATGTTCCGATACCGAAAGATGTTCTGAAAGAATATGGACAGGTCATAAATATCGGATTAAAAGGGTTTGATGAATGTAAGAGACTCCTCCGGCATCACCTGTTTGAAACCGGGCGATCGGAGAGTCGGCGTCTGCGGCAATGTGCCGATTATCTTAAGTATATATATAATAAAACTGGAAAACATAGTTTGGATTATCAGACAGCCCGTTACGTTTTTTATGATTACTATTCTCCCAGAGGTCTTCGATTTGATATTCCGGAAGATCTGAAGCAGATTGCCGTAGGTTGGGAAATGGTAATTGGCCGACAGTATCTTACCTGCGGCATTGAGATGATATGGAAATATATGCTCAATAATCTTCCATGTCCGCTAAGTTTTGAAGAATGGGCAAAGCAGGTGATTGATTCCTCTTCAATAAGTGCTGTAAATAATCAGCGCGTAAGTGTACTCCTGGATAATCCTGAACTAAGTTTTAATGAGCGTGAGGTTATGATTACCCAAGCCCGCCAGGACAAAGTAAAAGAGAGAATGGTCGAAAACGGGTTAAGAGTTGCGCTGTCCGTGTATTCCCGGTTCCGGGGCAGGAATGATCTTGGGGAAGCCGGCGCGCTTCTCGACTATGGAAGAGGAAGAATCCCGGGGACCGGCAGCCTCTCTTTCAATGAATGGATCTCTCTTGTGGATCAGTATCGGGACAAGACGATACAGGAGTTTCTTATTCATATTATGCGTTCCTGTATCGTGGATCAGCATAAAAGGACCTGTTACGATAAGATGATGCGTACATCTCAAAGTATTGATGGCTTCTATTTTGAGTGTGTCGATGATTTGTATATTAGGAACGAGCATGAATTTCAAGTGGACTTTCAGGGAATCCGGATGTTGCAGCTTATGCAGGTCATGAAGGACCTTGATATGTTTGAAGAAGATTAAGGCAATGAATCAGACGAAAATATTAGACATTCTTGAAGACAGTAAAGGATACGATTCTGCATTGATGACCACGTTCAATTTTGATGTGGATTTCTTTGAAAAAGCCATATTAGGCCGCCTACTCAGAAATAGTATTAAAAGAATTTCTGTTTTTATTGACGCAAAGGAATTGGCTAAAGCCGTATTATCTGGCGGTGCCAGCTCGTTAGGCAGACGCTATTCCATGAATCCGGTATTCATGCAAGGTTCTTTTCATCCAAAGATTCTTCTGCTATTAGGAGAAAAGAAGGCACGACTTTTAGTGGGAAGTGCAAATCTGACACTGTCCGGATACTATGTAAACAATGAGGTCTTTAATTGTATAGATTATGATTCGGATAATTCGGAATATCGGGATCTCATCTATGAGGCGATGTCTTTTTTCCAATCTATGCATCAGGATGTGTCTCATACATATCAGCTGGATAATTCCCTGTTATCAGAATTAAACAGATTTAGATATTACCGGCCGGGCATCTCGAATGGCCGGGTTTTCCTGATTCATAATTTGTATAGATCTGTTTTTGATCAGGTCCAGGAAATAA
>OCTX012276853.1_pt1 | contig 14650 bp, 23 predicted proteins | sample 1539691 | NCBI WGS metagenome assembly OCTX01 (sample SAMN02144231, study PRJEB22623) | gut metagenome | biome: sheep rumen | host: Ovis aries | place: New Zealand | reverse complement strand
CGTCCGCTGTCTTCCCCAAAACTGGCATCATTCTTGCATGTAGTTACTTGTTGGTAACTTAGTAACCAATATGTTACTAGGTGCGCTTATAAGTAACTAATTGATATAATGATGATAAGCTGTATACTTAATTAGAAAGGAGATAAAGAACATGGCTAAGAAACGAAAAGCGCCGCGCGTTGATAAGTCAAAACTAGTAGGTAAATATACCGGCTATGCTGATCCGTACCGGCAGAGCTACACGACGGATGAATTATTAGCGTTACGGCGCAAATATGCAAAGGCTGTCAATGAAAGATTAGTACGGCAGGAGCGCGCCGGCTTTAAAATCGGTGATTCACCGGCGCTTGAATTATTGGCAAAGCAAGGCCGCCGTCGGTTTTCAGAAGTTAAAGGCATACCGGCGCACTTATCGCGGACCGATGCAAAGGGGCGTACTACAGTAGATAAAAACGCGCTCAAACGTGAAATATCTACGCTCACCGGCTTTTTAAGTTCGGCGCGTACAACTAAAGAGGGCATGACTGCAATACAAAAAGCTACGTCGGAAACATTTGAAAAGAAATTTGGAGTCAAGCTGCAGCCGCGCGAATTGAAATATCTGCTGCAGAATTTCAACGATTTTAAAAGTGCAATTAAACTAAATTCCGATGCTGTATTGCAAGCGATCGGGGAAGTTTCCGGCGATATCACAAACAGGCAGCAAATAAAGGCCATTGTTAAAGAATTAAAGCAGGCACAAACGACACAGGAAGCTGCAAAGGCTGTTTATGAGGGTACTTATAAAAGAAGGAAAAAGAACCGGCCGGATGCCGGTCCAAAGATCGCAGCGATTGAAAAGGCTATACTAAAATGAAAATATACAGATACAAAAGGCGTTTGATACCTTGTTTTGGCTGGCAAGACGCGCCTTATGATCTGATAAAAAAGACAGCCAGAACCGGCGGGAAGTCTGCAAAGGACCCGCGCAAATATCTGCATCAAGTAGTCGCGCTTGATATCGAAACAACGGCCTATTTTGAGGACTCTATCGAACGGCGCGCGATGTTTCATTGGCAAGTGTCTTATAATAACGAATACCTGATCACAGGGCGCACGATAGAAGATCTGATGCAGTTCCTGCAGTGCTTATCCGATGCGCTGGGATTCGCACGCGTTACGATAATCGTACAGAATTTAAGCTACGAAAATATGTTTATCTGTCAGGCGCTTTATAATCAATTTGGCGACCTTAAATATTTCATGCTGGCAAGCAGAAAGGTACAATCTTTCGAGTGCGTCAATTTACGTTTTGTCGATACTGCAGTTATGTCCGGCATGAGTTTAGAAAGAATGTCTATCGATTACGACTTATATTATAAGAAGGCTGCGGGCGATTTCGATTATAATAAACTGTTTAGTGTCGCGGATCCGCTCGATCGTACCGAGTTTGGATATTGCGTACTGGATGTATTTTCATTGGTTGATTACTGGCATACTGTTCAGAAATTAAGAGGATATACGACCGCGCAGATGCCAATAACAAAAACAAGTTTTATCCGGAAACCATTAAGATCTGAAATGATGCACGGATATTATATAGACGGTCGTAATTATGCTGACTGGATCCGGACAATTCAAAATGATTATGAAACGTATAAAATGCTGCGGGCGCAATTCGCCGGCGGTATCGTAGTTCTAAACGCTGGTTATCATGGGCGCATACTGTCGGGTGATATTCGTTGCAGAGATTTTACTTCATCTTATCCATATGTTATGAGTCATCCAGATTATTATTATCCAATGACTGCGTATATGCCATATGGCCCGCTGGATCTGGATAATGAAACGGATCTGGATAAGTTTCTATTTTTGATGGAAAATAACTGCTGCTTATTCAAGGTTATTTTTTATGATCTGCAGTTAAAACCGACGACACCGGCCGCGTTCATATCTGCCAGCAAATGCGAATACGTGCAGGAAGGTATAAAACATAATGGTAAGTTATGCGCCGCGGAAATGGTAGTGAAATATGTTAATGAAGTCGAATTTAAAGACATCATCGAGCACTATACATATTCGGATCTGGAAATTGATGAAATGCGAACGGCCCGCCGCGGTCAGCTGCCGGATAAGATCATCGAATGGATCCGGCGCTTATTCACTGACAAAACGCAGCTAAAAGGCATCGAAGGAAAGGAGCTGGAATACTTGTTAAGCAAGGGAGATCTAAACGGCCTTTATGGTATGATGGCGATGGATCCGCTGCGGGAAAGCTTTGAATTCTCATTCGATGAGATGGCCGGCGATCCGGAAGAGCTGACAGAGGAAGAGAAAAAAGAGAAATATGAAAAAGCTGTCAGATCCCGCAATAACTTCCTAAATTACGCATGGGGATGTTATGTCACGACATGGGCGCGGCATAACCTATTGAAAGCAATGGATATCGCAAATAAGCACGGCGGATGGATCTATTCCGATACTGACAGCGTTTATTATTTTTCTACACCGGATATCGAAAAGGAATTTGATGAATGGAATAAGACACTTACCAGCGGGGCGATATCTGCCCGATCGGAAGTGACCGGGAAGGTTTCGACATTGGGAGAAATGGAGCCGGACGGCTGTTATACTAAGTTCCTGGGATATGGCGCGAAAAAATACTGGTTAGAAAAACCGGATGGCAAAATCAAAATGACGGTTGCCGGCGTACCGAAACGAAACAAGCAGACCGGAGAAGATATTAATGATTGGGTTGATTCGATAGAAGATATTCACGTCGGCATGATCTTCACGGGTGAGATGACCGGAAAACTTAGACCTGACTATGTAGTGCAGCCATTGGAGAAAAGAAACGTCAATGGAGTTATGACGACATGCGGCGCTTATATTAATCTTTTGCCGTGCGATTACCAGCTGAACGACAGCGTGTACGAAGACTGGTTATATAATCCGGCGCCTGATAGTTACCTGGAAGGTAAGTAAGTTACTTAAAAGTGCGTACTATGCATCGAGAAAAGAATAGTATAGAATAAAGATAACAAGAGAACAGCACAAGCAAAGGAGATAAATATGAGAACAGAGTACACGATCAAGATCACAGATAACAAAGGCAAAGCAAAATTCAGCGTATACCCGAAACGGATATGTGACGAGAAGTTCCCGAAGCTGAAGGACTTCTACGAAGCAAGAGGTAGCAAAGTGGAATACTTCAAAGTTCAGTACAACGGGGCGGCGTTCTACAAAGCAGAACAGATTGGATAGAAAGGAAGGTATATTATGTTATTAAAATTATTATTTGTTGTGGCGGATCCTAATTGCAGAGTTGTGTTAAAGGACGCTGTTGATGAAAACATTTTCTATACTGGGAAGTTTTTGGATTTTCCGTATCTGTATGCTGATTATTGCGTAGAATCATTTAAAGTGATCGGTAATGCGCTGGTTATTAATCTTAGTAACTAGCATTACATAGAAGCATCAAAACTCGCACAAGTAAAGGAGAAAAATTATGAAAAAGAGCGAGAAAAAAGCACCTGAAAACAATTTTGTACTGAATGACTGGGACGTCCTGCGCGCGCATGAGTTCGACGGCGGTAACATTAGCTTTGATCTGCGCGTAAACGGTGTGACGATCTACGGCATGACGCTCGTCTGGAATGATGCTAGCAAGGATTATTGGACGTCGTTTCCGGCCCGGAAAGTGAAAGACGGCAAGTATTATAAGCACGCATGGTTCCCGATCGATGAAGCACTGCAGGCCAATATTGAAAAGAGAATTGAGGAATTGTTATCATGATTGAATTAGGTATCTTTTTCGCGTTGGTTGTGATCGCCTGGGGCGTCTGGTGGCTGGTAAAGGATATCCGGGAATTTATCAACGACAATTATTTGTAGGAGGCTGTATATTATGAAAAATGTGAAAGTAAAAGTTAGTTATGAAGATCTGGTTAAAGCATTTAATAAAGTATCAAGTGAAGACGAGAATTCAAAAAACCTCTTTATTAGTATGCCTCTGTTGGTACCAACATTTACGATCATATTAACTAAAATTTTTGATGAATTAGTCGAAAATTGATGTGTAGGGCCGGCCGTGTGCCGGTCCATTTTGCGCGCGGACGCGACTCCTTTTTGAAAGGAGATATAATGTTAAATGATTATATACGAAGATCGGATGTATTAAAATTATTCGATGAATGGGGCGGCGGTTTTGCTTATATTGAAGTAGAAACTGACGGAGCAATCAAATATGTTAATAATTTACCTAGTATAGGCCATTGTCAGGACTGCGAATTTTATAATAGTATGTTTTGCACGATGGTAGAATGTTTTGACAATGGCACGGCGCCATTTGATTTTTGTTCTTATTTTAAAGAACGTGAAGGTGAAGCATTGCCGCCGCTATGAAAGGAAAGATTATGAATGATTTAATTTATGTGGTTTATACATATGGTTATAACACACCCATTGAAAGGCCATTTCAAACGAAATACGTAGAATGGGGGTTATTTAATAATTTAAATGCGTTAAAGAAGTTCGCGCAATATTTGGTAAATTCGGCGCCAAATATAACTCCATTTAAAATCAGGCTTCCTGACAATAAGATAATAAGACTAGATAGTTTTTGTGAGATATTTCATATTGAAAAGCAGTCATTCAATGAAAGGATGGGGATTGATGGACCTATACACTAAAGAAGGTTACTACCAGATCGGCCATGACATAGAAGCCTACCCGGATGCGGTCGCTTTCTTTGTCATTGGTGGCCGCGGTACCGGTAAGACGTATGGCACATTAAAATATATGCTGGATAAGGAAAGCCCGATCGTATATGTGAAGCGCACGAAGGACGATGTAGATCTTATCTGTGCATCCGGATCCGATGAAAGCGGTATGATTCAATTTAATCCGTATGAACAAATAAACAGGGATTATGACCGGCAGATAATCGCAGACAGTATTAAAAAAGGTTTTGGCGCGTTTTACGATTGTACCGGAGAAGAAAAGAAGTTCATTGGATACATTACAGCATTATCAGCTGTTGCGAACGTAAAAGGTTTTGAAATGCAGCGCGCGACATGGCAGGTATTTGATGAGTTTATCCCGCTTAAGGGTCAGCGGATATCTAAGTCAGAAGGTACGAATACACTCGATCTATATGAAACCGTCAACCGGTCGCGTGACGTCCGCGGCGCAGATCCGCTTCGGATGATCTTTCTGGCAAATAGTACATCACTTAATAATCAGATCTTTGAAGTGTTCGATCTGATCGATATTGTCCAGCAAATGAAGACGGACGGAAAGAGCGCGTTATATCTTCCGGACCGGTATATCTTTATCCGGTTACTGGATGATAATGAGGAATTTCAGAAGCGCAGGGCACGGTCTAAGATCTTCGCTGCAGTCGGAAAGGAAAGCAGCTGGTCCCGGTCCGCGCTGGCTAATGAGTTCGCATTTGACGATGACAGCATGATAGAAAAGCATAGCCTTTCCGGTTGGCGGGCTGATTACCGCGTGAAGTTTAATGACGGGAAGATGTTCTATGTTTACCGGCGCGGTCCTAAGTATTATTTAAGCAGTGCCGCGCATACTGCCGGCAGGCTGTATGACTGCGATACAGACGGCGGGAAGCAGGCGTTCCGGGAAAAGGTCATCGACCTTCGATGGGCAAATGCCGACGGTGAACTTACTTCTGAAAAATTCAGTTTCTACGCGTATGTGAGGGATTTTAAATGATGATATTTTTATTTATTGTATTGATAGTAATATTTTTAATACTAGTGTTTAACGAGGAGATGTAAAATGATTAATCTACAGGACTTCTTTGAAAACAGACTATTTGATATTTTAGGAGCGTTCTATAATGTTAAATTCGTGATCCGGTCCGGATTGACGATGAAGTGTCACGGTTCTTACGATATGATTTTAAAATGGATGAAGGAAACCGGCTACCAGAAGCACGAAGTAATAAGCGCCAAATTAGATTTTATTATGGATGTTATAGAAATACAGATAAGATAGGAGATAATGCAAATGAACAATTATGAATATTTTTGGGTAAAGCTCCATCATTATGCAAAAGGTGATAAGGAGCTGCAGGACGAAGATTATTTTGCGATCATGTCAAAAGTTAGTAAACATCTGTATGATGGCTGGATAGTGACATATATTAAGTTAATGAATCGAAATGAATAATAAACGCCCCGGATCCGAATGGGTCCGGGGCTGATCTTTATACAGCTACGATGTAAGTCGTTCCGAATTCGATCTGTTTATTGCCGGTATTATATGCGAACAAACGAACTGCGCCATTAGATAAAACGCTAAAATTATGGAAAGCATTTGTAGCTGTTGACAGGTTGTTGTCGATAGCTACGCCATAATGAGCGTGCGCCGGTCTGAAGCGTTCCGGCAGTGTGCTGATGATCGTCTGCGTTCCGCCTGTATATGATACACTCGTTCCGGCAAAATTCACAGAAACTACGTGTCCGACTTTCCGGACGTATAAAGTACCATATGCAGTATCGTCAGACCATTCGTCGACCGTTTCCCATTTATCCATAGTCGTTTCAAGCGCGCCAAGTCCGTCCTCTACTGCCTGCGTCCTATCCTGCACGTCGCTGATATCATCCGCGAAGCCTTCGACAGTCTGCTGATACTGTCTAACTTCCTGCCTGTACTGCTCGACCTGCGCGTTATAATTTGCTGCAAGCATCCAGTATGTTTCGTTTGTCGGCAGTGTTCCGGCCGGCGCATATGTTTTACTGATATAGCTGTTACCATTATATACAACAACTACAAGCGGCTCATACGCTTTAGACTGCGACCATTCACCGTCAACGATCGGAACGTATCTCATGCCTACATACTGATTATATCCTGCCATATTAATTCCCCCTTTACCATTCAATTACAAGTTTGCCATAGTCCGGACCATATCCGCCGGCTGTTGTTTCCATGTTTGTATAAAAACGCGTATATCCTAATGATTCAGGTATCAAAGCTAACATTTTACCGTCATCATTAATAGAATATAACACTCCTGCAAGACCTGCGTAGATCGTTGCAAGTTTTAAATGATCTTCATTAAGAAGACAGATAGCGCTTTCTGATAATTCACCGTCATATATACGCGCGATATCTTCCAAAGTGTGCAGCGCGTTAAAAAGCGGTGTTGTTTTGTGTGTCGGTTCTCTGCCATACGGTATAAGATTCATATTATACCCCCTTTAAAACTGTAGTATCAAATGTCCGTACAGATCCGATTCCGGATCGGCGATCGTATCAAACGAGATATTATCTAAACTATCCGGATACATGGCAGTAAAGTAACCGTCTTTTGTAAGACCAAAAACGAATAAATTCATAAGCCGTCCAACTAATTCCGGTAACGCTTCATCAATCGCCGCCAGGATCTGCGGGATATATGCGTCGGCATAATCACCGCGTTTAAGCGCTGCGATATCGTCCTGCATTACATTGATCTGATCCTGCAGGTCCTGCCATTTCTGTTCCGGTTCTTTTACTTTTTCTTTCAGGTATTCGATATCGGAAAGCGCCGCTTTCAATTTTTTAATCCAGTCGTCCAGATTCATTTCATGAAAGTCTGTGTAAGGATAACCGTGAAACATTAATAAACCCCCTTTCTATACATACAACTTGATACAAAACTCGTTAATAAAGTCGCCCGCCAGCACGTCATATGGTGAAATGCCGACGATATCCATTTCCTGCCGGAACATTTCTTGAGAAGTAGTAACGCCGATATTACCGCGTGCGTAACCTTCCCTGTTATTTTCATATTCGCTGGATCCGGATGATGTGCCCGCGTCTTCTGATGTGTTTGTGTCAAGATTTCTATTCTCGTATTCTGAAGAATTAAACGCACTGACTTTCCCTTCATCCGTTCCGGATGTTGTATTATTGAATTCACTTTCGCTGGATCCGCTGCCTTTATCCGTCCATTTTTCCTGTCGGTTATAGTTTTCAAGCGGATCATATTCCGTTTGCATGAGTACCGCCAGACGCTCAAAATACCGCTGATTCTTTGCGGACCATAAAGCAATGGCCTGCTTCATAAATTCTACGCCGGGATAAATGCAGCCAAATTCCCCGCCGGCTAAAAGAATGGTATTGACTAACGTTTCCTTGTCAAAGTATTCCGGCAGCTGCAGGCCGTCAAAAAGCGTGCTGTCATAATTATACAGTCCTATCAGCGTTATCTTCGCTGTCGCCATAAGCTGCACCCCCTTCTATGAACTGATGTCGTTCGACCTTAAGACCAATGTCAAAAAGCGCGTTTACTTTATCAAATGAATTGTTAAGCCATTCTAGCCAGCAGTCCAATCTGGCATCCGTTTCCGCGTTATTCATTACGGCTTCATCATCGGTCAGTCTTTCTTTTTTCTCGTATTTAATATTAGGAATACCGATTTCCGTATTAAACATAGCAAGAAGACTTTGTACATCAGCGAACTGCTTATCTGTGATATAGTTTCGACCTACTTCTAAGTTAATAAATGTAAAAGGATCATCCTGATCCTCATTCTTAGGATCATAATATTTGTCGAATACTGCCAACGGTTCGCCCTGATTGATCTGATCGAAGCCTGCTTTTAATGTCTGCGCTGCAGCTTTATTTTTCGCCATTGCCATATAAGCAAAACGCTGATTGACAATAGCCTGATTAATGCTATTGTCAAGCTCTGACAATTCACAGGCATATTTATCAACGATATCAAATGCACCCAGATAGTCCGGAGTTAATCGGATGAGTTCGGTATCTTCCCCGATCTTCATATTATCGCGATCGACAAAAGGCGTCTTCACATTTACCCGCGTCGGCTGATACCATAGACCAAAATCGGCAAGTGTTCCGGGCTGGAAGATAACACCGTAACGCGGATCCGAAAAGACCGGCATGAAACCGATACCAAAAAGCAGCCAATAAAATAGATCAATGTTCCAGAAGTCCGGCAGCGTAAAATCTAAGGTTGATGTTAAACGCTGGTAAAGTGTCCGGAACCAATAGTGATACGAAGCGTTATTATGCTGCTTCATCGTATTCGGTGTATGCCATCCCGTCGCCATATTTATGCTTTCATAATTTAAAGGATAGTAAATCATTTTACACCTCATTTAAAAATAGGCGGGCCGTGCGCCCGCCCTGTAATAAAGTATTATGCTTCATCCATAAGAAGGACAATGCAGTTTTCTGTCATATCATTCCATGTTCTTACATTCCAATGATAGAATGTGTTCCAGTATCCGCCGCGAGCTTCAAACGGTGTAGTAGCTGACCAATTACTAATAATAGTAGTACCTGCAGCTTCCTCATCAAACAAGACGCCGACGACAGCAGTTTCAGAAACCGGATCACCTGCTGCATAGGTTCCGTCTGCCTGCATTGTAACCGGAGTGATCGAAAGCGCTGCCGGTGACTGAATGGACTGCCAGAAATTGACAGCTTCAAAGTCTACAGTGTCAAGGAGCTCATTATGAAATACGGAAGACATAACGGATGCATCGATATGACGCATAAGGCTGTTGAGCATATATGCTTTCATATTCTGACGCGGAGTATGGCGCATGATCGGCTTTGCAGCTGCGCCGTTATATGTTGTTATATTCTGATGATAAAGCGCAGTACGCTCCCGCATGAGGTCGATCGTTGTATTAAGGAAACCGTACAGCCATTTAACGAAATACGGGAACTCTGCTTCAGACTGCCAGTTGGTAGCGCTGATCGTTGTGTTGCCGGTGTCGTTTTTGTACTCTGTCAGCAAATGGATCACCTGCGCTCCGCCTGCGTCGATCGTTGCGGCCATAAGATTCTGAAGTGTCATTCGCCTTTCATTCTCATTAAGCTGCTCGATCTGGTTCGCGATGTTCTGCAGTGCGCCGGCCATAAAGGAACCAAACTGCGCGGAACTTTCAAATGCTGCATCCAGCTGATCACGATAAACGGTATAATGAAGCTGGTGTGTGTTGGATCCATAGAAGTTTGTCTGGATCGCGTGCAGCTTATTCACTTCAAACATATCTGTCGCGTGCTGGCCGTCTACTAAGTTATAACGATCATCGTCTTCGATATCTACGTCAATATAATTGATCTTGCGAACGTGTCCGCCGAATTTTTCGCTATCAACCTGCAGACCGCGAAAAACTGCGTTATACGGTCTGGATGAAAAAATAGTTCTGGAAAGGACCTGACTGATCGCTGTTGCCATTACATCATAATTAGTTCTTAATGTTGTCTGCGCCAATGAAACGAAATCGCTTTCATCCGTAGGCGTGAGAACCTTCTGTCCGGTTGCCTGCTCAACTAAAGAAGTCAGCAGCGTTGCGGACTGCTCAAAAGTCATTGTGTTAACACTCATTTTAAATCTCCCCCTTTTCTAAAATGCTTTTTAAAATTGAATCGCCATCGCTGACGCCAGTTTTTTTTTCTTCAGCTGCATTTCTAAAGTGTTCCTGCATGGATTCCGTCAGGGCTTTTACCTGTTCGGTCAATTTAGAAATCTCATCCGGATAATGCTGCGGTTCTGGTTCCGGTTCCGGTTTTGGTTCCGGCTCCGGATCTGCTCCCGGTTTTGGTTCCGGCTCCGGGCCTCCGGTTTCCAGTGCTTTAAATTCTGCAATTTCTTCTTTTGTATATCCTGCGTCAAGCAGTTTCATAATCTGGTCAAGTGTCATATTTCACCTTCCTTTCAATTTCCGTGCGCGGTGCGCGAGGAGCTTGCGGACGCGGTGCGTGCGCGACTCCTTATAAACAAAATAGGCGGTAAGATCCTGCCAAGATCCGCGGCGCCCTTCCGGGGCTGGCTGTGCCGCGCCGCCTAATTTATTTATAATATAAAAGACAGTAACCGTCAAGTAACTAATTACCTGGCGGTTACTGCCTACAAGATAACCATGAGTTAGGAGGTCCATGAAAACTAATAGCATATTTATTATATCAATGCCGGCCGGGAATTACAAGACGGCGCATTAATTCAGATACAGCGCCCCGCCTCTGTACATCCGGACGCGCTGACGGTGTTCCGACGTCACCGACGCCCCAAATGCCGGATTTTATGATATCGTACCAGTGCGCCGCGTATCTATACCGGTTTTCAATCATTGCATTTCCGGCGCGCTCATATTCATAAAGAAATGCGCGCACTGCTTCATTGACGTCAGTTAATCGCGCAAATTCAGCCCAACTGTAACGCGTGTTATGTTCTATAGCGGTTGGATGGTTTGGCAGCCATTGACCTTCAGCTTCGCCGTCATTAATACATTGGCATTGGCCGTTACCGTTACTGTCAGCGTCGTTAATATCAATTCCGTTACGCGTAGCATAGTTAAAATATCCGCTTGCAGGATCCCATTGAACCAGACCGTATCCCGGACCGGATCCGCCCTGCCAGCGCCCCGGATTGATGCCGGATTCCTGTTGCATATTTCCAAGCAGACCGGCAATGGATTCCGGAGTGAAACCAAGAGCGCTAAAATACTGCCATACCATGAAAGCATTGGCGGTCATATAGTCGCCATATTCGTCTAATGATGTATTCGATTGGTGCCATTTATACGCGGCGGCCGTTCCTGTCGGATCCCGCCAAAGAGAAGTCCAAGAAGACCCCGCCGCGCGTGTCGTATAATCATTGATAGAAACCTGCAGCGGGAAATCATAACGCGATGAGTGCGCCCCCATAGTAACACCGCCGGCATCGCCGCCGGTGTAAACCATTTCAGTATGTCCGGGATCGCCGTAATGATGCAATATGTCACCCGGCAGCCATACGCCGGATAAAGGCTGCTGCACCCATCCCGCTTCTTCCATATAATGGATCTGATTGCCGGTATTAAACCAAGGATTATTTGAAAAGTACCCGCCTACGGTCATCGCTTTTGACATTAGACTGCTACAATCGCAGTACGTTCTATATGTTACTGTTAAGTCAATAGAAGCGCGTTCCGGCCAATTCCAGTTATAACCGACATATGGATAATTACAAGCGTCTATAACATACTGATACGCTAATTGTAAACTAGGCAATTATAAAGCCCCCTTCTAAAAGAGATGTGATCGCGTTTCTTTCTTCTACGGTTCCGGTCATTTCAATTAATCCATTAGCTACCTGTGTATATCCTGACAGATCGCCAAGCGTCTTAACCTGATTACATACACCGCCAAGTTTAGACACGGCCGGATTGTAATGCGCATACTTTCTGCGATAAAGGATAATATTATGATTTGCAATGATCGTATAGCGTGCGCCGTCCGCGCCCTTGCTTGTTACTGTTGGCTGCAGAACCGTAGCGGTTGCCGCGTCTGCAGCTGCTTCCGCGATATCGCGCCCCGATTCCAATGTGTTACCCGCTTCACGCTGAAATGCACCAGACGCCCATCCTATTGGATTATTAAGTAATGCCGCCTTCGCAAATGATACAACACCCCTGCCAGCACCGGACTTTCTGGCACGCGCTGCAAATGCGACTCCGGTTTCGATACCTTTCGTAATAAGTCCTTCTTTTGATGCTGGTATATCATTATTAGTCGCAATCTGATTGATCGCAACATCGCAGCCGTAAGATCCGGATAAAACGGCAACAATTTCATTGGTTCCGGTTGTTAATACGCACGTTGCTGCGCCGGTATTCCAATCGACGGAGATCTTCCCGGTTAACGTCTGCCCTGAATATGCAGCATCTATTTCATTGGTACCAAATCCCGGTATATAAAGCGCGTACCGTGTCCAATCATTTACGCGGTCAGTCCAATCGTTATAACTTCCAAGCGTGAACGAGAAAGTCATATCGTGACCGTATTCTGTCACAAGATAGCCGCCGGCAAGATTGATAGCTGCGCCTGACGTATCATACCAGCCCCATTTAAGCGCCTTAAAAGAGCCGCTTGTTATTGTATCTTTACTGAAAGGATACCATTTACAAGAAGTGATATATTGCTGCGGGTTAAAATAAGTTTTTGTTAGGTCGTCAATGTTCGGATAGTTCGAGATATTGAAAAGTGCCGACATGATCGCGACCATATTCGGCAGCGTGCAGGCATACATTGTACTTGCCGGGTTCGCTGTCTGACTGTCTTCGTTATTGACAACCGTGATAATATAGCAGCCATTTGCATTGTATCCCGGCAGCTGCGTAGTGTTAACCGTTTCGCTAAAGTCTGTCGTATGTGTCCATGTGTCATCTACCAACTTCAAATTGTAATCGGACGCAGACCGCAGCACATAGCAGGACGCTGCCAATATTTCCGCGCGCCATGTTGCCAGCACGTCAACGGATAACGAATATTGAATGATATCGTTTGTTAAAATCGTTGTTGATTGAACAAAATAATAACGATCAAACCGCGGTATATAACAATAATTATAACGCAGTGCGGCGCTTGTCAATTCAATGACCGGGGCCGTAATGCTTACTGCATCCTTTAAAACTATATCAAATTCTTCTTTGTCTGTGTCGCCGGATCCAGGGCGCGCCGTACTGTCGATTGTTTTTTCATATCTCCAAAAAGTAGCTTTAATAGACATATTTTTTCACCCCATTATAAGCACAAACATAACCGGACGGTATCTGCAACCATACATAGCCGTTAGACTGCTTTTTTACTGCTTTACAAGTAACGCGCGTGCCTGCTTTTAAGACTGCATAAGCGGACGCGCTTTTATTGACGCAATGCTTCTTTGCATCTGCGCTGACTTCGCTGACTTTCTTTTTTCGGTATGAAGTGCCTGCACCGGTCCGGACGTTCATATTTTCACGGCAAGTATAAGTCTTTCCCGCTGACCATAAAGCCGGCGCACTGGTCGCCGGTTTACTGGTCCCCGGTTTTGTCACGGATCCGATAACAATAATGACATGATGCCCCGGACGGACTACGATATCGCCCTGCTTCGGTGAATAACTTTTTGTTATCTTAATCTCTGTGAAGCGTCCGGTTTTCATTGCTTCTGTTACGATGTTACCAGAATACACCGAAGCGGATAAAAGCGGTTTTTCTGCAGCATAATTGATCGCACATACTGCCAGCTCACTGCAGTCACATTCACATTTCTGATTGACTGTTGTCTTTTTCCAGCCGGTCGCTGCAGTAATATCATATAAGGTTTTCCGCTGATACTGGTCATAACCGACATTGCTATTATTAGCTATGTCATATGCATATTTCGCGATCCAATAACCATAAGTCGCGTCTTTCGGACGCAGTACAACAGTCTGACCAAAGTTATAATAATCACCTGTTTTTACTTCACGACCGGTCTGATCGCCGGCTTTTCCGCCGTGCGTACGTCCGTTTTCATCGATTGAAGCCCATGCACATCTCATTACTCATCACCTTCCTTTTTATGAAATGCTTCTTCTTTAGCGATCAATTCAGTTATAACGTTCTGCAGTCCATTGATCGCGTCCGTCAGCTTTGTATTGGTTACATTCATAAAATAAACAAGAATTAAACACATTACGATCGGAAAGCCGATTGACGAAATCAGCCCGCCGATAGCTGTTAAATCGATTGTCATATTATCACCCCTTTCATTAATGTCATTTTAGCATAGTTTATCATGCAGTTACAATAAGCGCACCTAGTAACATATTGGTTACTAAGTTACCAACAAGTAACTACATGCAAGAATGATGCCAGTTTTGGGGAAGACAGCGGACG
>OCTX012269542.1_pt1 | contig 14650 bp, 11 predicted proteins | sample 1539691 | NCBI WGS metagenome assembly OCTX01 (sample SAMN02144231, study PRJEB22623) | gut metagenome | biome: sheep rumen | host: Ovis aries | place: New Zealand | reverse complement strand
TCTCCTTGCAGAGCCCCATGCCGCCTCGCGGGCCGCCGAGCGTCTTGTGCGTCGTCGTCGTGACGAAGTCGGCATAGGGAACCGGCGACGGATGCGCGCCGCCGGCAACGAGACCGGCGATGTGCGCCATGTCGACCATCATGATGCAGCCGACCTTGTCGCAGATCTCGCGGATGCGCTTGAAATCGATCGTGCGGGGATAGGCCGAAGCGCCGGTCAGGAGAATCTTGGGTTTGATTTCAAGCGCCTCGCGCTCCATCGCGTCATAGTCGAGCATCTCCGTCTTCTGGTCGACGGTGTATGGAACGATGTTGTAGATCTTGCCAGAGAAGTTAACGGGCGAGCCGTGCGACAGGTGGCCGCCCTGGTCGAGCGACATCGACATGATCGTGTCGCCGGGCTTGATCGTCGCGAAGTAAACCGCCATGTTCGCGGCCGAACCGCAGTGGGGCTGGACGTTCGCGTGCTCGGCGCCGAAAAGCTCGCACGCGCGCTTCCTCGCAAGCTCCTCCGCGGCATCGACAGGAAGGCAGCCCGAGTACCAGCGCTTCCCCGGATAGCCCTCGGCGTACTTGTTCATGAGGACAGACCCCGCCGCCTCGCGGCATGCGCGAGAAGAGGTATTCTCGGAAGCGATCAAGTTGATCTCGGCGTCCTCCTGCTTGGTCTGCGCCTCGATCGCGGCGTAGACCTCTGGATCGTCGTGCATGAGCCCCGAGCAGTCGGAAAGACGCTCGGCGCGCTCGAGCTTCCAGCGGCGGCGTGCGTGGCGCTCGCTCTCGTCGACAGGAGTCGCGATAAACGTCTTTGCGATTTCAACGGCGTAAGCGGGAGAGACGACATCTGCACCGAGGCAGAGCACGTTCGCGCCGTTGTGCTGGCGGGTGGTCGTCGCAGCATCGGTCGTCGCGCAAACGGCGGCACGGACGTTCTGGAAGCGGTTTGCGGCCATCGACATTCCGATGCCGGAGCGGCACACGAGTATGCCAAAGTCGGCTTCGCCGCTCGCAACGGCCTTCGCGACAGCCGCCGCGTAGTCGGGATAGTCGCAGCTCGTCTTGTCTGCAGGACCCATGTCAATCATCTTCGCCGCGCCCGCAAGAGCGCCTACGAGGGCGGCCTTTAGCTCGACGCCGCCATGGTCGGAACCAATCGCAATGTTCATCGTGTTTTCCTTAGGTGTAACGACCCGCCTTGACGCTGTTTTCAGACGCGCTGGAACGCGCATCACCGCCGATTGTGGTCGTTTAGGGTATATTATACCAAAAATAGGGGCTGAAATGCCGTAAGTATTCGACTAAAGCGGCGATTTCAAGATAGCGCAAGTATTGCGAGAATTATCCCGCAAAGCCCCTCTCCGGCGACAAGTCCGGCCGAAAACAGCGTCCCCACGCCTTCGACGCTCGCAGTCCCCTCTCCTTGGCGGCGAGATACCACCCACCGCAGGAGCCCGCCAGCGAACATCGTCACGCTCAGCCCCACGGGAAGGTAGATGCCGATTGCGACAGGCATCACCGGAACGCGCAAGATTGCGAGCACCACCGCTATCGCCGCGCCGATGCCGATAAAGCCCCACGGCAGGCCGCCATCCATGATTCCCTCGACGATGACTTTCATCAGAGTTGCCTGAGGCGCGGAAATCGCATCGCTTCCAAAGCCCCAGGCACGGTGAAGCATCACGAGCACCCCGCCGATCGCAAGCGCCGAAGCCGTGACGCCGACAAGCTCGCCCAACTGCTGCTTCCACGGGGTCGCCCCAAGGACATGCCCCGTCTTGAGATCCTGTGCTGTATCGCCCGCTATCGCCGCAACGATGCACACGACGCTTCCTATCGCTATCGCCGCGACCATTCCAGCCGCGCCGACAGAGCCGGTCTCCTTCAGGACAAGCGTCGCGACGACAAGCGTGGCGATGGTCATGCCGGACACCGGATTGTTGGAACTGCCGACAAGCCCTACCATCCTTGCCGAGACCGCCGCGAAAAAGAACCCGAAAAGCGCGATCATCAATGCGCCGACGAACGACACAGGCACCGCCGGCACGAGCCAGATGAAAGTCACAACGCAAAGAAGGCATCCGATGACGGTCTTCATCGGAAGATCCCGCTTCTCGTCGCCTTCCGCACCGGCTTCTTCACCCGACGCTCCGTTGGCCGACTTGAATGTGCGGAAGAACATCGGCAGCGACCGTACAAGCGAGATGAACCCGCCTACTGCTATCGTCCCTGCGCCAATATAGCGCACATAGCCGCTCCAGACTGCCTTCACGTTTCCAGCATCCCACATTGCGGACGCCTCTGGAACCGTCGCTATGACAATTGGCATAAGCACCATCCACCCGAACATCGCGCCGCAGAACAAAAGAGCGGAGACCTTCGGCCCGACGATGTAGCCGGCGCCAAGAAGCGCAGGCGAGATATCGAATCCTACAGCGCCGCGAATGACCTTGACCGGCCAGACGAAAGTCTCAGGAATCCATTTGAGCCACCCAGTGACGAACTTTATGACAGCCGCCGCGCCGAGACCGAAAAACACGTTCTTCGCGTGCTTCGCGCCCGCCTCGCCAGCCCGCAGCACATCCGCGCAGGCAAGGCCCTCGGGGTAGACGAGCGTCTTGTCTGAAACAATCAATGACTTCCTAAGCGGAACCATCAAGAGCACGCCGAGAATTCCGCCCGACAAGGCGATCAGGGCAACAGAAAGAAGCTCTGGGGCAGAAAATTCGGCAGGACGCTCCTCGGCCCATAGGTACAAAGCGGGGAGAGTGAATATTGCACCGGCAGCCAGCGACTCCCCCGCGCTGCCTATCGTCTGTACCATGTTGTTCTCGAGTATGGAATCGCGCCGCAGGACAAAGCGCAGCACTCCCATGGAAATCACCGCCGCAGGAACGGAGGCCGAGACAGTAAGTCCGACGCGGAGCCCGAGATAGGCGTTCGCCGCACCGAAAACGACTGCGAGCAACACGCCAAGAACGAGCGCCGTTGCCGTCAGTTCCCTATTGCCGTTCTTTGCCATTTAATTCTCTCAATTGACTGACGTCTTGAACGGCTTGGTTACATGGCAGACTATCAATCTTCTGCCGACGCGTCGGGGTCTTTGAGCTTTACGCCAAGGTCCTTGAGCCGAAGCGTCTGCAGTTCCTCGGCCGAGGGGTCTGCAAGGTCTGTGACGCGCAGCGCCTGGCGCTCGACCGTCTTCTCGAAAAGGTTTCTCGCCCAGCGGGCGTTGCCAAAGTTCTTGTCGCGCTTCTCGGTCAGCATCGAGACATACGGCACAAGCCAGTGCTCGACGTCGTCGGAAAGACGGTACTTCGCCTTCTTAGCCATCGAGCGGAAGATCTCGGCAAGTTCCTTCGCGGAGTAGTCTGGGAACTCAATCGTCCTGTTGAAGCGGCTCTCGAGCCCGGAGTTGATCTCCATGAACTTCTTCATTTCGTTGCTGTAGCCGGCGATGATCACGACCATTGAGCCGCGCGCGTCCTCCATTCGCTTCAGGAGCGTTGCGACCGCTTCGGAGCCATACTGGTCGTTTTCTCCCTGATTGAGCTGGTAGGCCTCGTCTATAAAGAGGATTCCGCCCATCGCGGAGTCGATGAGCTTGTTCGTCTTTGCGGCCGTCTGCCCCTCGTATTTCGCCACGAGCCCAGAGCGGTCGGTTTCGACGAAGTTCGCGCGATCGAGAACTCCAAGCGCGCGGAACGCCTTGCCGAGAATCCGCGCGACAGTCGTCTTGCCCGTGCCGGGATTGCCGGTAAAGACAAAGTTGTAGCTCATCGTGACGTTGTTCTCGAGCCCTTTCTCTGCCCTGAGCTTGTTCGCACGGACGGTCGCGATAAGGCGGCGAAGTTCGTCCTTCACGGGCTTTAGCCCCACGAGCGAATCGAGCTCCGCAAGGACTTCGTCGATCGTCGGGGCGCGAACGTCGGTCTTGCGCTCGCCAAGCCCGAGGTCTGCAAGCGCAAGCGTCTTGAGGGCGTCTGCGTCAAGATTCCCAGACTCCGCGAGCCGGTTCGCCTGACGGCCAGTCGCGTCCTCGAAGAGCTGGCGCACAAAGCGCGCGTTGCCGAACGTGCGGTCGCGCTTCGCGGTGAGCTTCGCCATCGCGGCGTCGAGCTCTTCTTCGAGATCTGCAGCGAGGACAAACTCGTTCTTCTTCGCCATCGAGCGGAAAATCGCCGCGAGCTCCTTCGCCGTGTAGTCGGCAAACTCGATCGTCTTCGAGAAGCGGCTCCTTAAGCCGGAATTCGCGTCGAGGAAATCGCGCATCTCGTCTGTGTATCCAGCGGCGATTACGATAAGCTTGTCGCGGTCGTCTTCCATGCGCTTTAGGAGCGTCGCAATCGCCTCCTTGCCATAGTCGTCGCTGTCGCTGCTCGCAAGCTGGTACGCCTCGTCCACGAAGAGGATGCCGCCAATAGCCTCGTCAATCTTCGCGTTCGTCTTTACGGCCGTCTCGCCCGCATAGCGACCGACGAGCCCCGAGCGGTCGGTCTCGACGAGCTGCCCGCCCTTCGCGATGCCGAGCGCGCGGAACGCACGTGCGACGATGCGCGCGACAGTCGTCTTGCCCGTGCCGGGATTGCCGGTGAAGACCATGTGGTAGGTCATCGGCGGAACCTTAAGCCCCTGTGCGCGACGCGCCTCGTTTACCTTGGCGAGATTCACTATGCGCTTCACTTCCGCCTTCACGCCTTCGAGACCGACGAGCGAATCAAGTTCGGCAAGAACATCCTCGACCGACTCCTTCGGCGCGGCAGATTCGCCGCCGTTGCCTTTCGTCGCCACCTCATTCTGGCTCGGCTCGGGATCGGTCTCCTCGTCCGAGGAGAGGTCGAGCGGGACGGTCGCCGCGAGAACTAGGCAGGCAATCGCACCAATCGGCCCAAGGCACACGCGCAGCCATTCCGGGGTCGTGTCGGAGAAAAGGAAGAATCGAACCAAGGCCATCGGTATGGCCAGCATAAGCATGTAAAGAAGAAAGCTTACGCCCGCGTCCGTATCGAGAATCGCAACCGCCGCTATGAAAATTGCAAAGTCAACAAGACAGCCGAATCCCCAGCAGGCCAATTTCTCAGAAGTCTTTTCCATGCGAACATCTTCCCATATTTCGCAACTAACGGATCTTCAAGACTTCTTCCTGCTGAATCGGGTCGACCTTCGCGAACTTGCTCCACCCAGGATTGGAAGCGTAGGACTTCTCGACCTTTCCGTTTACAAGAAGCTGTATGATGCACCCCGTCACCCTTGTGCCAGAAGTGGAAGTCTTGAGATTCTTCGACATGCCTCCGCTGCGGCCGCGTCCGCGTCCGCTTCGGCCGTGACCGTTGCCGCCCGTCGTTGTCGTGGTCGTCGTGTGAACAAGCTTCGCCTCGGGAGACGAGACATCAGTCTTGAAGTTGCCCTTCTCGTCGAGCGCAACATCAACCGAACTCTCCTGGAGCATCGTGGGTTTCCCGTCGGTCACGCCGATGAAATAGCACTTGAGCTTCACAGCATCCGCTGCCGGAAGGTGCTTGCCGCGCAGCGAAACAGTCACCGGCCACGAAACGATGCTCGTAACCGTCTTCGATTTCGACGACTTGCTCTTCGCGCCGCCCTTGCTCGACTTGCCGCCGCCATTTGTCGTCTTCTGCGTAGTCGACGACTTGTCAACGCGCATGGAGCAGGTGTAAGGTTCTTCCGCAACTCCCAACAAGACTGCGAACACGACTGCGGCGGCTATACAGAGTCTTTTCATGTCGCGGAAATCAGAAGAACCACTTCGCAACGGCGAGGAGCCCCTGCTTCCACGGAACGCGATGCGAGACGCCCGACTTGCCCTTGAACTCGGAGAGGTGCTCGACGTACCAGTCGTAGTTGCGGATAAGCGCCTGCTTGTTGGAGTGCTGGGGCTTGAAGTCGAGTATCTTCTCGGCCTTCTCGATCGAGACGAACGAGTCGGTGGAAGCCGTCTCGTAGACCCACGGATAGAGAGGCGAGAGGTGGAGCTTTTCGAGTATGCGAAGGATGAAGACAATTGGCTTCACAGGCGTGCCGTGGATCTTCTTCCCGTGTCCCGCGTGGTCGAGGACCGCCTGGTAGTCCTCTTTCATCGTCGTAAATTCCTTGGCGCCGATGTTGAACTCGGTCGCGACCTTGTCCTTCGGATAAGTCATCGCGTTCCAGATCGCATGGTCGAGGTCATCGACGTCCATCAACTGGTAGCGGTTGTTGCCGCTGCCAATCATCGGGAAGCCGTGGCCGGTGTACGCCCAGTCGTAGAAGAGCGCGAAGACTCCAAGCCGCTCGGGGCCGATGAAGCTCTTCGGGCGGATGATCGAAACGCAATACCCTTCCTTGATCGCCGCGCGGCATATCTCCTCGGCGTCGATCTTGGCCTGCCCATAGGGGCCAACGCCGACCAGCGGATCGGTCTCGTAGATCGGATGCTTCTTCGGAACGCCATAGACGGCGGTAGAAGAAATCTGCACCATCCTGTCGCAGCCAAACTTGCGGCATGCGGCAAGGACGTTGCGGCAGCCGTCAACCTCGGTCGTGAAGATGTCCTTCTCGGAGTAGAGCGGAAGCGCCGCGGCGCAGTGAACGACAATGTCGCAGCCCTCGACGCACTTCTCGACAGCCGGAACGTCGCGCACGTCGCCAAGAGTGAACTTGAGCCACGGCTCAGACTTCTCGGGATAGTCGAAATCGGCTATGTCGAGGACGCGAATTTCCTCCACGCCCTTGGTGCGGAGGAAACGAATAAGATTGATGCCGAGAAAGCCCGAGCCGCCTGTGACGAGGACCTTCATCGCGCACCTCACTTCGCTTCAGGCGCGGCAGGAGCCGCAGGAGCCGGTGCCGCAGGGGCAGCAGGAGCCGGCGCCGCAGGAGCGGGCGCGGGAGCAGCTGCAGGGGCAGCGGGCGCGGGTGCTGCAGGCGCCTGGGGCGCAGCAGCGGGCACTTCGGGAACCGCAGGAAGCTCGGGAGCCGCGGGAAGCGCGGGCGCGGTCTCGGCCGCAGGCTCCGCCTCGCGCGCCATCAGGCTGCGGGAGTGGACGGTCGAGGTAAGACGCGCGAGAACGAGCGTGTTGAGAAGGAAGATCGCACCGAGAATCGCCGTCGTGCGGATGAGGACATTGCCAGCGTCGGCGCCGAGAGACGCCTCGAGCATTCCGCCGCCGAACGCGCCGCCAAGGCCGCCTTCTTTCGGCTTCTGAAGCATGACGACCATCGCCAGAAGGATACAGACAAGAACCTCTACCACATAGAGGAAACCGATGAGAATAGGCATTTTGCTTTCCTTTCGTTAAATGAGATAATATTATACCGCATTTTTGGGCTTCTCGTCAATGGCGGGCAGTCGACAGCCGAGCGCCTCACCCGCGACCCCGAAGCCGTTGCGAGGCACGACCTTTATCAAGAGGTCGCCCTTCGACTTGAGAAGGTCAGCATCTACGAGGAACACCAGCGGCGTGTTCGCCACCTTGCTTTCGGGCGCCCTGTGGTAGCCCTCGGCGAACGCGACCTTTCTGTCTATTCCGCCGTCCTTGCCGGAAATCTCGACGGCATAGTCTACAACCCTGCCGGCGCCTGGACGATTCGCGACTGGGATGGTTACTTCGAGAACACGGCGCTCCTCGGACTTCACGTTGCCGCCGCCTCGGTTCTTGCCGGTCGTGATGCGGGCAGCAAGCGTGGCACCTGCCGGGAACTGCGGCGCAACGCTTCCGCCAATACGAGACTCAAAAGTGAACGGCATCGGGTCTTTCGCAGGAAGCGGCACTACCCAGTCCTCTGCAAGCTTGCTCATGCTCTCGAAATCGCGACGCGCGAACACGATGCAGTCGTCGTAGACGCGGACGAGAAGTCCCTGGTGTCCGTCCCTTGTATACAGACGAGTCATGATCTTCTTGGCATTGTCGACAGAGGCCTTCTCGCCGCTGTTGTCGTTCTCGCGCCAATACGGATAGCTGTCGCCACATTCGCCGCCTGTATAGCTAAGCGAACCAGCGTCGATGGCGGTGAACGTACCCTGCCAGATTGCACGCTCGATCGTGAGCGATGCATGAGAATGTCCCGTTATCGCAATCGCGTTGGGGTATTGTGACAGCGTCTCGGTCAAGCGGCCGTCGTCTCGACCCCAGAGATGCGGGCCGTGGCAAGTGTTCTTCGGCGGCGGGTGCTGGAGGTAGAAGAACGGCTTAGAGGGATCTATAGTCTTTCCGTTCTCCTTAAACCATTCAGGCGTCTGCGGTACGCCGATCTCATCCCTGCTCCTGCAGTGGTCTGCAATCCAATGGGCTCCCACGAAAGTGTAGCCCTTCACCTCCTTGCGCCATACAGGCGAATACTCCTCGCCAAACGCCTTCTTCCAGGCAGACGCGAGGTCTGCGCGAATCGTATGCGACTTGAAGTCGTCGCCAAACATCTTCTTCCCGGTGCTACCGTAGTTGAAGCCCTCCCAGTCGTGGTTGCCGTAGACGAAAAGCCGCTCGACATGCCGCCCGTCAGGGGCCTTGTCGTCCGGGAATACGGAGCGCCATACCCTCCCGACTTCCTCAAGCTCCTCTATAAAGCCACAGTCTGCAAGGTCACCGCTTATCGTGACGCCGTCAACTCCCTGGTCGCGGAACCACTCCAGCGTCTCGCGGAACTTCTCCGAACCAGAAAATGTATTCTCGCCGTCCTTGCGGGCGAGACGAATGTGGATGTCGCTTATGGTGCCGATCACGAGATTCGGGCCAGAGCGCTTCGAAAGCAAGCTGCAGCCGCCAAAACCGCCTGCAAACATTCCCCAACCGAAGAGGCCCATCGCCCCTTTCGCGAAATCACGCCTATTGATCTGAACCATTTGACTCCCTCCTTTTTCCTGAATTATACCAAAAAACGGCTTCACCTGCCATCTAGGCCGGAACGACCACCCCTAATGGAAAGGACGAACCGCGCACCCGACGGAACGACAGCGGAAAGGACAATATCACCTCCATGGAGACGCGCTATGCGACGAGCTATAGCGAGCCCGAGCCCTGCACCGCCAGATTCCGCCGCGCGCGCAGGATCGACGCGGTGGAAGCGCTCGAAGACCCGCTCCGCGTGTTCGGGCGGTATGCCGATGCCATGGTCCTCGACCGTTATGGCGAAGCCGCGCGCCGTGCGAGAAACGGAGACGGCGACATCTGGCGAACCCGAATGGCGAATCGCGTTGGAGACGAGATTGCCAACCGCCTCGCCTATTAGCCGAGCGTCGACCTTCGCGACACATGGCGATTCGGGCGCGGAGAACGACATGGCGATTCCAGCGGCTTCGGCACGAGGGCGCAGCAAATCGACACTCTCCCTCACAAGGTCGCCTAGATCGGTTTCCGCAAGGTCAAGCACCTCCCCTTCACGCTCGAGGCGTGCGAGATCGAGAATCTGCTGGACGAGCGCATTGAGCCGCGCTGACTCCTTTGATATCATCGAAAGAAGCGGCTTCTGCGATTCAGAAGCGCTACCCTCGGAAAGCATCTCCGCGGCACCGAGGATGCCGGTAAGCGGAGTCTTGATTTCGTGCGAGACGTCGGACACGAACTCGCGGCGAAACTTTTCCGTCCGCGCGAGCTCGCGAATCCTGACACGCTGACGGTATAGCGCAAAGAAAAAGACGAACACTCCCGCGGCGCCTGCGAGAGCAGCAAGGACGAACAGCCGGTATGTGCGACGAAAAGGTGCGAACACTTCCTTGCGAGAGCGGATAAGCCAGACTACATATTCGCCGCTCGACGCTTCCGCGCTCAGCCAACGATCCGTGGAATCGTCGGGGTTTCGTCTCGTGTCGAAAATGCGTCCGCCGCCACTCGCCCGAACTGAAAGTTCGTATCCGCGCTCACGGCACACGTCGCCGAATGCGCGCACAGCCGCGAAATCCTGCGTGCGCAAAGGCTCGGCTAGGGTCATCGCCGCGAGCTCGGCGCGCGTCCCAAGTTCACGCTTCGCGTCCATATAGACAGAAAGCTTGTAGACTCTGATGCTAACATAGAACGCAAGCACCAGAAACACAAGCGCCGCCGCCGCAAGGTACGGCGCAAGAGAAGAAAATATCTTTCCAAATTTCATTCCACTCTCAACTCCAACTCTTAACTCCAACTCCTTCGTACTGACCCCTACCTCCAACTCCAACTCTGAACTCCAACTAATGACTCCTGACTACTGACCCCTTCGTACTGACCCCTACCTCCAACTCCAACTCCAAACTCCAACTTTTACCCAACCCTATACCCAACGCCTCTCACGGTCTCGATGTGGTCGCTCCACTTGCCAAGCTTCTGCCTGAGCTTCGCCACCTGAACGTCAACAGTACGCTCGTCAGGCGGACGCGCGAATACGCGTCCCCTGTGCGCGACGAGGCGGACAAGCAAGTCAAACTCGCCAGGTGTCAAGTCAAGCGCTTTCCCACGAAGCGTAGCAACACGAGAGCTCTCGTCGATCTTAAGCCCGTCGAAGTCCATTCCTTCGGTAACAGGAAGTCCCCTTCTCAGAACCGCCTTCACACGCGCAAGCAACACCTTCCTGTCGAACGGCTTCGTGACATAGTCGTCTGCACCGGCTTCGAGACCGCGCACGATGTCCTCGCTCGCGGTGCGCGCCGTCAGCATGACGATGCGCGTCGCCGCAAGCGCCGGCGTCTCGCGGATCCTCCTCGCAATCGAAAAGCCGTCGAGCCCAGGGAGCATTACGTCGAGTAGGACGAGATCCGGCTTGTCACGCACCACCATCTTGAGCCCGTCGTCGCCGCGCGGCGACGACACGACGTCGCTGTATCCCGCGCCGAGAAGCGCCATTTCGAGAAGCGCGCGAATAGTCGCGTCATCCTCTACGATTCGTATCTTTGCAATCTCTCCCATGTCCTAAAGCGCCGCGAGGATTTTCTTCGCCCACTCGCGCGCCTTGTCGAACTGCGCCAAGGAATAGCTTTCGTTCGGTGAATGAATCCTGTCTTCCGCCTGCCCCCAGCCGACGATAAGGGGCGCAGCGCCAGACGCCTCACGCAAAAGAGACAAAACTGGAATGGATGCGCCGCACCACTGGAACGCAGGGCCGCGCGGATCCATCTCTGAGAGGACATCGGCCGCGAGCCGGAAGAGCGGCGATGATAGCGGCAGTCGAAACGCGGCCGAACCTTCGACGACATCCTCGAACGCAAGTTTCATCCCCTTAGGGCACCTGTCCTCGAGATGTGCGCGCACCGCGGCAAATGCGCCGCGCGGCGACTGGCCTGGAACAAGGCGCATCGATATCTTCGCAAAGGCGGACGAAGGTATAATTGTCTTCGATCCAGGGCCGCCGTAGCCGGAATGGATGCCGTTCACCTCAATCGTCGGCTCGAAAGAGTTGCGCTGAACGAGCGTCTTGCCAGTCTGGCCGCCGCATGGGTCGCAACCGATATCCTCAGCAAGCGACTCGTCGGAAGGCCCGAACATCTCGGCCGTGGAAAGCTCGTCGTGCGTCGGGTTCTCGATTCCGTCGCGAAACCCGGCGACTGCAATCGACCCGTCGGGAAGATGGAGACTCGCCATGAGCTCCGCGATGCCCTGTGCGGGATTAGGCGAAATGCCGCCGTATTCGCCGGAGTGAAGGTCGCGGTTAGGGCCTGAAAGCCGCACTGTGAAATGGGATATTCCGCGAAGACCTGCGATGATCGCTGGCCTCAAAGCGGGAGCGGCAGACGTGTCGCAAACGAGCAAGACGTCTGCGGCGAGACGGCGGCGCAGCGAAGGAACGAGATCGGTAAGCGACTTGCTGCCCGACTCCTCCTGGCCGTCGAGGACTATCTTGATGTTGATTTTGCGGCCTTCGGACGCAAGGTAGTCGCGGAGGCCGCAGAGCAGCGCGAACGTCTGGCCCTTGTCGTCGTTTGCGCCGCGGCAGTAGACGCGACCGTCAACAACCGTCGGCTCGAAAGGCGGCGTGCGCCACTCCTCGAGTGGATCCGGCGGCTGAACGTCGTAGTGACCGTAGACAAGCACTGTCGAAGAGCCCTCGTCGCCTTGACGCTCGGCGTAAAGAACAGGCGGAGGAAGCGATCCCTCCGATGCAGGAGAGCCTTCGTCGGGGTAGAGCATTTCAGCTGTAAAGCCAAGCTTCATCAGCCATTTGCGGAGCCATGACGCACAAGCAACGCACTCCTTCAGGCGCGACGGATCGGAGCCCACGGACTCGTACTTCAGAAGCTCGCACCACTCACCGAGAACAGACTCTTCCATTGTTCCATAACCCTTTCTTGAACCTACATCACTCCTACAAGCCATGCGAGGACGAGCAGAGCGAGAATCGCAGCCGCGGCGATTGCAGCCGTCGACGCAAGCTTCCTCATGCGCTTACGCCTCTTGAGGCGTTCGACGAAATCCTGTATCTCCACATCCTGCGTCTCAAACGCAAGCGGATCGCCGTCGGCCACGGCGGTGTTTGCACCCTTCTCCAGAAGTGCGCGCATGCTGACGACAGTCGGCGCGGAATCTGCGCGGCGGCCGTACTTCACTCCAGGAGTCGGAGTGTCCTTTGGATGGTAGCCAATCTTCTTGAACTCCTCGATGAGCGCCGCGGGCGTTGCGATGCGTCTGTCGCGTTCCTTCACGCACATGCGCCTGATGATAATCGCGAGCTCCGGCTTCACTTCGGGATTCATGTCGCGAATGTCAGGGAACGGCTCGTTCGAGAGAGTCTGGACGAGTATCTGCGGCGCGTTAGGGCCATCGTAGGGAACGCGCCCCGCGATCATCTCAAAAAGCACGACGCCAAGGGAGTATATGTCCGCTCGCACGTCTACGGCCGAAGCGTCGACCGCCTGCTCTGGCGCGACATATGCGGGAGTGCCGAACACGCTTTCCGCCTCGGTGCAAAGCGAGTCGCGCAATCCGTCGGCCTTTGCGATGCCGAGGTCGACGAGTTTCACCGTCCCGTCGGGCTGGATCATTATGTTCTCGGGCTTTATGTCGCGGTGGACGACATGGTATTCCTGCGCGGCATCGAGCGCAGACGCAACCTGCAGCACGACCTCGACCGCACGGTCTGGCGCGAAACGCCCTGCGAAAGCGAGCGCCTGCCTGAGATCCCCGCCAGAGACATAGTCCATAACGATGTAGTAAAGCTCGCGCGACTCGTCGTAGCCGCAGTCGTGCACGGCGACAAGGTTGGGGTGGCGGATGCGCGTCGCAATCTTCGCCTCGCGCAGAAACCTCTTCACATAGTCGGCGTTCTCCTTCGCGACCTCTGGGAACAGGGCCTTCAGGGCGTAGATTGTGTCAAGCACCTCGTGCCTTACGAGATAGACCGCGCCGAGAGAGCCGTTCCCGAGAAGACGCTCCACCACATAGCCGCGAAACCTGTCGCCTACGCGGAAAATCTCCTCCTTGCCGAAATTCACTTCGAGCCTCCGATCTTCACGACAATCGCGGAGTAGTTGTCGCGCGCGCCGCTCTCAACGACCATGGTGGCTATGCGGTCGATGATTTCCTTGGAGGAGCCGCCGGCCAGCACAGCGCCAAGGAGCATGGGATGGGGAATGGAACCATGTACGCCATCCGAGCAGAGAAGCAAAACATCGCCGTCGACAACGTCGATCTTGTGCCAGTCGACCTTGAGCGGCTCCTGGCCGACGCCAACGGCGCGCGTCAGGACATGGGAAAGCGCAATCGCGCGAATGTCCGCGAACGGCTTTGCAATGCGCGACGGACAATGCTGAGCGAGTTCCTCGGCAAGCGTGTGGTCCTTGGTAATCTGCTGCAGCCGGCCGGCGCGCATGCGATAGACGCGGCTGTCTCCCACATTGCCGACTGCGGCGATGCGCTTGCCGTCGCTGACGAGCACGGCGGCGGTGGACCCCATCTGCCTGTACCCCGCTGACGCGGCGACCGAGCGTATGTCGCCATCGGCGCGCCTTATCGCTTCGTCGACAAGCCGCACGCGGTCTGCAAAGCTCGCGTAGTCATGCAGCACTGAATCGACGTTGCGGCAGACTATGTTGCTAGCCTCTCCACCAGCCTCGCCGCCGCCCATGCCGTCTGCAACGCAGAACACGAGTGTCTTCGGATCGGCGACAACATGGTCCTGGTTCTCCTTGCGAACAAGCCCGCGTTCGCTCGTGTACGCGACGTCGACCTTGAACTTGCGCCTTCCCCCCATAAGTCCGAACAGCATGGCGGCTACCCTCCCCTCACTGCTCTGAAAACCGCAAGGACGAGCGCTTCAAGCGCAAGAGCCATCGCAGTCGCTGCATACAAGACGCCACGGTCGCGATACCACGGAAGCTTGGCATGGACCACCGCTCCTGTCGCACCGTCCTCGCTGGTATCCACAAGTTGCACTATCCGCATGAGCACGAGAGCCGCGGAACGCGGCCTGTCGTCTGGATCCGGAAGCGTCATGTCCGAGACGAGCTTCGCAAGCGCGGAGGGAACGTCGGGCCGCAGCTCGCGAACGTCGGCAAACGAAAAACCCTCTATCGCCTTTGCGAGGGTGTTCATCGCGTTTTCGCCCGCGTTCGGCCTGCGCCCTGCAAGAAGTTCGTATAGCATCACGCCAAAGGAATAGATGTCGGCCCTGATGTCGACGTCGTGGGAGTCGATCATCTGCTCGGGAGCCATGTAAGCGGGCGTTCCGATTACGGCGGCCGCGCGCGTCGCATGTAC
>OCTX012146906.1_pt1 | contig 14650 bp, 11 predicted proteins | sample 1539691 | NCBI WGS metagenome assembly OCTX01 (sample SAMN02144231, study PRJEB22623) | gut metagenome | biome: sheep rumen | host: Ovis aries | place: New Zealand | reverse complement strand
CTATCATGCGGCGCGAGTTGGGATTCTGCCTGAGCTGGTCCACGACGTACTGTATCTGGTCTATCACACCGCCGTCGTAGTCGGGCCATGAGCGCCATTGGTGACCGTAGACGGGCCCCAGCTCACCCTGTTCGTCGGCCCATTCGTTCCAGATGCGTACACCGTGCTCCTGCAGGTAGTGTACGTTGGTATCGCCCTGAAGGAACCATAGCAGTTCGTAGATGATGGACTTCAGGTGCAGCTTCTTAGTGGTCAGCAGGGGGAAGCCGTCTTCCAGATTGTATCGGCTCTGTGTGCCGAAGATGCTGACGGTGCCTGTGCCGGTGCGGTCGCCTTTCTGGGTGCCCTCGGTCAGGATGCGGTTAAGTATGTCTAAGTATTGCTTCATATTCGTTAGGTATATGTGTGGTCTTGATGCGCCAGGGCTTGGGGTAGAGATTGTTAGCACGTGTGCCGATGTTCTTGGCCAGTCCTAATGGGTGGCCCATAAAGGTTACCTCCACAATGCCACGGGGAGTGTCGGGGGGCAGCACGAGGGCCTCGCCGCGCAGATAGGCTATGGCCTGCTGATAGCTCAGCGCGGCCTGTCCGCAGACCGCATCCCTGGGGTCTGCGACTTTCCCCGGAGCAAAGTGCGACTTTCCACGGAGTGAAGCGGGACTTTCATCGGAGGAAGCCCCAGCTTTGCGCAGTACACACATGAAGAGTCCCTCGCCGCGTGAAATGCCGGGGATGAAACGGTATACGGAGTTGGTGAAGCCATCAAGCAACGAGCCGGTGATGTTCCACTCGGGTTTCACGCTGACAGGCATCACCTCGGCATCGTATTCCTCAAGTATCCATCGGATGTTCTCCTCGTTTTCCTTCGTGTTGAAGGTACAGGTGCTGTATATGAACAGTCCGCCGGGGCGCAGACAGGGCCAGATGTCGCTGACGATGCTACGCTGCAGCTGCCAACAGCGTTCCACATGCTGGGGGCTCCACTCCTGGATGGTGGCAGGGTCCTTGCGGAACATTCCCTCACCTGAGCACGGCACGTCGGCCAGGATGATATCGAAGCATGACTTCGATGCACGGAAGTCTTTGGCATATTGGCTGGTGACGGTGTGGTTCCTTCCGCCCCATTTCCTGACGTTTTCCTCCAGAATGCTGGCACGCTGCCGTATGGGCTCGTTAGAGACGAGCGAACACTCCTCGGGCAGCACCGCCCTCATCAGCGTCGACTTGCCGCCCGGGGCAGCGCATAGGTCCAATGCCGTAAGAGGCCTGAAGTCAGAGGTAAGTTGCTGGCGTAGCACCTCATCCAGAAACATCGAGGCGGCCTCCTGCACATAGTAGCAGCCGGCATGTAGTAGAGGATCCATCGTGAAGGCAGGCCGCTGCTTCAGGTAGTAGCCGTCCTGGCACCAGGGCACACGCTCACCGTCAACGACCGTCAGACCCTCAGGACGATTGGTACTCACCATCGGACGAATGGTACTCACCATCGGACGATTGGTTCTCACCATCGTCTTCTTCGGGTTCAGACGTATGCTGACAGGAACCTCCTCTTCGAACGCTTTCAGATAGCGTTCGAAGCGTTCGTGGCCCATCGTCAGCCGCGTAGATTCTGCAAATTCCTGGGGTAACTCTGCCATATTGCTTGCAAAGTTACGAAAAGTAGAGTGAAAAGCCAAATTTATTTGAGCTTTTCCGAGACCGAAGTAACCTCTACGAAGTAAAAGTTATAAAAATAATGCGGATTATATTATTTTGCTCACAACTTTTCGTATCTTTGCAACCAAAAGACGGTTTGTTGCGTCTAATGAGTAAGAAGAAAACAATTTAGAAGGTAACATTACAAACGTTAAACGCTACAGAAATGAAAAAGGTACTAATGACAATGGCCCTGTTGCTGGCCCTTACAATGGGCATGCAGGCAGCATCGCAGAAACACCGCCATACGCCTCGCCCCCAAGAGGAGGAACTGGTGGACTCGACAAGTAAGGATGCCGTAGAGGTATATTCGGATACCACCTCGTCGGCACAGGCTCCAGCCGCCGTGGCTGATGATGACTGGGACGAATGGGACGACGAGGATAACCTTAGTTCGGCCATAAAACAAATAAATAAGGAACTGGGTTCGGAGGGCGTAGCCGGACTGCTGTTTGTGCTGGCCGTGCTGTTCATCATCTTTGTGTTGGCTCCCGTGTTGATTATTGCAGCCCTGTTCTATTTTATCAACAGGAATCGTAGGCAGCGCCTGAAGATGGCCCAAATGGCGGCAGAGCAGGGACAACCTATCCCAGAACGCCTGCTGGAGGCGGGACCGGCCAATGCTGAAGAAGAATATCAGAAAGGCCTGCGACAGTTTTTCGTTGGCGTCGGCCTGATGATTTTCTTAGGCTATGCCGCAGGTGAGATAGGCTTCGGTATCGGAGCTTTGGTAGCCTGCATCGGACTGGGTAAGATAGCAGCCTCCAAATTAGGAAACAAGAATTCTTTAAACACAGAACATTAAACTCAAAACACCAATAAGGATATGACTAAGAAGCTTTATCGTAGTGACGACCGCGTATTTGGCGGCGTATGTGCAGGATTTGCAGAGTATATGGACTTCGACCCTGTCGCCGTGCGACTGGGGTATGCGGCACTGACGCTGTTTACCGCCTTTGCCGGCATTCCTTTCTACATTGTGGCGTGGATTATCATTCCTGCAAAGAACACCCTGCAAAGGTAAAACAACCGAAAAGGTGGCAACACTGACAGACATCTCTCTCATAGTACAGGTGGCAGCTTCCGGCGACCGACGGGCTTTCGATGAGCTCGTACGCCGGTATCAGTCACCTGTACGAAGGTTCTTCCTGAACCAGACGCTTGGAGACAGTCAGTTGAGTGATGACCTGGCACAGGACACCTTCATCAAGGTATATACCAGTATAGCCTCCTTCCGGGGGCAGGCCTCGTTCCAGACGTGGCTTATGCGTATAGCCTATAACGTGTTCTATGACTACACGCGCCGGCATAGGCAGACGGAGGATATCGACCAGTTGCCGGAACGCTCGCAGGCAAGCAGTCCTGCACTGCAGATGGACATTTATGCCGCCCTGGCCTTGCTGAAACAGGAAGAGCGCACATGTATCACCCTTCAACTCATTGACGGCTACGACATCAGGAAAGTTGCCGAAATCACCGGTATGAAGGAAGGTACGGTGAAGTCACACCTCTCGCGTGGAAAAGAGAAATTGGCTAACTATTTAAAGAAAAACGGATATGACAGAAGATAATGACCTCTTATTGCAACAGTTCTTTCACGATGCTGCCCAGCAGCAGATAGCCGACGACGGCTTCACCGAACGGGTGATGCAACAACTGCCACAGACTCGCTGCAACCTGCAACGTTTCAATCACCTTTGGACTTTCTTCTGCGTGGGCGTGTTCCTGGTGCTGTTCGTCTTGTTCCGTGGCTGGGAGCTGTTGGCCATTCACTTTGAAGTGCTGCTACGCACCTTATTGGTAGAGACGTTCAGCATCAATCTGCCGCTATTGGCTGCCATCCTGTTTAGCCTGCTGCTTGTAGGGGTAGGCGAGGTGGCATACAACGAAAGGTAATATTTACTTACCATTCCGTTAGTTGCCGTTTCTGATGTATTCCAGCGCGCGGTCCAGCTGGCTGTCGCGTCCCGTCGTTCCCATCTTTGTCATGTCAAAGTCAACCTCGATGTCGGGAGTGACGCCGATACCTTCTATAGGCTTCTTGTCTATGTCGAATATGCACAGCGTAGGCAGATAGACGTAGACGGGCGTCTCGTTCCTTATGCCGACGTGGCCTGAGTAGTTCAACGAAGACGTCTCGTTGCCTGCTAATGCGCACAGTCCGCCGAAGGTGCGTTTGCCTATCAGCCGCGCGTTGGGCATCTGCTTGGCCGTGAGTGCGGTCATCTCTGACATGCTGACGGAGTTGCTGTTTATCAAAACAGCCACGGGGACGTCGTCTATCGTCTCGTGGTCCTCTGCCATCGTGAAGGAATACTGAGACATTAGGGGTGAGAAGTCGTAGCGCCCTACACCGCGTTTGAAACGTGCCCAGCCATATTGTATGTCGCCTGACGGCAGCAGACTGCCAATTGCATAGCGTGAGTCGCTAGTATAGCCTCCACCGTTACTGCGGACGTCTATGATGACGCCTTTTAGCTGTCCGGCCTTGTGCAGCGTCTGTATGGCGGTAAACCAGCTCAGCCAGACCGATCTGACTGTTTTTATCTGTTCCAGCACGTGCCCGTCGGCATTGGGGAACATGTCTTTTTGGTATAGTTCGTTAAGGTAGGGCGTCAGTGAGAAATTACTTAGATAGAGGTAGGCAATGTGGTCTGTGGTCAGTGCGAACTTTACACTGATGCCATTATCTATGAACTCGGTGGCGATGGGCTCCAAGTCCGGGATGTTCAGATACTTGCTCTCGGCTACCAGCTGGTTGTATCTGGTCAGTGAGGCTTTCGTGAAAGGGGCATTTGCCAACTCCTCTATCTCAGTGCAGAAGTGTTTCAGTCCCTTCAGCATGATGGCGTCACCGTCTGTCTGCTCTGTCTTCGACTCCAGCCGAGTCACCTCATCGTAAGCCCACAGATAGCCTATGCCCTTGGTATTGCAGATTCTCTTGAATTGTGACAGGCAGCGTGTGTCATACTCCTGATATTTCTCCAGTTCGCCATTTGCGTAATAAGTATACAGATAAGGCTCGAAATACCTGGCCGCCTCATAGTCGTCGCGGTCTTGGACGCGTATACCGCCTGGTGACACGCTAACGAAATTTCCTGTCTTATGGTTGTGCATCTCTACTAACATGTGACCGTCGTGCAACGGGGTCACCACCTCGGTCAGAAGAGCCTTCAGCATAGAGTCTGTTACTTCAGTCTTTGCACTGTCCAAGTCTACAAATTTCGGAAGGTATTTCCTATACACTTCGTCCCAGTCCAGACCGTTCTTCTCCTCATAGTCCCATAAGGTATAGTTCTGGTTCAGGGCGTTCCATAGTACACGGAATTTGCCGGCATAACTGTTTTCGGCCTCGTTGAACGATACGTAGTCATTGAAGGCATAGTTCACTATGGGGTCGGCATCCTTATGACACGAACCCATGGTCAGCATCAGAAGCACCGCTACAGATAAAAGTGTTTTGTTCTTCATCTTCGATTCTTCAATTCATTAAAAACAGTACCAAAGCCCGGCTTGCAATGCCAGTGTCGAGTTATAGCGTGGGTCGCTTTTAATCTGGTAGTCTTTCCGCGTACTCACGCAACTATAGTAATAGCGTAGTTCGGCTTGTGCGGCCCAGTGCTTGGCAAAGCGCCACTCTATGCCGCCGCCAACCACAAAGCCAAAGTCCAGCCGTTGGTCGTATTTGCTGTTCAGTTCGACACGCTCGCTGAACGTATGTGTCTTTTGGGTGAAGAAATTGTTGTCAAACCCTTCACGCTTACTGTTCAGCCAATAGCCACCATAAATTCCTGTATTACACAGGCCGCGAATCTTCTGTCCACCAAAACTGAACGAAGCCATCACGGGCAGCTGAAGATAGTTGTTTACGTATCTGTAGCTCATCGATGTGTACACTTCGCGGGTCTGCCGGTAGTTCTTCTGGGTCCAGTCCAGTTCGGCACGTATGGCCAGCCAGTCGTACACGTCATACTGTCCCATGACACCCACGGTCAGTCCCCAGCGGTCATCAAACTTGTAGTCGGTCTGGTAGTGCTTGTCAATAATAAAGTGGTTCAGGTCTGCACCTCCATTGACACCGATGCGCCACTGCGCTGAGACCAGCGAAGGCAGCATGAAGGCCACAAGGACTAATAGCTTTCTAATCTTTCTATCCATATCCTTCAATTCTTCAGCTCTTTCATTCTTATTTCTCAAACAGCCCGTAGGTGGTGCGCAGCACGCGGAACTCGGTGCGTCGGTTCAGCTGGTTGCACGCCTCCTGCTGTTCCTCCTCCGACAAGGCCTTGACGTATTCTTCGGTCAGCACGTCGCCTTCCTTCAGGAAGGGGTATTTCTCCGTCAGCTTTCGGCGTACCTCCTTCGGGCGCTCCTTGCCATAGCCCACAGGGGTCAGACGGTCGGCAGCTATGCCATGCTCTATCAGGTAGCGGATGACCGACTCGGCACGTCGCTGTGACAGCCGCTTGTTATACTCTGCCGAACCACGGTAGTCGGTATGGGCCGACAGCTCGATGGTGACGTTGGGGTTCTCCTCCAGAAGCTTTACCAACTGGTCAAGGGCCTCCTTCGACTCCGGACGCAGCGTGGCCTTGTCGAAGTCGTAGAAAATATTGTCTATCAGCACCGGGGCCATGATATTGGCCAGCGGAAACTGCAATACGTACTCCTCTGACTTCTTGACAGGCTCTACGCGCAGCTGCTCCTGATGGTTCAGAAATCCCTTGCAGGTGCCCAGGAAGACATAGTCCACACCGGGCCGTATCTCCTGGGTGAACGAACCGTCGCCCTTCACGCTCAGCTTCAGGTTGGTGCCGTCGTTGCCCACCATGTAGACCTGTGCAGAGGGCAGCTCGTAGCCGTCTTTCTCGTAAACCCACCCCTTGACGGTCTGTACAATCTCCGGATTGTAGAACGAGTAGATGTGGTCCCAGCCCTTGGCATCGCCGCGGTTTGACGAGAAGTAGCCTTGGTTCTTCAGTCCCTCGAAGGTCATGCCGAAGTCGTCGCCCTGCGAGTTGAGCGGGAATCCCGGGTGAGTGACGGTATATCCTGACGTACGGTGTGCCAGGCTGTCATTAGCGCTGACGTTGTCCACCACCTTGGCAATATAGATGTCCAGTCCGCCCATGCCTTCGTGGCCGTTACTCGAGAAGTAAAGGTCGCCATTTGGCCGGAACGCGGGGAACATCTCGTCGCCCGGTGTGTTGACGGGTGCCCCCAGGTTTTCTACGCCTCCCGTGCCGCTGGTGGTTAGCCTGACGCGCCAGATGTCGTAGCCCCCCATGCCGCCCGGCATGTCGCTGACAAAGTAGAGCCACTGGCCGTCGGGTGAGACGGCAGGATGGGCGTAGGCCGACAGCGTGTCGCGCGTCAGCTTCAGCTCGTTAGCCTTGCTCCATGCTGCATCCGAACGGCTGGACGTGACGATGGCTGCATAGCGCGGAAAGTCGGGGTCGGTCTTACACTGGGTCAGGTACATCGTACGTCCGTCGGGCGAGAGCGAGCAGACACCCTCGTCGAAGTCGGTGTTCAACTCGCTGTCTATCACCTCGGGCTTCTGCCATTTTCCCTTGTCGTCCTTTGTCGATACAAAAATGTCGCCATTCTTCGTTCCGGTAATGCCGCTGTATTCGTCTCCCTTGGCCTGATTGCGTGTCGAGGTAAAGAACAGCTGGTTGTTCTCTTCGCCAGAAAGCATAGGCGAGTAGTCGGCACGTCGTGAGTTGAAGAAGTTCTCTCGCTTTACGGTATAGTCTGAGCCCCGCTTCTTCCATTCCGGAGCCTGCTGAGCCGAGCGCAACCCCGTCTTTGCTAATTGCGAATAAACAAGGGTAAACTTGGAGTTGTCTCCCGGCAGTGAGTCCAGAAACGCCTGATACTGCTTGGCAGCCTCCTTGTAGTTGCCGTTCTTCATCAGTTGCTGGGCCAGGTGGAACAGGGTCAGGGAGTCGCCCTGCTTGTATCGGATGGCATTGTTGTAGGCGGCAATAGCCTTCTGCGTATAGTTGATACGGCGGTAGCAGTCGGCCAGCTTCAGTGCCCGCTGACCGCGTAGTTTGCGCTCCTTGTTAGGCGTCTGGGCATAGGCCTTCTTGTACTGACTGGAGGCATCGAAATACTCGCCGAGGGCATAAAACCGGTCTCCCTTCTTCATGGCCTGCTCAGCCCCGCATCCCGTCAGCAACAGGAGGGCAGCTGCCAACAACATCGTGAGGTACAAGCTCTTTTGCATAACAATACTATAACGCAGAACCCGCATTTTTATTGTTTACTTGTACAGCGTCGCTCCGGCATGGCCCTTTACAAGGGCTGGAACCTCGCTGCTGAGGGCGGCGCTGTACGAGTAGGGTACGCTGACGGTGTCGCCCAACGACGGCGGCACACTGCGACCCTCGCCAACGTTGTTGTCGGCAGTCCACGTCACGGCTTTGGCATGCTCCTGACTGTAGAACTTCCTGATGCTTTGCTCGATGTAGTTCCCCTCTATCAGGAACTCGGAGTCCTTGCGTGGGTTAATGCAGTTGGTGGCATTGGTGCTGCTGTAGTAGTTGTTCAGCACATGTATCTTGCCCATACGTCCCATGGGCATACGCTGTCTGCACCCAGTGCCCCACCAGTTGTAGGCAAAGGTAGTGCTCAGGAATCCCGGCTTCTCGCGGTCGCTATAGCCTACGAGATTGGTGTTCTGGTGCATGAAGGAACGCTCCGTATAGCTAAACGTACACCAGCTGACGGTGTTGTAGTCTGACGAACTGCTGATGTCGAAGTTGCCGTCCTGCCCGTCAATGAACGTGCAGTGGTCCACCCAGCTGTTTCTGACCTCGTTGAACGTCAGCAGGTCGTTGCCTCCCACGTCGATGGCTCCCGGGCCGATGAAGGTAATATTGCGGATGATGACGTTCTGGCAGCGGCGCAGACTCATGGTGCCCGCCTTGCGGAAGTGCTCTGCGGTGTCGCCCGTCTGCCAGATGATGAACTTACGGGTGTAGAACTCGGCCTGCTCGCCCACCTTGGCCCCGCCAGGCAACAGCCCTCCGGTGCCGCGGCTGGTGCTCATGTGCGGTATACCGATGTTCTCCAGCTCACGCCTCAGTTTCGGCGTCACCTTCCACCGAGTGCTGAGCCGCGCGTTATGGATGCCGATAATGGTACGGTTGCTGGCCCGACACTCCACATTGCTCGACACGATGAAGTCGCCCTTCGAACCATCCAGTATGATGACGTCGCAGTTCTTGATACTCTCTTCTATCTTTGCCTTCATGTCCTTCTCAGGACCGTCAGACGTCAGTACCGTCACCCTGCCGGCAAAGCCCTCAGGAACAGGGTAGGTATAACACCCTCCTCCCGTACACTCAAAGGTCTTGCTCGCATCGGTGCGCGAGGCTACTGTACAGAAGCCAAAGGGCTTGTCCTGGTCGTACTCCGTAGCACCAACGGCCACCGACCATGCCCACAAGAATAAAAGTACTGCGCGTTTCATTTGCTCTCCTGACTATCTTAGAAACATCCTGTTTACTTGATAACCTTCGAGGTGACGGACCGCCCGTCTCCCATACGCTCCACGCGGATGTTGATGCCCCGCTGCGGCTCTTGCAGCCGTCTGCCGTTCAGGTCGTAGTACTCGGTGGCTACCGTTCCCAGTGCGACCGGCGTGCTGATGCCGCTGGCATCGGTGAGCGCTCCCTTTATGCTGACATTGGCAAAACCGATGTCCTTGAAGCTGTCTCCTGAATCATCGGTAAAGCTCAGCTCATAGATATTGATGACCAAGGAGCATGGCCCGGCAGTAGCCGTAGACTTGTTGGTCAGGTCATACTTGTAGGTCGAGTAGGGTGGGGTTGCGTTGTTACGGTTAGGCGTCTCGCCTGAGGCCAGCGCTATCGTATTGCTGTCTACCCACTTGATGTCCATCTTACCACGGTCAGTACCCAAACGGGTGGCGTTGAACGACACTTCGGTAGCCTTGAACGAATAGCCCGCGGCAGGAGTAATGGTGAAGGTCAGTGCATTCTCGTCCGTAGCAGCTGTCGCCTTAGTATTGTTTTGCTTTATCTTTGTTTCGTTACCCAGACCGCTGATGCTCTGCTTTCCGTCGTAGCTCAGCTCACTGCCTAAGGTGACAGTGGTATTGCTGACAGCAGCGCTGATAGCACCTGGAATGTTGGCCGTCTGTCCGGCAGCCCCAGTATCGAAGGCCCAGGTGATGCTGCTCACGGCACCGTTTACCGGACTGGTGCTATACCCGCCTTCAGCCGTCACATTAGCGTCAAAGTATCCTACGCCTTCTGCCTTGGCCACAGTGGGATAGTACTCGCTGACAGCAGCAGCGGCACCAGCGTTCTGGCTCTTGACGAGGTCTTCCACCAAGGCGTTGCAGTACACCTCGATATTGGTGTACCATCCCTTCGGGTCGAGGGTCGTCGTGGCAGCATCGCTGGCATCGTTGGGGTTCAGTCCGTTGGCGGTCTCCCATACGTCGGGCATACCGTCGCTGTCGCTATCTGTCAGAGCCGTCTTCTCCACGTATGAGGGCCATCCGCCCACATCGTTCTGGGTGTCTATGAAGCCATTTGATGAACCGTTGCTTCCAGTATAGGTATAGGTACCGGTACGTGTCTCCTCGGCTATTCGCTGGTCAACGGCGTCGCGCTTATAGCTGGCTCCTGCATAGCTCAGCACCCTCTGGAATGCGGTTTCTGCCGCGTGTTCCGTAATCATGGTCTGTCCCTCATAGCCTGTTGGCACGAAGCGGCTCTCTGACTTGATGCTTGCCTTCTTGTTTTTGTCATCGGGCTCTACACCCTGCCAGTTGTCGGCCGTAACGGCAGAATAGCCGTCAACATAGTTGCCCGTCACGTAAAAGTGTCCAGGGACTATATTCACCAGTCCGGTCGACTCACCCGTGCAGTTCGTGCACTTCGTTGTCGGATTAACAATACGGTTCTTGTGGCTCGATGCAGCCCCCGCCTTGTAATAGTTGTTCACCATGTTGTACTTCTTGTACTCGCCGTTGGTGTTGCACGACTCACCGCCATAGCCGGAATTGCCGCCCCAGTTGTATAGTACGTTGTTCACGAAGTCAACGGGCCCTTTCAGCTTGTTTACGAAGTCATGGTCAAAGCGCGGGTTACGCGAGTCGTGGTGCGCCAGCAGGTTGTGATGGTAGGCTGCATTCTCGCCGCCCCAGATGCCACCGTAGCCGTGCTTGCCTTTGTCGTGTACCGAGTTGCGAAGGCTCTCTGACAGCATGCACCACTGCAGGGTGAAGTTCTTGATGCCATAGAACGACCCGCACTCGTCCGTAGACCAACTGATAGAGCAGTGGTCAATGATGACATTGCTCTTCTCGGAGCCCGTCTTGAAGTATGCGTTCATGGCGTCGTCCTCCGTCTTCTTCTCGTCGCCCATGCGGCAACGTATGAAGCGTACGATGACATTCGAGGCACTGATGTTGAACGTGTAGTTCTTCAGGCAGATGCCGTCGCCGGGAGCCGTCTGCCCCTCAATGGTAATGTCGGGATTGTTAATCTTCAGCTGCGACTCCAGTTCAATGACTCCCGAGACGTCGAACACCACGATGCGTGCGCCACTGGCGGTGCAGGCGGCTCTTAGCGAGCCCGTGCCCTTGTCGTTGAGGTTGGTCACATGGATTACCTTGCCGCCTCGGCCACCCGTGGTGGTGAAGCGTGCCACGCCCTCTGCTCCTGGAAAGGCAGGAGCCTGTGCCATGACCAGCGAGGTCAGGGCACAGGCCGTCAATGTCAATATAGCCTTCTTCATGTTCCTATTTTAGTAGATAATCTTCTTAGTCTGCTTCGTGCCGTCAGCCCTGCGCGTCACCTGGATGTTTATGCCGCGCTGTGGTTCCTGCAGACGGCGTCCGTCAAGCGTGTAGTACTCCACGGCAGTCACCTGACTGCCTGCTGCCACGCCCTGTATGCCGCTCGAATCTTTGAACTTCAGCGTAGCACCGGCACCGTTTTCGCTGTTGCTTACCGTCGACTCCACCTCGCTGGCGGCATAGCTGTAGTAGCCGCTATACTCGTTCTCGGGAATGAAGTATTCGATGTCGCCCGACTTGGCCTGCGTGTCATTGGCGTCTTGGCACCCCGTAATGGTAACGTTATAATCGGTCTTGCCCGAGCTGGTGGCATAGTTCTTCCACGGTGTTTTCTTGGCCTTGCTGCTGGTGAAGGCACACTTCTCTATATAGACATTGCTCTTGTAACCGCCGCCTACGCAGTAATTGGCCACGGAGCTCGAGTAGAGACAGTTCAGGATATGCACCTTGCCATAGCGTACACGCGGCATGCGCTCCTTACAGCCCTCGTCCCACCAACAGCTATAGAAGGTAGTGCGTAGCTTGCCTGTATCACCCGTCTGGCTGTCGCCGTTACCTATCAGATTGGTAAAGCGGTGGTCGTTGGAGCTGCCTCCGTAGCCGTGAGCACGGGGAGCTTTCAGATAGCGGAAACGGCACCATGTCACGCTGATGTTATCAGAGGCCAGTGCAATGTCGAAGTTGCCGTCTACGCCGTCCTGGAAGTCACAGTGGTCAACCCATACATTGGTGCTGCCATACAGATACAGGTTGTCGTTGGCATTGAAGTCGCAGGCCCCTGCACTCTGGAACGTCAGGTTACGAATGACGATGTTGTCGCATTCGCGAATCAGCAGAATGCCTGTTTTGTTGATGGCTGCCTTCTTGGCAGCATCTGTATTGGCAGTAGGAGTGTCCTCGTTCAGGTTCTGCAGGGTAGCGCCTTCCAAGCCTATGATGGTCTTGTTCTTGACGCCGCGCACCTCCATCTGACCGTCGAAGGTAATGGTCCCCTTCACGTAGATTGTCTTCTTGGTCTGGTCAAATGCCGCGAGCTGTGCCTTCAGGGCACTGTAGTTCTCTACGGTGACCGTGGTGCCGTCTTCGCCGCCGGTAACGGCGGCAGCGAAGCCTATGGGGGCGTTCTTGTCATGAGCAGACAGCTTCTCAGTGTCAATCTCCTGTGCCATGGCGATGCCTGAGAAGGCCATGGCGGCTAATGCTAATAGTGTTTTCTTCATCTTCTTTCCCATTTATAGCTTTCCTTTATTTTCTTTGGAGTCTTTTTCCTTTATGTGTTTAGGGTTTGGGGGGCTTACTTCAGGTTCTCGGTGGTGTAGCCCAGCATTTCCATTTCGAGCGACGCCCAGAGGAAGGGCCCTACGCCCTTGGCGTCGTTGGCGCGGATGGGCTCCGAGAGGTAGTAGCCGTAGGAACCGTCGCGGCGACGGTTCTCCTTCACCGAGCCTTTGGGGTTGACGCGCTTCATAGCTGCCACGACGTCGGGGGTGGCGGCAGGCCCCAGTCCGGCCACTTCGCAGCAGCGGGTCAGCGAGATGGTCTTGTCGGCATTCACCTGAATGAAGTGGTCTATCATGCTCTTGTAGGCACGGATGCCAGCCTCCTGGTACTTGCGGTCCACATATCCTTTACGGTAGGCCTTCAGCAGGGCGTAGGTGAACATGGACGAGCAGGTGGACTCCAGATAGTTGCCCTCCTGACCGGGTGAGTCCATCACCTGGTACCACAGTCCGGTCTCTTTGTCCTGCCACTTCAGTATGGCGTCCAGGTCCTTGCGCAGCAGTTCTATTACGTCGCCGCGGAAGGCATAGTCCTCGGGCAGTGCGTCGAGCACCTCGATGAGGGCCATGGTGTACCATCCCTGGGCGCGGCCCCAGCAGTGCTGCGACAGTCCGGTCTCCGGGTCGGCCCAGAAGGTCTTGCGCGTCTCGTCGTAGGCATGGCGGTTCAGTCCGGTCTTGGGGTCCAGTGTGCGCTGGTAGGTGGTGCGCAGCTGGTTCACGGCGTCGTCGTAGATGGCGTTGATGGCTTTCTTGCCGCCCTTGGCCTCGGTGATGGGTGCTGTCAGACAGCGGAAGGGCAGTCCCATGAAGATGCCGTCGAGCCATACCTGGTAGGCGTAGATGGCTTTGTGCCAGAATACCTTGTCGGCTACGGTACGGGGCTGGTCGCTCAGCTGCTTCATCATGGTCTGCATGGCCAGCAGGTTCTTCTCCTCGGGCCACTGCTGGTACATGCGGGTGACGAAGTGTCCCGTGCGCACGTTGTCAAGGTTGTAGTCCAGTATGTCATAGCCGCGGATGTCGCCCATGGCGTTGATCATCGTGTCGGTGTATTCCTGGCAGTACTGGCGTATCTTCTCGCCTCCGTAGCGCAGGTAGGTGTCCAGCATGCCTTCGAGCTCGATGCCCATGACGTAGCTCCACTTGGGTTTCTTGGCAAAGTCGAGCAGGTAGGGCTTGGGCACGCGCTGCATCTCGCTGTAGGTGAGCCACTCGGAGTAGTGTTTGTAGGGCATGTCCTGCAGTACCAGTGAGTTGTTAATGAGCAGGTTGTCATACTTGACGCGCTCGGCCCGTCCTATCTGGTTTATATGTTTGCTGGTGACGCCGTTGAAGCGGCAGTTCCTGACGGTGATGTCGCTGATGGTGTAGCTGAGCTTCGGGTCGTCGTAGCCTACTATCATCACGCCGTATTTTGACTTGTTGCACGTCACGTTCTCCATCGACACGTTGCGCACGGTGGGGTAGAAGCCGCGGCAGCACACCTCGCGGGGCTCGTAGTCGGTGTTTATCTTCAGCACGGCCTCGCCGCATTGCCCTACGGTGACGTTGCGCATATTGATGTTCTCAATGATGCCGCCGCGGCACGAGTTGGTCTTGATGCGCAGCACGCGGTCCAGCGACGGCGAGTCCATCTCGCAGTTCTCGGCAAAGACGTTCTGGCAGCCGCCGCTGATCTCGGAGCCGATGACGACGCCGCCGTGGCCGTTCTGGAACTTGCAGTCGCGTATGATGATGTTCTTCGAGGCTCGTCCGGCGTAGCGTCCCTGTCCGCCCTCGCGGCCGTCGTTGTTGCGCCCGCTCTTGATGGCTATGCAGTCGTCGCCGG
>OCTX012196731.1_pt1 | contig 14651 bp, 22 predicted proteins | sample 1539691 | NCBI WGS metagenome assembly OCTX01 (sample SAMN02144231, study PRJEB22623) | gut metagenome | biome: sheep rumen | host: Ovis aries | place: New Zealand | reverse complement strand
GTGAACATCACAGGGCGCCCGGTTGGCAATGTCTTCTTGACCTCAGCGTCAACAACCATAGTTTTCCAATCGGTATAGTTCTCCTTCGGATCTTCGATATCCTCAGGCTGGTCTGGCCTGACTTCAGATAATTCGTTAAGACCGTTAAGAACTTCGTGAGTCGGGTGATAGATAAGTTCGTTAGTTTTATGATAATGGGTGATATACCTCGGACTTAGCTTCTGATAGGTATCCTCCTGGACCTCTTTGTCAACCAGGTAGATTGACACGGTATCGCCGTCAAAGTCAGCGTTCAGGGGTTCACAGACTGCCTGCGGGAGACCAATGGTAAAAATGTTACCCTCGCGCTCTCGATCGGTAGTTGGATCATATACCTCCTCATCGTTAAGTCGAAGTTTCATAGCCAAGAATCCATACTCGTGTAGAGTTGGCTGTCGGTTGATCAGGACAACCTGATCCTCAGCGAATTCCTTGAAGAGTTCCTGGATTTTCGGATTGTTATACTCCTCTCGGGTCGATCGAATGGCTTGCTCATTCGTGAAATTGAGCTCTTTCTGCAAGTACTTACAGAAGGCCGACCGACACATTTCGTATGCGATATGGCGTGGTACCGAGACCTCATCGATGGCCAGATTTACATCCGGGGTGATAGCACACCTGGCAGAGTTATTGATACGAGCCGAATAGATCTCACGGGCTAGGTTTTCCTTGGAAGCATTCAGGAGTTCGGTTGTTTCCTTTCGACCTGCATTAAGGAATGCCTTCAGGAGAGCACGATAACGAACTCTTTCACCCGGCTCAGTCAGCTGTTCCATTACATCATCGTAGTTCACCGGGTTTGCATCGGTGGCCTCTGGGACCATCAGTGATATAACCACTGAGTACCACATTGAGATTCGGTGTGGAACGAGCTTCTTCTTGCCATTCTGAACTGTGAAGACGAAGGGTCTCATCATGGCTGGCTGAATGAGGTATAGTCGGTTGATTAGCCTCTTCATATCAGACAGTCGGTCTGGGAAGTGCTTCTCCAGGATCTTCAGGAGACCCTCATAGGAACACTTGTCCTCGTCTGTGATCATTTCAGAAATAATCAGCTCTTTCTGCTTAGGATGATATTCGAACTGACAGGAGTCAAATACCTTGATACCAAGTTTCTTCGAAGTATTCTTATATCCATAACCACCAGCTTTCAGGTTACCAGAGGTAAACTTAAGGGTGATGGTTGTGTCTTTAAAGATATCATCAAAGAGGTCCTTGAAAATATCAAACCTAAGTTCATTGAGGTAATAGAAGGGTAACTCGATTCTGGCGAAACGACGGAGTCCTTCCTCTACCGGATACACACGGGCACCGCATCTTGGACATGGTTCCATTGATACTCCCCTGATATATCCACATACACACCGATCGGCAAGAGGACTACCGAAGATACTGGCATCATAGACACCGCCAATGTACGGGTTAATGTAGCCAAACTTCAGGTGAAAGTCATGCCAGTCAGTCAGAACTCTCTGTCGACCGTCAGGATCCGTAGTGTAATCTAGGATTGCCTCGTCGGTAAGAATGTCAAGTTTTACTTCTTCCATATCTAGAATAGAATATTACTTACTGCATCTTGCTCTTCCTTTGTACCGTGAGTCTTGGCGAAACGCTCAAACTCTTTCTTGGCATCTGAGATAGCCTCAGCTCTGGTTTTGTCCTTAAGCTTCTGGTACGTTCCCTTCCTGAGGTCCTGGATGACATAAATATAGTCAGATATTACTTCCTGGGTAATCGAATTCGTCGTGTTGACGAACTTAGCTCGATACTTTCGGTAGATAGCAATATCTTCCATTGTCAGCTCAAGATCTCGGTTATGGGCAGCATTGTAGATTTCCATAGGTTGTCTGGAGAACCAGCCGATTCCATCGTGCCTTACTCTTTCGGCTACCTTTGGTCTACCTGCTTTCTCGTACTCTAGCGCCAATTCCTCAACTAGTCCGAAACGTGTCTTGTTTATTTCCTTCAGAGCTTTATCGATTAGCTCCTGATACTCAGGCGGCATGGTCGGACAATTCAAGATATACCCGAATGCTCCGCTCGAGAATAGGTAAATAATAAAAGCAGGGATAAGCCTCTGCTTTTTTGCTTTCGATACTTTGGAGTCTCTAGACAAATCGCGAGTAGCCAGGTACTCGATGAAACGAGCAATAATTTCTTTATTTCTATTATACACGTCCTCATTATACCCACCATCGGACTCTCCATTGAGTGCTGCATCAACTTCAGCTCCAGTCATCAACGATGTTGGGGTATAACGGGTTCCCTGGAATCGAGAGTGACCCTGTCTGTTCCACAACTGTCGAATAATCATAGCCTGGGTTGACTTGGAGGTATGTTTCGGGATGTTAGACACCACAATCATGGTAGCTTCTTCAACGTCATCCTTGCAGGCAGCTATCTTATTGTAGGCTTCAATCAAGCTAATCTCGGTCTGGCTCAATTTTCCCTCGTAGACTTGGGAGTCAATCGGACCGGTACTCGAGATGCTCTCATCATCATTAGAGCTATCTGGAAGTAAATATCCACCTTCTTCCTGTTCAAGCTCATCCTCGTCTAAGTAATCATCATTCATATGTATATTGCTTATATAAAAATAAATCCCTTAAAAAGGTTCTTACACTGATAAGGACACAGAGCCTCCTGGACTGCGTTTTTGATAATTTTAAGAAAAAAAAAAGAAGCCGAAGCTCCTTTTTCAAAATCTTACGTGGTACTGATCCCACATGAAGGATTGAAAATCCTTCGTCGTACTCACCATGAACCTTTTCAAGTCCTGGTCTTTCTTGTACGTCGTGGCTGCCCACTGCATTTGTGTCAGGATCCTGAGTGGATCCTCCTTTATTACCTTTGAGCTCTCCTTGATAATCACGTGGGGCTTTCCCACACCGGAGGCTGGAATGATGACCACGAAGCCATCGTCCTGTGCTGTCCTTCCCTCTGCCGGAGAGGGAAAGGGGTCTTCACTGTCAACAATTGAGAACACCCAATCGTTTTTCTCGAGTTTTTCTCTTAACATATTCCTATATTTATTATTAAGTTATACATTATAAATAAGGAATTAAAACGATATAGTCCGGTTACTCTTCGCTTGTCTTATCCTTAGGCGGCGTTCCTGCCTTGAGGGATACCGGACTTGGTCCAAGAAGTATCTGACACCTGAGGATCTCCGACTCTCCTTTACTGACATGGTGCTTCCTGAGGTGTTTCTCTATTATATCGTCCAACAACCAGTCGGCTATCGAAAAATCCCAGTATGGAACCTCCGATATACCGGTATCTGGGTTTCGATATTTTTCGACTAACTCATTCCAATCGGCTGACGGAATTGACATCTTATAGATTTCCGTCATGATCTGATTAAATACTTCACTTCGTTTATACCGTGCCATATAGGTAAGATTTTAGACCACCAATCGTTGCCAGGTTATCAAGAAATACCGGGCTAGGACCTCCTGGCTCATCACCACTTATTTGCTTAAGCTTAAGTGCACCACTGTCGGGGACCCAGTAGAATTCCGCACAGCTGTGGAGGTCAGATATTTCTATAAAGCCCTCAGTTGACCATTGATCATAGACGTCAAAGCTGTCAACTACAGTTATTTTGACTGACAAAGGTACATAGGAACCATCGACTGACACTACACCAAACTTATGAGGAATTCCCGGTTCTGGTGACAACTTGAATGATGGTCTGATCAGTTCCAGGAACCCCTTGATATCGACAGCTACCCCAAGGTCTGTGACAGTGAAGTCTATGTCGGTCTTGGATAATTCGTTTATCCACTCGATATAGTCGCTTGTATTATGGAATTTTTCCCTGCCTATTCCAGTTAATATATAGTATTTGCTCATTACAGGAATAAGGATTTAAATCCTTAGGTGTGTAATAAAATTACTTAGGATATGATTATAACAAAACTTAATCAGAAGTATAGTCTTGGATGTGGAAAAGGCATATCGGCTATCAAAGAGCCTGGCCTTCACTTCATGATCAATTGTATCATAGACTGGAAGTTATCGGGCATCATAACCCCTGACGGAGAACTGAAGGGACCCGGAGAACCGAAAAACATCGAGGATTGTTTCTTGGACCCAGGTGACTGTTTCTGTATAGGTATCAAGAGCGATAACACCAGGATGGTACTGGCTATGGATAAAGACAATCAGGTAGTTTGTATAGTGAACGATACGGGTGTTCTGGCCCTCAGAAGAGTCTTCGAGGAGCAGATCAAGCCAGAATTCGAACTGGTCAAAGGTGATTACTCGGGAATAGATAAGTTAACCTGGGTATCAAAGAATATGGCTACGGACTATCCGACGGTCGACATGAAGGCCTTGGATATCTCGAAAAGTAAATATCGTCTCTGGCGAAAGAGATTCGAGGAAGGCCGTGGAGACATCAAGTTCCCGGAGGGTTTCCTGGAGGTGTCTGTCAGGGGTGATAACACCATGGGACAGAACGTGAAACTGTACTTTGACAAGTATACAATCAGGGTACCAGAGGATGGGTCCTTGTTCCTGGAGATCCCAGGTCTCCTGGAGGAGATATCGAATCAGGCACTATCCTGGATGTACAATGAGATTCCTGTCTGTAAGCCAGTGACACCTGCCCCGGTCGAAGATAAAGAAAAAGAAGAGCCATAGGGCTCTTCTTCTTTTTTAATCCCACCACTTTTCATCCTGGTACTCCCGAATTAAGTGGTACAGGTGTTTTGCTTTCCGACGGTACAGGTCATTCTCGAACGAACATGACACCGAGTTTGGAAATCCTCGCTCGGTATCGAGCTCGGTCGACCTCTTGACACGATAGTCATTGATCACGGTCCCCAGGAATCTAGGAGCATTTCGCTGGTTCACATATCCAATCTTCGTGAACCTATCTTTCTCCCGGTCACGCTCGAGTCTCCAAAGACCAGGTCGATCGGAGACCTCCTCGAACCTTGGCTCAGAGAGTTCGATTTTCCAGACTTTATCCTCATCATTGTATATACACTCGAGGAGTTTGACCGCCAACCTCAAGTACCGAACGATGTCGTCCTTGTTGGAGGATCTGATCTTGTCCGAGTCTTCCCAGAACTTAAGCATAAACTTAAGCTTGGTAAGTTCTAGTCTCCAGAGAAAGCTAAAATCAAAGTCATAGTCATCTTTAATGACTTTCTTCCATCTCTTGAATGGTTCTCTTCTACTTTTCTTCATATAACAGTTCCTTTTGCTTTTCCGTCATACTTAAGAATCCAAGACTATCATCATAGATCACCCAGGAATCTGAAGTTTTGAGGGTTACCAAAGGACCCGTCGGACCTTGAATCTGTATCGAATCCCCGGATAGTTTCAGGATACTTAGGATTGGTTGCCCAGACCCATCGATTCCTATGACTTTTGATGCATCGGAGAGCCAATCTGGGACCGGTCCGGACCCATACTTCCAGTACCTACTGACTTTGGTAGGCCACTTAGGATTTCTCCCCGATTGTATTAACATCTACTTCTTCCGGATTTTTGTTTAACACTAGTCCAAGACTTCGAAGTCTGACTGACACAGATGCCAGGAAGTCCCTGAAAGACTTAAAGGTTTCCAAATAACCACGCTTGGCTTCACAGAACTTCATGATCTCTGTCCACAGATCTTTCTGGACTATCTCCACATGACAGGACTCAGGGATATAATGAGTCAGGTACATCCCGAACCTATCTGGTCTCTTCCACCAGGAGCCCGCGTCTTTCATGTAGACAGATCCGAGAATCTCGGGTTCCGCCCGATGGACAGGGAATATAGATCGCCGGAGGACCTCCGAAGCTTCGATTAACTTTTTGATGGTCCTGACAGAGACACTATCGATAGTACTCAAGTCCATCACGAAGTGATACAGATGTTGACCAGTCCAGATCTCTGAGTCATACTCAATACTTCCAAGGACTCCCTGAACTTCCTTGGGGGCTACCGAGTAGGAGGCAGCCTGATAGAGTTCCGAGAACTTCTCTGGGTCAACCGACTTGACGATGTCCTCCAGGAACAAGAAGTGTAGGTCCGTCAGAGCCTCCAAGCCGTCGATCACTTCCTGTGCTTTGACGGATATTGGAAACTCGGGCTTCCTCACGATAATGATTGCTTGAGTTATATGTGAATTATCACGTAATACGTAGGTCTTCATTTTCTCTTAGTTTTCCAAGAACATAATAATTTGGAGTGTCGTCGGGATTGAGTGGATTTGTTTTCCACTTCCCGGGCCACCTAGATTTTACATACCTGACGACGGCTTGTGACCTAGATCGACCTGCCCGGCAGTGTACGATAATACCAAGCTTCTTCGATATGGCCCATTCAAGAAAATGAACTATCTCGGAAGCCTGCTCATTAGAGATACCGACAGCTGTTATACCATTTCTAGTAAACCGATCGGTGGTTATGTCGTCAAATTCGAGATTGAGAACACGTGGTGTTCCGGTCGGAAAGAAGTGTTTCGTCTCTGGTTCCTCCAGGTAATCCCTGAGAACGCTCGGGGTTCCAATTATACTGATAACACAGGTTCCCTTCGGAGGTTCGGTATCCCCGAGGGACTCCATCCAGTTATCGAAGTCACACTGGGAAGTACACCAGAGGAGTCTACTTAGATCTTCCATAAGACAACACTTGCTAGTACCAGTGAGGTTAGACCGAGTAATCTTCTCTCGGTTACCAAGTTATACCAACCGGAGGCTAACAAACTTGCTCCGGCTATCGACCGACCGATCTTAATATTCGAAAACTGATTTTTCATCTGAAACTTCTTTTTTGTTTATTACCTTATATTTTCCATTCTCGACAAGTAGGATTCGCCCGTCCTTATATTTCAGGGCAAGTCCAAATCCGTCCTTCGAATACTCAAGTCTTACCTTGATAACCTCTCCGGACTCTATCAAGTCAGATACCGGGATATTTCCGAGATACTTGTCGAAAAATCCTAGGCTCTGTGTCGAATAAGCCGATATCAGGAAGTCCCTGACTTTCTCCGGGTCCCAGCTCCCGACGTTTCCGTTATGAATGTGATTTCCAGCTTTGATCTCGTACTTGTTCCCAAGGAAACGAAGACTGATCAGGTATTTCCCGGAAATATTCCATTCCAAACCTTCATACTCATTCTCTTCTATTCTGAGGTCTTCTCCGAAGATCTCTGGAATAATTTTTTTAAGTGACTCTTTAATTTTCTTCATAATCATTGCTTACTCTAAAGATAAGGGATTGAAAGCCTGCGAGGCCTCTTTTTGAGGAAAAGAAAAAAAAGGATCAGCTTTAGTGATCCATTTCTGTTTCGAGTTTTCACTCTCTTCAGATAAGTCTTACAACTTATGACAGCTGTTTATCACTTAAAGCTCTTCCATATATAAGGGTTTAGGGAGATCTGAGACGTACATGACCTAAGGCGTAAACTTGGTGATCTCGTAGTGAGACTTCAAAACAAACCTATGGCCCACCACATCCCAAATCAAAAATACCCGTCCGGTATAATTTCCCCAGGCTGGATAAGAGTATGTCTGATAAACTATGCCCCTCTGAAGAGCTCTTCCAGAAACGAATACTACGCTGTCCCCGGAGACTACTTTTACACCCTGAAAATCTTCATATCCGACGACTGGAGTGAGAGATCGAGTACCATAGTAATTCATGAATCTCTCCTCCATCTTCGTTATCTTATCTATTCTCTTTGCGTACTCGTAATCTAAGTCAAGTCCGCTCATGAGAAATCGGAGTCGTTAGAGAAGTAATACGGAAGGTCGGAGGGAATTGGTCCAGCTGGCGAATGGGTTGACATGAACATCTGATGATCTGTGATATACTGCTGATAATAGCCGTCACTAGACTTTTTCATTTCTTCTTCATGATAGGTCTTCATGTCCCATCCGTCCGGATCTGCCAGGGCGAAGTTCTCCCAGAATTCATCAACAGTCATCGAATCTCCGTATTCGTCCTGAATATCGAAACAACTCCCCAGAAATTTCTTTATACTTTCCTCAGTATGGTCGTAGTATTTCCAGGAGTTAAAATCGAAATAAAATTTCCATCCGGCACTTCTCTTCCCGATATGAACCATATTCTTTTCAGAGGCCGCTCTAATCTCCTCTAAGCTATCAATTAGACTCCAGGGGTCCTCGTTGTCAATTATGACCCGGAGCTTATCCCAATTAGCTAATTTTCTTGGATTCTTTTTTAATGCATAAACATTAGTACCCATAGCATACTTAAGGAATTAGGACCAAGAAAAAATCTCTCCCACCTCATGGACGGGAGAGATTATTGTTGCCTGTTTTCTTTTCATCATTATCGTCGCTTTCTTCCAGGGGAACTCTGATTAGCTCTTGAATTCCAAGACCACGCCAGTGGGTTCTACCGTTTCCACCAGAATAACTGCGGTGATGATGACCATAATACCAACGCTTAGGGTTGGCTTTCCATAATACTTTTTCAAGATACTCCCGGGACCTGAGGATGTCATAGAACATCTCATCACTCTCGATGAACTCACTGTCCCTGACAAGGACTGGTTCAAAGGATATCGGTGCATCATGTGAGATAACACCATATACACGCCCGTGGAGTTTTGAAAGTTCTCTATCGGTGAGTTCGATTGGGGCTTCGTCCGGCCACCAGACCTTCCGGGCACCTTTTCTATTCTCTTCAAGTCTCCAACTACGATCTGTCGATACTGCTCCACCGACACATAGGATTTCTCGGTTAAGCATACGTAAGGTAGTGTAGTCAGAGATAGTTTTCAATCTCTCGAAAGAGAGAGCTTTGTCCCCATTGTAATAATCTGGGTCATCATGATTCCCACGAATACACAGGATCAGTATATTGTTTTTCTCAAGCCTCGGCTTAAGGTCGTTCCACAGGTTCTCGTAGTATCCTGGTTTATCGAAACCTAGTCCACAATCGCCGGCTATACAAACCACCGAGTCCTTGATTTCATGTTTAACACAGATATTGTACGATAGGGTCTTGAACTCACCATGAATATCTCCTACAACATATAAATCTTGGTATACGTCAGGAATTATTAATTCATTAAATTCCATACACATCAATAAGGATCCTGGACTCTGTGGATGGCGGATTAAAGAAAAAATAGGGACCTACCCTCACGGGCAGGTCTTCCTAAGAAATAGAATAGTTTATAGATACTTAAATATTTACATATGTAAGGATTTCACCCGCCCGGTGTCGGGTGCAAAAAAAAAAGGAGGAGAGGGTCCTACCTTCACAGGCTATCCCTCCCCATGGAATTCAACAATTATTTCGGTTATTTAATAATGAACATATATAAGGATTTCGGGAGATATCAGAGGGACAAAAAAAAAGAGGAGTCTACCTTCACAGGCGGGCTCCCTAAGTATCGAACATTGTTGTACTCCAATAAAAGCATTGGAATTTCTATTAACCATACATAAGGATTTCGGGCTGTGCACCGGTAGGACGAAAAAAAAGGAGACCTATTTTCACAAACAGGCTCTCCTAAATGATTACAGAAAAAATACTTTATATTACATATATAAGGATTTCGATCGAAATAAAATGGAGAAAAAAAGGAGGCCGATTTTCTCAAACGGGCCTTCCCCATGAATGATATCAAACAATTGTCTCATGACAATTAACCTCCATATATAAGGATTTCGACCGAAATAAAATGAAGACAAAAAAAGAGGCCTATTTTCACAAACAGGCCATCCCGGTGGATTCAACAAAGGAACCCAGAAAATATGTATCACATGTAAGGATTTCAAGGTAAATAAAAACGAAAAACCCTAGGGATAAGTTATGTCCCTAGGGTTTACTTTATTGTTCTTCTTTCCACAACGCTATAATTTTTTCGATAACCGGATTTCTGACAACATCCCCCGGCCCAAACCGACATATGCCAACCTCCGGGAGTTCGGCTAGTCTCTTGGTAGCCCACTGAAGTCCCGGGATTGCCCGTCCCTTCTTGATAGACGTAGCATCGATCTGGTCTTCATCGGCATTAAAGATGTACTTGGAATCGGTTCCGATTCTAGTCAGGATCTTCAAGAAAGTTTCCTTGGAGAAATTCTGAGCCTCCGAGACAATCACAATCGAATTATCTAGTGTCGCACCTCGTAAGAATGCGGCAGTTCTTATCTCAATCTGACCTGTCTCACGTAGTTTCCGGGTAACCTCTTTCCCGTTCTGACCGGACTCGTTTATAATTTTTTCGATTGTATACAGATCCACCTCTGAGTATGGTTCGAGTTTTTCCTCGAGAGTTCCTTTCAGGAATCCAAGGTTTTCTTCTGAGTTTAGCTCGACCGGATAAACCAGGACTATCTTTTGATAGGGATTCTCAGGATCTTTCAGGAGTCGAAGTGCCGTCATGAGAGATACGAAACTCTTGCCTGAACCCGCTATACCGAGAGCAAAAGATATCTCATGGTCCTGTATACACTTTACTAATTCTTTTTGTTTTGAGTTTTTACAGACAGATTTTATCTTGAACTTCAAGATAGAAACGTCTTGTTTAGGGTCTTCTTTCTTTTTTGCCATAGGCTTAGAATAGACTACCGAGAAGTCCGTTGATGTCTGACAGATCAGTTCCTATCGAGCTCTCCTGTTGAGACAAAAGATTCATGGTATCATCCATATCGACGGTCGCCTGGTCGACTACCACTTCTTCGGCAGTCCAGGCACCAGTCTCTGGATCTTGAATTGCTTCGTCTTGGGCCTGAGTCAGGGCACTACCGAATTTGATATACTTTGTGCCAGGCAGAATGATTTCTTTCCGATAGACAGCGTTGGTACTGTTATATTTGGAATCTTCGGTTGTCTTGAATTTTAATTTCCAGTAGGCTGTCCAGTCAGAGTCCGAATCAGAACTCTTGAAATCATATCCGAAAAGTTCAGGTTCCGGTCTGGGACATGTCACCATCTGTTTAACTGTCGCGTCGGACGAACCATCATCACCGGTGTCAGATACGTCGACTTCCCAGTAAAAATAATTCTTTTTCCTTTTCCATGTCCCCGAGGGATTCTGTAGGTCCTCCCAGATGTCTGGGATCAAGACCTCTTGACCAGATGCCTCCCTGACAGTCTTACCATCGGTAGTAACCAGAAGAATCTGGTCCTGTACTAGGGACTTTCCAAGAATAGAGGGTTGACCTTTAACGGTCCTAGTTTGTATCGCCATATATTATCTAAAAATAAGAAGTCCGACTTATCGACGGACTCCTTGTTTGGGTTATTTGTTATTGAGCTTACTGTCCCCAATGAGATAGTATGAGATAGCATTGAAGTACTCAGCATCTTTCTCCGGGAAGGTCCAGAATCCTGGGGCCCATCCACGTTTCTCCATTTCAGGCAGAAGCTCCTGATAGTATCTCTGGAATATGACACCACCTCCACCAATAATGATAATCTTCTGGACGTGCTCAACCATATCGCTAAGCTGTTTGTTCTTGTCCATCAGGTCGATGACATCGATCAGATACTTCAAGGTCAACTCATGGACCTTCTCTGACAGATCGTAGTTTCGACCACGTCTCTTCCAGATGCCAGTATCCAAGACTACTTTAGCCTCGTCACGACTGATCTGAACTCCGACGCTGCTATAGATATAATCTATAATATCATAGAGTATCTTACATACGCCATGATTCTCCAAGCCTAAGCTGGAAGCGGTCGAACTCATTGACCCGATTACCAGTGCTACATCGATCGAGTTTGACCCGATATCGAAAAGCAGGAAGTTATCATACTTGAACTGTGTTCGTTTGGCAGGATCTAGTGATAATCCATATTTCTGGATAGCTACTTTAGCTGCAGTTCCCTGTGGGAGACACAAGAACATGTTCGGATCCATCATGAGCACGTTTGTTATGTACTCAAGGAGATCATTTGCTTTGTCCTTGTATACCAGACTCAGGCCGATACATATCTTGTCGAATGTAATTCCGTAGAGTCTCTGATATTTGTTTATCAGGAAGCTGATCCAGATAGGTGTCACTACCTTCAAGGTCTCGTAGTCCTTCAGGGGTAACAAGAACTGTCTGGGAAGCTTCAAAGCCTGTGGACCAAGGACATAGTAGTTTTCCTGTAACTGGAATGCATTGTCCTCGTCTACCTCATCTGGCTTCTCCTCTAGCCGGGCGGTAGCAGATATGTAGTTATCCAATATCAATTCCCCGGAATTAGGATCCTTAAAACAACATTTAACTCCACTGAATCCCAGGTCAATCGATAGAATTTTTATTTCATTCATTGTGAGATGTAATATTTAAAATCTTCAATAATTTCTTTTTTAAGCTTTGAATCCTCTAGTTCAGGGATCAGCATTTCGGCCAATCCCTCTCTAGATATCTTTGGAATAATCCCTGACCAGCCTGGTGTTACAATCCCATACATCCAAGTGTCCTCCGATTTTCTGGTTACAACCAGTCTCCGAAGATATCCACTGGACTTCAGGGCAAACACAAAATAGCCAGACAGCAAGGATTCGTGTATTCCTCCGACTATGTCAAAAGCCACCTCGTCTGTATCCCGATATCCCCAGACATTCCGATGTACGGTAGTAGCCTGGGGCTTCTCTGGGATTTCACCCGGGTCTTGGGCGGGGACCGCCTGGGTCTCGGGTGCTGGTGTCTTCTTCTTAGATCTCGCCATCTTCGACAAGCTTGTTAATCTCGGTAATCAGGTCTTTGATACCCTTCGGGCCAGTAAGCTGTTCGGTCAGGTATTCACAGATGACATCCGGATTCTCTGAGCTATACACATTCGGCACCATACGTTTACTGATGCTATAGATACCGTTTCTGGTATCGTAGGTAATCGTAAACAGTGGCCCCTTCTCGATATCACCAGTCAGGTGAATACTCGACAGTATCGTTAGCTCGGTTGTGTCGAAGTCTGGTCCGCTGATACCCAGGAATGGGCTTATGTCAGCGATAGTTTTTCTTGCCTTCTTTAAAAAATCTGTATACATTTATTTTACTCTTAAGATAGTTTGATGCAGTAATCAGCTCCGGTAGGTGCTCCGATACGATCACTAGCATTACTACAAGAGCTCCTATCAGATTAGTACTCATCTTATAATACGTCTTTATATTTTTGTCTGACGCGCCAGGAAAACCAACGTCCCTGTCCTGACACAAACATCAAGGTTCCTAGTTCCTGGGGTCCTCTCGAGAGGTTCCTCGGGTCAGTCTGATATATCTGAAATCCGGTGTAATCGGGTATTACCAGGATATGATCCTGGATCAAGCGGCCGGATTTTATCAGCCTCAGGAAACTAGACATTAGTTCGTCATAGTCCCCTGGTAGTAACCAAGCATTCTTGATTTTGTCAGGTCTAAGCAGATAGTAATTCAGTTGTCTAAGGTAGAGACTTTTACTATATACTTTGAATGCAAGACAGCCCATTCGTGTATCGAAGGATACCGAGACTGGGCTTGGATGGTCTCCTAGGACTGTGTCAGAGATTTCCGAAAGGTTATTATAAACCTCTAGTAACTCATCCTGTAGCCTAGGCATTAATGTTCAGAAGTTGCACAAAAGACATCAATACCCAGTTGATTCAGAATCTGATAGATCCTAGTACAGATACCCTCATTGACATTGCCTGTAATTTCCTTCTCCTGTTTCAGGTTATTCACGAGTCCTGTAAATGGGTTCTTGATACCATTGAATTTGTCTCGATCAAAGAGTCCTGACTGATCAATGATCGTAGTCAGAGTCTCGATGATGTTATTCTCTGATCCTGGAATAATCTTGGTGGCTGTCGGGTAATCATACTGCATGAAGCTGCGATCGACAATATTCCACTCAACCATGTTGGAGGTTGGAACTTCGAGAGCATTGACTTCATCCTCTGCCACATTCCAGATTTTCACGGTATAACCAATGTCTCCGAGATAGTACAGGATACTATAGAAATCCTTAGTCGTCATCGGCTGGTCTGAGTTGATGATTGACACCAGGTCTGCATTACCAATGGCCGTCTGAAGGGTATCCAGGTTATCCTTGATGAAATCCTTGACATACTCCATTATACCAATACCCATCGACTCTTTATTGAATCGTGAGCGTGCGATGCAGCGACCGGTCATTGCATTTGTCGGATCGGCGCTGCTAATCGAAAATAAATTTACTTCTATCATTTAGTTATATATTTGAAAATTTCTGTTCGATCGACATAACGGCGTACTTGATTCGATCTTGGGCCTCCTTCGATTCGAAGAATCCACAGATCTCACGCCAGTTGTCGTATACCCAATCGCCGGGCATCTCTGATAATAATGTCTTCTTGCTCGGCACCCCGATTCGGATAGAGGTATGTCCATAGGGGTTGTTGGACTCATAGTGGATCTGTATTTTCGATCGACCAGACCCATCCAGGTATAGGTTCCTGATATTTTCTGGTACCAGTGATAACAGGATGCTCTGAATGGTTAGTTCCGTCCAAGAGCTGGTAGCGTCACTGTAGAAATAACAGATGTCTATGTCTCCACTGCTTATTATTTCCTGGAAAGCATCGTCCTCCAACGCTTTGTCCAGGAAACCACGTGATCTTAGGACATTCTTTTTAATTTGTTCCTTTATCTCCGATATATCTTTCATATAGTGCTTCCCA
>OCTX011673437.1_pt1 | contig 14651 bp, 17 predicted proteins | sample 1539691 | NCBI WGS metagenome assembly OCTX01 (sample SAMN02144231, study PRJEB22623) | gut metagenome | biome: sheep rumen | host: Ovis aries | place: New Zealand | reverse complement strand
TGGTAGAGCTGGTGGTATGCCTGAGATGACTCTTGAATATGCTTTAAAGAAGAATGGAATTGATCCTAGGAGCGATGTTTCTATTGATACCTCTATTGCTTTTGCTGCAATGAGTGGAGCATTCATTGGTGGTCAAGGTGACTTTGTTACTTTATTTGAACCTACTGCTACAATGCTTGAAAAACAAGGATATGGGTATGTTGTTGCTAGTGTTGGTGAACTTGGTGGTGTTGTTCCTTATACATCATATTCTGCTAGGTGTAGTTATATTGAAAAAAATCCCAATGTAATTAAGGCTTTCGATAAAGCTATTCAAAAAGGTTTAAATTATGTTCATACGCATAGTGATAAAGATGTTGCTAAAGCTATTTTAAAACAATTTCCAGATACTTCATTAAATGACTTAGAAAGTGCTATTTCTCGTTATAGAAGCAATGATACTTGGCCAAAAACAACTAATTTTTCTAAGGAGTCGTTTGACCATTTACAAGATATTATGATTGATTATGGAGAAATTACAGATAAAGTAGATTATGATAAATTGTCTTATACTATTTCTTAAATAATAAAAAACATTTTTAATTGATAACTGCTTTAATAAATGTAGTTCATTAAAAATGTTTTTTGATTTTTGTTTTTATAATAAATATTTAGTGGATTTATTAAATGCTAATTGGATTATGTTTGCAAGACTTATTATTTTTTATAAAAAAAGAAGAGCAATTATTTTTGCCTTCTTTATGAATTTAATATCCATTCTATTATAAGCTTCTTTATTTCATAGTATTCTTCTTTTTCAAATTGCATATTTGCTATACAGTATTTTTTTGAAGCAATATGTGAGCAAAACATGCATTCATATACATCATAGCAATCTTGAATAAATAAAGAATTGTTTGCTTTATTTGAACAAACTACATTATAACTATTGCTGCAATTTTTTGAATCATCACATCTTATACAAAAATTACAGGTACTTGAGCGCTGAGAAGCAAGTAAAAATTCAGAATTTATACAAGAATCACAATAAATTATATTTTTAGAATCATTGCAATCTGTACATCGATAGACATTTTCACATCGATAAATAGTATCACTTTTTATTACATTTATTGAATCATAAACTCTTTCTGTTGTGGTTAAATTAATTGTATTCCAAATATCAATTAGTTCTTGTAAATTATTTATTTTTCTTTTTGGAAGCATCCAGCCTGTTGTTGAATCTCTTTTTTCCATATTTTCATTTGTTATAAATCTACCACTACTAATTGAATCAGCCCATGTTATTTCATTAGTTGTAGAGTCATTAACTTGTTTTGGCAATTTTACATCAAAGGCAAATTTCTCTAATATTGTATCTAGAGAACTATTATTATTTGCATCAAAGACGCTTTTAAATATTTTATCAACTATTTCAAGTGCTTTACTATCATTCATCTTTTATTACTTCCTTTCTCGTGGAATTAGATATTAAAATATCTTTTAGCTTTACATTGCTATTTATACTAAAGTTTATATTTTCTTTTTTATAGTTTTCTTTATTACTATTAATTGCATTATCTATTCTTTTAATTCTAGGTATACTTGTGTAGTTTAGAGTCATTCCTTTAAATGCAGGCATCATTATTCCGTTGACACCAATTCTAACGATGCACTCTCTATTATTTAATTCTGTTAATAATTTTACTTTTAAATCTTTGGAATCCCCTAAGGCAATTTTCATATTAAAATTATCTACTAATACATTGGCATCTAATTTTGATACTCTAAAAATAAAATAATTTATAACATTAGCAAATATCGAATTCTTTAATTCATCAGAGATTTGACTAAAATACTGTCCAGCTAAAATTAGGGATAAGTTATACTTTCTTGCTTCTGATAAATATCTCGATAAGATTGGATTTTCTATTACAGCAACTTCATCAATAATAAAAATTATATGTTCACCAATAACTCTTTCTTGAATTATCGTTAATAATTGCTGCATTATTAATCCAGAAATCGTTTTAGTAACTTTATCTCCTAATTTTGTTCTATCTAAAGAAAATAGTGTTAAAAAATTTTCGTGGATAGTATCTTTTAAATTCTCACTTTTTTGTTCTGAATTAAATACAGGTATCATTTCCATTTCATCTATAAAACCTATAACTGGTGATATAGCTTCTCCATATGATTTAGTTTTTAAATCATTAAAGTCAGATAAGAAGAAATCTATAACGCTACTTGGTAAGTCCGATTGAAGTTTTTTTAATAGTTCATTTCTATATTCTAATTCTAATAGTAGTTTCTTAAATTTTTAAAATTAAATGTTTCGTTTTTTAAAAGTATATGTATTGAGTGTCTTAAAACTCTTTCTAGCTTTGAATTATATTGATCGGAAATTAATGATTTTAATAATTCTAATAATAATTCTGTAGATGATACAATATCACTACTATTATTCATGAATAAGTCTATACTATCTAGGGTAGATTTAAAATCAATTACTTTGCCAATTCCTCCAATATCATTTTCTAATGAAGCATGTGGATCTATTACTACAAATTTATATTTTTGTTTTAAATTTCTATTTCTATTAATATTACTAATTATTAGATCAATAAATTTAGACTTTCCACATCCAGATGCTCCCATTATAATAGAATGCTTATCAAAACTAAAACTATTCTGATTTAAATAGAAATTTCCTTGTAAGTATGGAAATGTATCTACTGCTAAAATTGCATTATTGGAATCAGTATTTAATAGATGCAATATTTTATTTATTTCTAAATATTTTGGGCAACTTTTATAAAAGTATCTTTTATTGTTACTAAAATCTGTTGCTAATACACCAGTTGGTTCTTTAAGAATCATATGATATTTTTTTAGATTTTTATTTTCTTTAACATAATAAGCTATCCTTGAATTTATTTTGTGATTATATAATTTTATAAAACTAATTTCTAGATACTTTAAGGTCCCTTTATTTTTTATTTCATAGTAATTAATTAAATCTATAATATTATTTTCTTTTTTTGGTAATGTAGGCAGTACATATGTTGGCTTGGGAACGTTTTTTGCTTTCACTGGTTTTAATAAAAATGTATTTAGATTATTAATTGTAGGTGGAAGCGTACAGTTCGTTTTTATAAAATATCTAATTTGATTCTTATCATTAACAACTAAAATTTTCCATTTCTTTAAAAGTCCATTATAGTTTGATATTATATTTATTAACTTTAACCACTCATCTTGTGAGGTTAATTTCTTTGTTAAATATATTTCAAACATTAACCTCATAAGTTATCACCTCATTATTATTGTAACTCATGAGCGAAAGATTTAAAATGTTTTTTTCAAATATCATATTCATTTTTTTTGTTTTTTCATACAATACATTGTTAGGAGGATTTTATGGAAAAAGTATTAGAACTTGATAATTTGAGAAAGAACTATCAAACTATGAGTGAAGAAATATGTGCACTTGACAATATTAGTTTTTCAGTCTATAAAAATGAATTTATTTCTATTATTGGCCCTAGCGGTTGTGGAAAATCTACTATTTTATCTATTCTTAGTGGCCTTACGGGGTATTCTGATGGAAAACTTTTAATTAAAAATTCTTACAAAATTGCTTATATGTTACAAGATGATTGTCTTCTTCCTTTTCGTACTGTTTTGGAAAACTGTTTAATTGGATTAGAAGTTTCAAATCTATTAACGGAAGATAATAGGAATTATGTTATTTATCTTTTGGAAACTTATGGACTTAAGGATTTTATGAATCAATATCCTAATAATTTATCTGGTGGTATGCGTCAGAGAGTTGCTCTTATTCGTACTTTAGCTACAAAGCCTGACATCTTATTACTTGATGAACCAACATCTGCGCTTGATTATCAATCAGGATTAGCTATTAGTAACGATATTTATAAAATAATTAAGCAGGAGGGTAAAACGGCTATTATGGTCACTCATGATATTTCTTTAGCCATTAGTATGTCAGATCGAATCATTGTCTTATCAAAAAGACCTGCCATTGTAAAAAAAGTTTATAAAATTAATTTTAAAGATAGAAAAACACCTATTGAAAATAGAAAAGATAAAAACTTTTCTTCTTACTATGAACAAATATGGAGGGATTTAGATGTTCACATTTAGCAAAGAGCATAAACAATTCTTAAAAAAGAAAAAGAAGGAAAAAAGAATAGTTCTTTTTTATCAAATTTTTATTTGCTTTGTGTTTATTAGTCTTTGGGAGCTTCTTTTTCATTTTTCTATTATCAATTCCTTTTTATTTTCTTCTCCTAGTAAAATTTTTAATACAATTATTTCTTTAATTAAAAGTGGTAATCTTTTTAGACATATTTTTATTACTATTTTAGAGGTTATTATTAGTTTTTCTCTTTCATCTATTTTAGGGATTTTTATTGCTTCTTTATTATGGAGATTTGAAAGACTAGCAAAAATACTAGACCCTTATATTGTTATCTTTAATTCTTTACCAAAAGTAGCATTGGGACCATTAATTATTATTTGGGTTGGTGCTAGTATTAATTCAATTATTTTTATGGCTTTAACAATTAGTATTTTTTCTACTATTATTACAATTTACAATGGCTTTATGTCAGTAGAAAAAAAATATATTATACTATTAAAAAGTTTTGGTGCTAAACCTATGCAAGTATATCAAAAGGTAGTTTTACCTAGTAATTTATCTTTGATTTTTTCTACTTTAAAAATAAATATTTCACTAAGTTTAATTGGACTATTACCCCCAGTGGGAGAAAAAATATTTTTTAATAAATGTTATAGTAGATATTGATTTCATTATCATTTACTATAACTTTGTCTATTAAGTGTTCAATGATTCTTCTTTGTTCATCAAAGTCCATATCAAACCAAGTTGATTTTAAGTTCTTTATCATATTTAAAGATACTTTGTTATCTTTTTCGCATTTGTCTGATTCAATCAACTTTTCTTCTATTATTTCTTTCTCTTTTTCTAATTCATTTATTTTATTATTAGTTTCTTCCACAGCTATACCACTTGCTATATTATTTAATAGATTTCTTATTTGTTTAGTTATTTCTTCAAGTCTCCCTCTATATTCATTTTTTACATTGACTGTTGCTATATTAAAAGTTTTCTTAAATAAATCTATATCTAGACTCATTTTAAATAATTCTTCTAATACTGCATCTTCAACTTCAAATGTGTCCCATCGTTTGTTATTACAATTAGGATCTTTAATATACCTTGGTTTACTTTTTTGTTGTGAATAACAATACATTATTAATCTTTTTCCCCATTTTTGATATCTATACTTGGCTCCACAATGTCCACAATATATTTTTCCAGATAGTAAATAGTGTCTTTCATATTTTTCATGACTTCTTACTTTATTAACTCTTAATATTTCTTCATAAAGTTCATCAGATACTACTGCCTCGTGTTTTCCATCATAGACTTCATCTCTATATGGTACTTTACCAGTATTAGTTATGGATAATATTCTAGTTTCAACTAGTGATTCATCCATTCCAACAATATTACCAATGACATTAAAACTTTTACCACTAATATAAAGTGAAATCATTTTATGAAGTAGTTCTACTTGCTCTGGAATTGGTACTAAAGTGCCTGTATTTCGATCATAACGATAAGGAAATGGTATTTTACCTCCGCCTCTCCAAAGCCCTGCTTCAGCTCGTTTTTTAAGTCCTATACGAGTTCTTTCTAGTATTGTTTCTCTTTCAAGTTGAGCAAATACTGATAATACACCAATCATTGCTTTTCCAAATGGAGTAGATGTATCAAAATTCTCTCTCATTGAAATAAAACTTACATTATATTTATTAAATACTTCTTCAATTAAATATAATGTATCTCTCTGACTTCTTGATATTCTGTCTAGTTTAAATACAAATACTGCATCAATTTTATGATTTTTACAATCTTCAATCAACTTCCCAATTGCAGGTCTATTTAAATCTTTACCAGAATATCCACCATCAATATAGTATTCAAACTCTGTATAGTCTTTGCTTTTTGCATAACTTAACAAAAATTCTTTTTGAGCATCTATTGAATATCCTTCAAGTTGGCTGTCGGTAGAAACTCTTGCATATAATCCCGCTTTTATACTAACTCCTCCTTAAAAAGCAAGATTATAAGATTCCAATTACATTTTATCACATAATTGGATTTTATTACATGATGATTTTTATACATGAGAATACTTTTTAACAATTTCATATATAACCACATCTGTAATTTTTATCTTACTTGGATCAATTTTATTTCCATTCTTATCATAGTTATTCACAATTATCATAGGACACCTCTAATAATTTTTATGAGTTCTAAAAAACTATTATTCGTACTCCTTAAGCATTTCTACCAATTCCAAGTATTCAGGGTCATCTTTATCAAAAGGATCTGCTTCACATCTTTTACCATCCCAAACCATAACTCCATCTGGATCATATCTTGTATATGGTTCTTTTCTGCCATCTATAATATCATCTGGGTTATTTGATACATCAGTTACTTTTACATAAGTTACAATTTTGTTATCTTTATCAGTATATGAATTTAAATATCCTTTCACAAATATTTTATTTGTCTTATAAAAAAGATCCTTATAAATATTATAAAGATCTTCGTATATATGAAAACTAATAAAACAATTAGATTTAATTTTAGCAAAAGTATTGCAAGTTAGTCCAAATGCTATATAGTTATTAAAATGCTTAATGTTGTTAATTTTACCAGATATTAAAACTTCATTATAATTTGTTCTTTCTATATCCATGTTAGCACATCCTTTCCATTTGATAATTAGAATACTAAATTATCTATTATATTATCTATTAAATTATTTTTTATATTATTTATTCTATTCTTAATTTATTCATAGGGTGTATGAGAAAATATTCATATACCTATCTTATTTTTTTAATATGGGGTATCTTATTAATTTAATATATCCCTCTTAAAAACTTATCATCACTCATAAAAATTCTTCTTTGATAATCTACCGTTTCTGTTTTAATATAGTTTAAACTTTTTAATTTACTAATAGTATTAGATATCGTGCTTTTTGAAAGATTTAATTTTTTCCCAATATAATCATTGGTAGCAAAACAATAACCTTTATCATTACTTAATGCTTTTACCAATCCATATACCACTTTATCAGTTGAATTTAGTCTCTTATCTTCAATAACATTGTCATTAATAACTATACAACCCATATACTTTTCCTTTTCTTAATTCACTGATCATAGGCATCTCCTTTCTTAAATAAATCTCTAATAAAAAAACTTGTATAAATTATACAAGCACAAAACGAGCTAAAGTAGAAGATACTTATAAGCCAATATTTTAAATCCCGCCTTGGTGGATTCCTAAATCCTATATCTCTATAAGATTCGAGATACTAATCTAAATCTCCGAACATTTAGTGTATCTCTATATCTACTATCTAGCAGATATGTATTTCATACATTCCTCTTTTATATTCCTTATATATTAGTAGTTTAAGTTTTTCCAATGTCTTTAAATTATTTCTAAATCCTACATTAGTTATTGGAATACACTTTTGGATATCTCCTATATTAAAGTGAAATACTGTTCTATCAAATCCCTTACAATATAGATATGAATATATTTCTTTTGCTTCTGGTTTTATGTCTTTGCTATCCCAGATATCATTTGGTGTTATTAACTTCCTCATTCATTTTATTCCTCCTTTCTTCTACATCTATTAATATTTAATTTATAATGTTTCCGTTTGTTAACACTTTAAATATACACTAAATAAAAGCAAGTGTCAATACTTTTGTTAACATTTTATATTACTTTGTTGACATTCAGTAACATATATGATATTATTAATGCGTGAGGTGAAATAGTATGCAAGATAAAAGTATCGGTGAAATAATTGCTGAAGCTAGAGAAAAAGCAGGATTATCACAAAGATCTTTATCTAAAGTTGCTAATGTAAGTAATGCAGAAATATCTAAAATAGAATCTGGAGAAAGAGATGTTCCAAATCCTAAAACATTAAGAAAGATTAGTAAGTTTATTAATATTAACTACAATGAATTAATGAATATGATTGGTTTAGGATTAGAAGTATCTCCACTTAATCCATTTATTAAAGATTATTACTCTAAAATGAATATGGATGAGTTAAATAATGCTGAAATGAATGTTTTAGGAACTATTAACAATTTAGAAAGTTTAATAAAATCATGTGAAGAAAATTTAAAAAAGGAAAACCTTTCAGAACCAGAACTTGAATTACTTAATAAAGCAATAGAAGATAATACATATCAATTAAATACACAAAAAGAAATAATAACACTTGTGCAAAGTTTAAAGATAAAGGAGAGAAATAAAAATGCAAAAGATTGATTTTAAATTATCACTAATAATTAGTAACATATTATTAGTTGTATCATTAATACTAGTATTAGTATTAAATAACAATAGAATTTATAGCTTATATTGGATTATTATTCCAGTAATAATGCTTATATTAATCCTACTTATGAAGAAGTATGATAAACGGGGATTAAATATAGATAAAGATAAATCAAATTCTATAATCCGTAATTATAATGATATAACTGCGGTAGCTTCAACATTCTACTTCTTGATATACCTTATGATTATGTTTTATGAAGTCTTTAACGAAGAAATAAAACATAATAGTTATTTAATAATTTGTTTCTTTATACTAACTTTGTTATATGAATTTACTTTAGTTGTATCAATTAATAATGCTAAAAAAGAAACAATAAAATTATTAAATAAATAAAAAGACGTGGCACGTTTTGTTGCGAAGCAATGAAAGTGGCGATAGTCTTTTTCTTTTTTATGAAGTATTTATTACTGAAATAAAAAAGGCAATACATTTACTTGGAACAAGCCTATGTATTGCTAAAAAGGATTCCAAAGGAAAATTTTTTCTTTGGCACACATTGAAGTTGGCTTCCAACTTCGTAGTGTGTTACTAAAATGTCATTTTAGTATTTAAAATTGAAAATCATAAATTTCAATAGATTTCTGATTAATCTTATCTTTTATAATCTACATTTTTTAATTCAATTATGTCAGGATTTGCTAAAACCCACTCAACTATTAATTGACTTAAAAGGTATAACTCATCTGTATCAGAATTAGCATTTATTTTTTTTGATAGTTTAATTATTTCATCGTTCTTATCAAATTTACCCATTTTCACATATTTTGGAATAGCCTCCATCATTTTCGGATATTCATATTCCCAATTAACGCCACCATTTCTATATATTTCATCGGTAGCTCTACCAACTATTCTTATAAGCTCCCCTTGTACTGAAGATGCTGCACCACTTCCAGGCACAAGCATTTGCCATAATTCTTCATGTTGTTCTTGCCATGTTTTTGATTTCACAATTATTTTCTTAATATTATCAATATTTCTTCTTGGAACCGGCTTAACTTTATATATTTTATATAAATCATCAAGTGCTGCACTTGCTTCTTCAACGCGTTGCTCATTATATGAATTCCTATAAAACTCAAATCTTTCACCAATTGATTTAACGGCTCTTTTCATTCTTGGAGTTACTATTTTTAAACCTTTGCTAAACTTGATTTTAGATAATTTTGAAACAACTATTATATCTCCATTATTTGATTTTTCTAATACTTTAGTTATATTTATATACCCAGGTTTTGCCCCCATATCAAGAAGTCTTTCAATAAGAACAAAATAGTTGTGTTTTTGAGCATATCTCATTGCATATTCAAGATTATTTTCTTTTTTAGCCCCACATTCCATTAAATTACACATACCAGCTATATTGTTTTTCTTTTTAGCATATTCCATTGCTAAATCTAAATCAGCACCATGATCTTTTAAATAAAGTATACAACTACTATGCGAATTAATATGATAAACTATTGCTGGATATCCTTCACCACAATCTTTATTGGGATCCAATCCACTTTCTACTAAAAATTTTAATTTTTCCTTTGTTTTTGCATATGCAAATGCATTTAATTTCTTATATGTAGCATCTATCTCACATATTTCAAATATTCTTTTAAAAGCATCTAAATTAGGATTAAACGTAAAACTATCCATATAATTAAATAGATGTTTTCTTTTTTTTCCCTTAAGTACATTTTCATTAAAATATTCAAAATATTTTTTGTTTTCTTTTTCAAAAGCACTTTTCCCACCTAAAATGTATACATAAGTAAATTCATCCAATGCTTTTTTAAAATCCTTTATTTCAAAACAGCACTCTCCAATTCTTAGTGAGTTATACGTTCTTTCATCTTGATTTTGTGCACTTTTTTTAGCTTGATTATAATAATTTAATGCATTATCATAATCTTTCTTTCCAAAATATTCTTCTCCTTTTTTTATTGAAACCATTTTATTCTCCTTTTTTTATCTTCAATTTTGAAATTAAATCTTCTACATTATTATAAACTAAAGTCGGATTTTCTAAATTATCTTCAAATTCAGAATCAATTCTGTAAACTTTATTATCCTTTGTACTCCAATATATTTCAATATCAACTTCATCTCTTCCTAACGGAATTAATTCTTCCTTAAGCCAATCTAGCCACAAAATTTTATGATACTCAACACTTCTTCCATATTTTAATGGAAATAATTCAACTAGCTTAATATCATCATTAAATGCAAGGGGGTCAATTTCCTTTCCATTATTTTTCTTATAAAATTCTCTTAGTTTTGATGGTATTTTAATATTCAAATCTTTTTCTGTATTATCTAAGTCATCATCAGTTACATTTACTATATTTTTTACTGCATTTGAATCAAAACAGACTAATAAATAATTATAATCAACTTTTATACATTTATCTATATCTGCATTTTCTTCATTTGAAACAAACATTTCACTACATTTTGATAAATCATTATCACATATTTTTTCTTCTCTAAACAATTTATAAATTGTATAAATTTCGCCTAGTTCTTCAGACTTTAGAAATATTAAAAGTTCGGTATTTGTTAAATAATCATATCCATTATCTGATACTTTATTCTTTGTAATATCTTCTATTCTTTCTGGAAGCTTGTATCGTATATCTAAATCTGGATTTTCTAATTTCTTTGAATCTAATTTAATAATTATAGTCTTATATATTTTTGAATTGCTTTCTTTTTCTTGTTGATCCTTAAAATCATCTTTCATGTTGCTATTATTTGTTTTCACATCTTTCTTTTTAAATATATCAAATATTCCCATACTTTCCTCCTATCATTTTTTATTTATCTAATACTTCAATATCTATTTTTTCAGTACCTAAATCAAATAATAAATGTTGATGTGTTGAAGCATCACCTTTTTTCATATTTTCTGTCGTTTCAGTTCCCCCTATAACTAAAGCAGGCACAAACATATAAATTTCATTATCTACAAGTTTTCCAATTTTCTTTAGAGCCTCGTTAAATAGATTTTCCCTTAATATTGATGATCTGATTTTTTCATCAACAAGGAACTTATTGAAAAACAATTGATATTTTGTACAAATGTCTATTTTTCTATAATGAACATCTAAAAATGATATTGTGTCATTTGTTCTATCATAAAAAAAAATATCACCAAACGCAGTAATTACTATTGGTATTTTATTAAAATCTTCTTTTCCCATCCATTTATATAAACTAGACATATAATCTCTTGGGTCTACTATTTTGATCATTCCATTTCCGTAATTCCCGAATCCATAATCATTCCATAATTTTATTATTTCTTTAGGTAAAGCTTTTTTACCAAAATCAAGAATCTTTGTGTCGGGTTTTTGTAGGTTGTCACTTGGACTATATATATCTAAAAAAACCCTAAAATTTTCATTTCCTTTTTTATTATTTCTATTAAATATTCCCATATTGTATTTCTCCTTTAATATAACACAATTAAATTATATCATGATTTAAAATTTTAGTCATCCTAGCAATAATCATTTTATAAGCACATATCAAAATCTTCTTTTTCATATTCATCATAATCTCTAACTCTTTCTTTATAGTAATCTGGTGCATCAACATAGTCGAATAATTCATCTTGTTTTGTTGTGCCTCTAGATACTTTAACAACATCTGCCATATCGAACTCACCACTATCATAACATTCCTTAACAACATCTGCAGTTTCATCTTTGGTATAATCATTACTTCGTTTTAGTAGTTTTCTCAAAAAAAGTTTTAATAATTCGAATAATTCGTTCAATCTATACAATAAGCTTCTGTTTTCATCTTTTAATTCTTCATTTTCTTGTTTAAGACTATCAACTTCTTTTTTATATTTTTTTGATTCATTTTCTAGTGCAGTATAACTTTTATTAAAACTATCCACCTTATTAAAAGCTGATTCTAATTTAGGTTGAACTTTTAAAACTTCTTTTGTTTCATTGATAACTTCTTTTATATTTTCAAATGTTTCTTTTTTAATCTTTATATGATCTTTATCTAATAATAAATCTTTATTACTTTTAATATTATCTTCTAATTTTAATAATGAATTATCTAATCGTTCATGTTTAATACTTAAATCTTTGTTTAACATTCTAGTCATTCTTTTAAGTTCATTAACCGGAATATATTTTCGTCCATATTTGCTTTCTCCACGAAGTAAGTCATATCCGTTTTTAGTCATTCTCTCATGGTATTTATCTTGTAAATGTGATAAATGCATTTTATCGTGTATATATGTCTTTTTAGATATTGTATATCTTTCTTCTTTACTTCTTTTATCAAATCTTTTTATAATTGGAACAACTACTACGTGTAAGTGTGGTGTTGTTTCATCCATATGAATAATAGAACTAATAACTTGATTTTTACTATATTCTATATCTTCATAAACAAAGTCCATACAATGTTCTCCCCATTTTCTTATTTCTTCCCTTGACATATCATTAAAGAAATTATGAGAAGCAGTTAAGATTAATTCATCTGCAACTACATTTTTACCTTCATTAACCATTCGTGAAAAACTTCTTTTTCTATCTGGTCTTTCAGTTTTCATTCTTTCATCCCACTCATCTTTATATGGTTTAGTAATTTCATAAAATTTTTCTACATAAGTTTTATCACATGGAACTAATTCAATATTCGCATGTGATCTAGTTGTATCTATATCTGGATTAGATAAATATTTTTCTTTTTCTCTTTTATCATGAGAACTAATACCAGATAAGGCACTAGTAGTCATTATTGGTTTACTTCTAAATATTGCATAATTATTCATAATATCTTTTCTCCTTTCTTTATGCACAAAAAAAGATATGTCGTTAAACATAACCTTTATATTTTTTGAATTATCAATATTGCTTGATAGTCTGATTTTGTATTACAAATATTAATCTTTATTTTCTAATTTTTCTAAATCTTTAATACTTTCTAAAAACGCAAGTTCAACCTCACTAGGTTTTAATGCAATTCTATCTTTATATTTATCATATTCACGTCTTGCATGATTCATTGCTTCTTCATGACTAATTCTACCAGCATCTTTTAAAATATCTTTTCTATTCATAGTTAAAAAGTAATTTAATTCTTTAACCCAATCACTCATAGTCATAGTTCTTTGTTCTATTGCTTGTAATTCTGCATAATCTAAATACATAGAAACAATTCTATTTAATATATCCAATTCTTTATCATTTAAATAGTTTTTAGCAATTTGAGCATCTAATAAAGTAGGTCTATCTCCACTAAAAGAAGTTAATCCCATAAAATCTTTATTGCCATCAGCTCTTTCTACAATAACTTCTGCAGATGTGTGTCCATGTGCAGCCCAGTGCATTTTATTTTGAACGGTCTTAAAAAATTCTTGTGTAATTTCTGCTCTAGGATCATAATCAATAGAAGTAGCATAAATATCAAGTATTTTTCTCCAAAAAATTTTTTCAGATGATCTAATATCACGAATTCTAGATAGTAATTCATCAAAATATAATCCACCACCAGCTCGTTTAAGTAAATCATCATTCATTGTAAATCCTTTAGTCATATATTCAGTTAATCTTTCGTTTGCCCATCTTCTGAAATTTGTTCCTATATTTGAGCGAACACGAAATCCAATTGCAACAATCATATCAAGATTATAATAATTTACATTATAATTTTTGCCATCACTTGCAGTTGTTCGGAAATTCCGAACAACTGAATTTTCTTCTAATTCTCCTTCTTCAAATATGTGTTTAATGTGTTCAGATATATTAGATTTACTTGAATTATATAATTTAACTAATTGTTCTTGATTTAACCAAACAGTATTATCTTGCATTTTTACTTCAATATTATCATTACCATTTTTATCTTTATAAATAATTATATTTCCATGTTCTTCCATTTTTTGCCTCCTTGTCTTAATTTTTTTGTTAAATTGCTAATTAAATTATACTACATTTTAGTGTATATTTCTTCATATTTCGCATTATTAGTAATTTTAGTTAATAAATTATCCTCATCATATCTATTTATAAAATTCTTAAATCCTTTTATAAATACATTCCAATTAAGTGGAATCATATCATGTCCATTAAAGCATTCAGATAATCCATTATAATATTCTAATTTTAATATCCATTTATAATTATCATAATCTTTATTGATATATTC
>OCTX012170669.1_pt1 | contig 14655 bp, 8 predicted proteins | sample 1539691 | NCBI WGS metagenome assembly OCTX01 (sample SAMN02144231, study PRJEB22623) | gut metagenome | biome: sheep rumen | host: Ovis aries | place: New Zealand | reverse complement strand
TCTTCCAAATTCAATTGATTTCAATACATAAAATGAACGAAATTCATTAAAATCGTTAGATTTTGCAACTTTTAATAGGCATAGTGTCTTTATTCTGCAAAGAAATGTGTAATTTTGTACCATTAATCTAAAATGACTATATGGCAGGCAACAAAGATCTTAACCGCCTGAAGGTGGTGCTTGTAGAGAAAAAGAAATCCAGCCTCTGGCTATCCAGGCAGCTGGGATGTGCGCCGACGACCGTATCGAAATGGTGTACCAACTCGTCACAACCTCCGTTGGAGATGCTGATGAAAACTGCAAAACTGCTTGATGTGGACTTGAATGACCTCGTAAGGTTTGATGAACTTTATTAAAATGAAGAATAGAATATGTATAAGATAACCTGGGACAAAGAGACTGGCGGAGTGCTACTGAATCAAAAGGTAGTACCTGATGCGCTTAGCATTTCTCCTCGTCCTGTGTTCTGGGAAGAACTTGATTTATTGCAACTGAATGAAAAAGGATGGGAATATCCTCATTCTGAAGCACCGCTGATGTGGGCTTGCAACAAACAATACTATTATCGGGGGCAGTTTGCCTTCGATGTTCATGGGGCAAACATTTACGATGCGGCTATAGTAGAATTTCAACCAGGCTTTGAGCAGATGACGCTGCAGCCTGTTGACATGAAGTTGATGCTGGAGAAAAACCGCGAAATAATGTTTGTGATAGAGAGTGAGGCCATTGAGTTTATTCGCGACACATACGTTAGCTATACCCAGGCACGGAAAAGCGTTGAGCGTGTGGGAGCTAATCAACTCGATTACGAAGCATTGGCGCAGCGGATGGAGCAAAAGACTAAGCGAAAAATGGCTATTGTGAAAGAAGACTGTGACTCCTTTGAAGTAATGCCGCTTGATGTTGCTGAGAATCAGGGGAAACGAGTATTTCAGACAACGAAAATTGACCGTTTCATCGCTTCTTTCTCGGGTGGTAAAGACTCTCAAGTAGTACTTGACCTTTGCACTAGAGCAATTCCCAGTACAGACTTTGAAGTAATGTATAGTGATACTGGCTACGAACTGCCTCCTTCGTTGAGTCTCTATGAAGACATACAAAAACACTACAAGGAGAAATTTCCTGATTTGAAGTTCTCGCTAACCAAAAATCATGAGTCTGTGCTGAATTATTGGGATAAGATAGGTACGCCCAGCGACAAACATCGCTGGTGTTGTGCTGTTATGAAGACAGCACCACTATATCGTGCTCTTAAAATTGAAGGTACAAACAAACAAGCAAAAGTATTAGCTTTTGAAGGAGTTCGAGCAGAAGAAAGTGTAAGACGTTCTGGCTATAATAGAATTGGCAAAGGAGTTAAACATTCTTTTGTTGTTAATGCAAGACCGATATTGCATTGGAACACGACAGAAATTTTTCTTTATTTGTTCAAGTACAATCTTCCCATTAATGAAGCCTATCGAGTTGGGAAACCGCGTGTAGGTTGTATTTTCTGTCCTTTTTCATCCCCTTGGGATGATATGATTGTGAATAGGAAGTATCAAGAAAATGTGTCTCCTTTCTTAGATCGCGTAATTTTATGGTCGAAGCAAAGAAAAATCCCCAATTTAGATGAATATATAAAAGATAGAAGATGGAGATTAAGAGCAAGCGGAAATGACATAAAAGACAAAACTCAAGTAACTTTTAGCCAGTCATACCCAAAAATTGTGGCAAAAGTTATTAATGCAAACTACTGTTTAGACACATGGTTACCTGTTTTAGGCGAATACACGTTGGTTAGAAATAAGAAGAGGGCATCTGGTGAAATTAAATATAAAAAAGAAATTTATCCTTTTGAGATTTCATATACCGACAATAATACTTATACTGTAACCGTTTATAATGCGACGGACATTTTCTTCATCAAGCATCTGAAACGTGTCGTTTTAAAAAGCGCATATTGTATTAATTGTGAAGTGTGTGAAGTAGAGTGCCCAACGGGAGCATTGTCTGTGTATCCCCAAATAGCAATAGACAAAAACAAATGTATACATTGCCACAAATGCCTTGATTTCCATGAGCATGGATGTTTAGTGGCTGATTCATTAGTGACAAATATGGACAACAAAGTAAAAACAGGAAGTATCTCAAAATACGGTACTTTTGGTATTCACGAAGAGTGGATAGACGAATTTCTTGCTAATCCTGATGGATTCTGGGAGATTAATGCACTTGGAAAGAAACAAGTTGATAGTTTCAAAGCATGGTTGAAAGATGCAGAATTATTAGATCAGAAAAACAATCTAACTGAAGTGGGTAGATTTTGTTCTGACAATTATTCGAATGAACGTGAGTTGGTATGGGAAATCATTTGGATAAATTTGTGTCATAACTCTACGATGACAAATTGGTTTATCAATACGATTAATCCAAACCAGTCTTTTGACAAAAAGCTATTGGATGAGTATGCAAATGATCGGTTTGCTGGTGAGTTCACTTCAAAAACCATTTCATATGCAGTAACAGGTTTCTTACAATTGTTCAAGTATTCTCCTATTGGAGCGGAACTGAAGCAAGGGGCTATATTGGAGGATGGAACTTTCAAACGTTCTGCTTATGATTATTTGTCAGAAGGTGGCTTTGCTTATTCTCTGTTTAAATATGGGCAGACTATTGGTGTGAAATCTCTTCGTATTAGTGATTTTTATCAAGAGGACTGTTTCGAAGGTCCTGCAAAAGAATTTTGTTTATCAAAGCAAGACATGGAAGGACTTCTACGCTCATTAAACTCTTCAAATACGCATATTCTCATAGCAGAACTAAATACGGGGCTAGATAATATTACTTTGACTAAAGATTTATCACCTCTTGAAATAGTAAAAACCATTATGGCAGTATGATATGAGTACACTGAATAGATTGTTGTACAGAAATATGATTTTATCGATGAATCAGAGTAAGATTGGTGTTAGTCCTAATAAGGCTAAACCTTATTTGTTTTTATCTATAATTGATGGCATAAGCCAAAATATCATATCAGACAACAAAATACTATTCGAAGATGTTGTACTTTTGTACCAAGAGCGTATTAAGTCTTCTAAAGAAACAGTTGCCAGAATAGTATATCCTTTTTATTTTCTTGCAAGTGATGGCTTCTATCATTTACAATGGAAAGGCAATCCTGTTAAAACGAAGTCCCCTTCAGCAAAATTTATTCGTGATCATATAGACTATGCTTATTTGGATAATGCCCTATGGGATTTGCTGCAAGATGTAGAGGTAAGACAAGAATACAAAGAACTCATAGAAAATCACTATTTGACCTGAAAACAGATAAAGATATGGCACAGAAATATTCTGATATAGTTGAACTAAGGGAATCGAAACCTGCTTATAACATTCGTAATGAAGAGAAAGGAGAATGGAGCTTTTTCATTGCGAACGACCAATTCAATGACATATTGCGTAAAGTGATAAGCGCAGTATTTAACAATGATGCAGATGCTCATAAATCCTTCTGGATAGAAGGCACCTATGGAACAGGAAAAAGCCACGCAGCTGCTGTTATAGCCCACCTGTTATGTGACCCTGTAGATGATATCAGGGAATGGATAGACACAGAGTATAAAGCGCCAAAATATGATGCTTTACGAGGGAGTCTATACAAGCTTCGTGAAAAGAAACGCCTGCTTCCAGTTAAATTAGAAGGTTCCAGAGATCTAGCACATAAGAGTGACCTGTCCCGTCTGCTTCAGCGCACTATCAAACAAGCCTTAAAAGACAATGGTATAGACATTTTAGTGAAGACTGATTATGACAACTATGTAGAACATATCGAAGCTAATGCTGAAATATGGGACATCATTTTAGATAAGAGTCCAAAATTGCGCTCTGTTGCCCCAGATAGAAAGAAGTTGATAGCAGACCTAAGAATACAAGATTCTCAAACACTGCTATTGGCAGAAGAAGCCTTACGTGAAAGCGGTATAGATGTTCGTCTGGATGCTGCTAATTTGGAGAGTTGGTTCTTTGAAGTGCAGAATTTGCTGAAAGAGTTAGGTCAATATGACGGACTGTTGATTTTATGGGATGAGTTTACTGACGTGATGAAGAGCGACATAGGTTTGTCGCTACTTGTGGAGTTACAGGCACTGACAGAGGCCGCCATGAGCTCAAAGAATGACTCTTATTTCTTCTTCATTTCCCATCCATCGGCACTCAACTCATTGAAAGCGGAAGAACGCGACAAGACAAAAGGACGCTATCATTATATGAAATACAACATGGAGCCTGTGAGCGCTTTCAAGATTATGTCGAGAAAGTTTAAGATTGTAGGGTCAGAAATGGAGTATCACAACTTGACCGACAATTTCTTTATGCAGAATGCCGAATTGCTTGATACCTATGCCAAGGGGTCAACTAATCAAGAGGAAACAAAGGAAGACATTAAGAATCTATTCCCCATTCACCCATCCACTGCCAACCTGGCTACATACTATGCTAGAGAAGCAGGCTCTTCAAGCCGTTCCGTGTTTGAATTCTTAGGAGACAATGCTGCCATACGCGAATTCTTGGATGATAATGAGCAATTCTTAAATCGGAACACCATTACCGCAGACTATCTTTGGGACTATGTTTTGGAGGAATTTAACTCGAATGTATCAAAGTTCGGGGCTGTGACAGAACGCTACAATTCTTTCAAACTGCACGTAGAAAATAAAGACAAAAACTATTCCAAAGTTTTTAAGAGTATTCTGTTGCTAAATGCTCTCAACAACATTGCAAACAATGACACGGTTACCCCTTCTGAGCAAAACATCAGAAATCTATTTATCGGTACTAGCATTGAATATGAACTTGACGAGATTCTTGCATGGATAAATGAAGAAGGGGTTATTCAGCGTACACCGGCAGGACTTTACTCCATACAATTCTCGGCACTACCCACAAAGGAGATTGCTGATATTAGAGAAAAACTATTGTTGACAGAATTCCGCTATACCTCTCAGATTGTCAATTTTGGGGAGAGAGCGAGAGATTTCTTCAATAATCATCTGAAGCAGGTGATGCGTGCCTTCCAGTTCCAGTTTTATGGAGTTGAAGCTAACGACTATTTGCTGTTGAACAAAATAGAAAATGGACGCAAAGCAGCGAAAGATTATGAATTGTTCATTGCTTTATTGGTTGCCCGCAATAATGATGAGCTAAGCCACCTGAAAACTACGGTAGAAGAGGCGCAAAAAGACGAAAGATTTATCAATACAATCTTTCTGCTATTTGACACGACTTTTGGAGATAACAACTATGAGCGCTTTATTGAGTACATGGCCAATGCTAAATGTGCACAGCAACATGGCTTTGCAGACCAGCAAAAGGCAAACACAGACAATGCCCAAGGAATGATATGGGAATGGATGAAGGACATCAAACGTGGTATAGCAACGGTTTATTTGCGCGAGATGCAAGAAGGAGTAGCTACATCAAAGTTGACAACTACAATTAATACGGTACTTTCTCCGATTATCTTTTCAAGCGGCGCAGAATCTTTGGACACCATTAGGTTGAAGTCTGCCCTGACCTATTGGAAGAAAGCTGTTGTGCGTGATACCGTGAAGACAATATTGATGTTTCATACCAAGCAAGACATCAACGACCATAGCAAAGGGCCAGCCATGCACATCAACTATCTACTACAGGATAGCGTGGATGAAAATCTTGAATGGAAACCTGATGTAGATCCCAAACATCCACTGAAGCAAGTCTGTGACTATGTAGACAAGAAAGTGAAGGATGCTGTTAAGCAAAATACATTTAATCTTGCAGAAAAGTTTATTGAGTTGAGCCGACCACCTTATGGACTTTACCAGACCTATTCTGGTATGGGTATGTTAGCATTTGCTATGCGCAAATATGCTGACAAAATTTTTGACCTAAACGGAAAGCCACGTTCTGCACAGCACTTGATAGACGATGTGCTGGAAGTATTTAAGAGTTGGGAGAGTGGAACGATAAGCCAAAAAGTTACTTTGAAATTTGAGACTCCGGAAGAGAACCAGCTTTGCAATCGCTTCATAAAGTTGTTCAAATTGAAAGAGTTTAAGGAATATGCAGATATAAGTAGTCTGAAAGATGCACGTTGGGCTATCAGCCATGAGTTTGTAGTAAGCAAAGGTTATCCACTATGGTCATTAAAATATGCTGATTTTTCACCACATCCTATGGTTTCAGAAGGAATCAGTTCTGAAGACCTTAATACTATCATTGATAATATCGTGAAGATTTGCAATGAAGTGGGAACTAACAACCCCTCAATGATGGCTGCAACTATTGAACTATTGAAGAAGTGGGACTTTGAGTTTAAGCCTCTGCTTAATGGTACAGAGCATTTCAGAAACGGATTTGTCAATTTCCTAATGCAAGAACCGAATGTGAATCTTCAAGAACACGAAGTGGATGCTGCCATTGACTATATCAAGAAGCATATACAGAGTGAGATAGGGACTTGGAGAGAGGACGAGGTTGTCAATGCGCTGAAAAACTGGCGTATTTCAACAATTCCTAAGCCAGTGAATCCTAAGCCGGAATCACAAGGAATACCGCCTGTTGTTCCACAGGTACCAACCCAGCAAACTTTTTATCAGCAGAAGATAGAAAGAGCGAAGTCTCGTGTAAACACGATGACAATGGATGAAATGCGTATTGTATTGAACAAGGTGATAAACCTTGGTTACGATAATGTGTTAGATATCTTACTGGAATCTTAATATAAAGTATAATAATGTATAAGGCTTTTCACAAAATAGAGGAACTTGTCACGGCTGTTGACACAGACAAAAAGATAGAAGGCGCAGGGGCATATTCTGCCAATCGCTTCCCTGTACGTTTTGTCTTGTTTGACAACTTTCGAGATTGCTATGAGTTTGTAAGTCTTATGGCAGAACATGCTCATGTGGTACGTATCAACAACTGGATGGAGAAAGACTATCCAGATGTAATGATTACATATAGCAAATTATCAACATTTATTACGGACTTGCTAGAGCAAGTACCTCTTAACGATTTGGTAATAGCACCATTTTCAGAATTGGCCCGATTTTATGACAATAAAAATCATATAGAATTCGACACGTTGATTTCGTCAATTAAAAATTTTAATAATAGCAAAGGAGCATACGAAATAAAACGACGTGTTTACATCCCCATAGTTGGATTGGCTGGTAAGATGTCGAAGTTCTTTGAGGATAGTCAATCTTTTATTTGGTATTTGAAGAGTGACAACCAAGAGCTTAACTATCGCTTGATTTTGACTAATGGAACAGACTACAAAGTCAAAGGAGTCAGGGAGAAATACTCTATGGTGGAAAACGTATATGGGTGGTTAGAGTCATGGAATAACCAGGAACTGACAAAAACGATTGTCAGCACATCACCTTCCATCTATGCCAATGCTGAGTACGCACAGCCAGACAACGCTTTCACATTTTGTCCCTGTGAAAATGTACATGTTTACTTGACCGATGGACTTGGGCTTGACTTGAAGTTCATTGCCTATAGACCTGAAGATGAAAAGTTCTGGGAAAGGCTGGCAAAGGAAATTGACATAGACAGTTTCCAGTTTGAACAGTTCTTTAACAGCCGCTTTGATATACATGAGTTGGCCAACTATGAAGTGTTTGTAAAAACATGGTTTAATTTCCATGAGCAGTATGACCGTTGGTTGCTATCAGCCTATTACGTATACAAGTTCTGTAATAAGGGCTATATTTGTCAGGCATTACAAAATACTCATAGCTATACTAATGTGGATTTTGTAGAAGCAATGGTACTAAGTATTTTCAATCTTAGTGACAAAGAGCAATATCTGGAAGAACGCCATACGGCTCTGGGGCTGGCTGTAGAGCAAAGCATTGTGATTTCGAAAGAGGCTCAAGAGCTTTTAATATCGAAATTGCAACAACTTGCAGACGATCAAGGATATGTAACGACACTGAAGTACGTGACGAACGTGACTACTGCTGAAAAAAGCCTGCTGATTGAGTGGATGGGAAGTGGAAAAATCTGCGCAGAGGATGTAAAGAATGTCTATCCAGAGTTGTGTGCCTATATGCAACCGCTTGATTCTTTGACAGAGGACGAAGAATGGATTGAGAAATATATTACAAACTATAAGATAGCTAAAATTGCGAACAAATATACAGAAGCGGTCAAAACACAGATTACTGAGCTGAATGCTTCAGAAGTAGCATTTCATGGCTGGTATCAAAACATCAAGACAACTCGCACTCTGCTTGACGGACGAGATGACATAGAAGTGTTTTTCTGGATTGACGGTCTGGGTGTTGACTGGATTCCTTTCGTCAAAAATATCATAGAAAAACATCGTCACGAGAATTACTTCTTGAATGATGTCATAATAGGAAAGGCATTGCTGCCAACAACGACTTCTACCAACAAGGAAGATTTGCAGAAGATTGTAAATGGACAGTTGCCAAAGAATGGCGATATAGATGAGATTGCACACCAATGCAGACCATATCCGCAATATATCATTGATGACATGAAAGTAGTGGCAGATGCCATCAATGATATCTTGACTAAAAATCCAGGAAGAAAGATAGCAATAGTTAGTGATCATGGAATGTCTTTTCTGCCTCAGCTATGTGAAGGGTTGAATCTGGCTGGCTTCCAAAGTGACCACGGAGGCCGTTTGGCTACCAAAAAGAGTGGAACGGCAACAAGTGACGAGAAATATGTAGTGCTTCCTGACGGTAAAACGGTTTGTGCCTTGCGTCATGAATCGCTTTGTGCAAAGATAGCCAAAGGCAGCGGATGCCACGGCGGTTGTACACCAGAAGAAGTGCTGGTACCTGTATTTATTGTCTCCAATCAGCCGAACAGCCAGTCTTGGACTGCTGTTCTAAAGACGATAGAGGTTTCCACAGCAAATCCGTATGTGATATTCGCAATAAAAGGCCTGAAAGTTGCACAGAAGCCTTATATATTATATAATGATAAGAAATATGCGCTTAACAAGAATATCAGCAATGAATATCAATCTGAAAATCTCTTACTTAACCAGCAAGTACAAACGATAACATTGCAGATAGGAACTGACAAACAAATCTTTAACATTAGTATTAAGGCAGGATTTGAAGAAGATGACTTATTTGCCGACTTTTAAAGACTATAAATATGAAACAAGAAATTACGGACAAAATACAACAACACTTTCAAGGAATTGCAATATATAAAGACCCCAATTCAACAGACAGTCTGTTTGCAGGACGTAATCTGCCATCTTTCGTGAAAGACTTTCTTTTAAGGAAGTATTTGCGAGGAACAGAGGTTGACCGTGGTGGCCTGACTTCTTTCCTTGACAAAGTCATTCCAACACAAGCTTCTAGTGTAAAAGACAGGCTTTCTGCTGGTGAAGAACTGACATTGCTTACTCGGTTCATCATTTATATAGATTTGGTAAAAGGGGTACGTCGTTTCGCAATCCCTGACATGGGAATAAAATTGAACGAAGGGCAGATACCCGAACATGTATTTCGACAGCATCAAGGAGAACTCGTTGATGGTGAGAAATGGGGCATCATCAAACTATGTGTAATGATGGACGATGATGGCAAGAAGTATCATGTAGAAATGGTCGACTTTAAACCATTTAAGCCCTTTAAAAGTGTTGATTTAGGGGCTGTTAGAGAAGCTCGACAGGCCTTTACTACTGAAGAGTGGATTGACACCATTCTTTCGGCTATGGAATACGAGCCAGACTCTTTTGTGAATATGCATCAGAAGATAGAGTTTCTGACTCGCTTGTTCATTTTTGTTGAACCAAGATTGAACGTGATAGAATTGGCTCCCAAAGGAACGGGAAAGAGCTATGTCTTCGGAAATCTTTCAAAATATGGCTGGCTGGTCAGTGGCGGAAAAGTGACTCGTGCCAAGTTGTTCTATGACAAACAGAAACAACAGAACGGTATCATTAAGAATCACGATTTCACGGTATTTGACGAAATACAAACCATTACATTTCAAGAACCTGCAGAGATTCAGGCTGCTTTAAAGTCTTATCTGGAAAGTGGAAAGACGACCATTGACAATAATGAGTTTTCGTCAGAATGTGGTTTGATGCTGATGGGAAATATTCCTTTGAATGCCCAGAAGATGCCGATGTCTTCAAGATATTTTGACGCATTACCTCAGAATTTTAGGGAGTCTGCACTACTTGATCGTTTCCATTGTTTCATAGAAGGTTGGTATCTGCCTCGTATCAACAAGAGCATGATATATAAAGGATGGACTATCAATATTGAATATTTCTCTGAGATTATGCATTCACTAAGGACTGAAAATCGATACGGCCTACTTTTTGACCAGCTCGTAGATTATCAGAAAGATGCTGATATGAGAGACTTCAAAGCAGTAAAACGCATTGCTACAGCATCTGTGAAATTGTTCTTTCCACACTGGACTACTGTCGAGGATGTAAATAAGGAAGAGTTTGACATGTATTGCTTACAACCCGCTTTGCATCGTCGTGGTATTGTGAAAATACAATGCCACAACATAGACCCAGAGTTTAAGACAAAAATGCCTGATGTTTGGATAAAATAGAGACCGCTATGACAAGAGATGCTTTCCTAACAGATAATGATTACACAAAAGCTTATGAGTGTATCTATTATCATGATCCCAAGAGGTGGAGCGACACACCTACTCTAATGAAACAGATTTTAAACAATCAGTCTTGGTCTGATTATATAAAATATCTGGATGGGAACGGTCATATTTCTGACAAAATTAATCAGTTGCCAAATGATGAAGGAGGTATATATATGTTTTTTATACAAGGACAAACTTTACCTTCATCAGAAATGTATTTAGCCTATATTGGACGTGCCCGGTGTACAACAAACCAAAATATAAGAAAAAGAGTAAAAGAATATTTGCGCGAAAGTTCTCGTAAAAATGGACGACATAAAATTAAACGATTATTCCGATACTGGAAAGATTATCTGTATATCAGATACTTTTCCACAAAAGATACAACACTCATAGAAGAAGGTGAACGTACACTCATATGGGCTGTCTTGCCTCCTTTTAATGATGACATTCCTGATAAAATAGAATATAAAGCCCCTCAAAGTGCATTTTAATATGAAAGCAATTAACATTCCTGCCATAAGAGGCATATTAGGTGACATTGTATATTATACAGCATCGTTTACTTTTAAGCAGATCGCCGAAAGAGTAAAGAAAGTTGACGATGAACTCCATACCTCAACATCATTGAAAGACCAGTTGCAACGCTCTCTTACAAATAACTATGAGAGTATAACTAACTATATCCTTTCCCAAAAAGAACATTTCTTCAATGCACTTGTATTAGCTGTGTATGATGGAGAACCCGTATGGAATGAAATAGAAGTCGGATTTAAAGGCGAAGACTATTACAATATGGGATTTCTTATGCTCAATGGTGAAGAGAAAATATTCCCGGTAGATGGTCAGCACAGAGTGGAAGGTATTAAAGATGCCATCAAAGAGAATCCAGAATTAGAAGATGAGACGATTTCTGTCATTCTAATTGGACATCAGAAGAATAAGGAAGGAATGGAGCGGACCCGCCGTATTTTCTCTACACTTAATAGATATGCAAAGCCTGTGAGTATAGGTGATATTATTGCTTTGGACGAAGATGATACCGTCGCTATTGTAACGAGAAATATGTTAGAGAGTTTTTCTCTATTCATGAACGACAACATAAGTGATGACAAGAAAACAAAAGCACTGGCAGACAAGGATGTGAAATCATTTACGTCACTTATTAAGCTATATGAGACTAATAAGGTTATATATAAATACTATACCTCATTTAGAGATGTAACTAAACGGTTGCATACGAATAAAGAAGTAGATGAGTTTTTGAAATTCAGACCTAAACAAACAAAGATAGATGACTTTGAAAAGTATTTGACTGTTTTCTGGACGACTTTCATTGATAAGTTTGAAGGAATGAAAGAATATGTGGCTTCTTCAGAAACTAACGCTGCCGCCAGTTTCAGAAATCGCGAAAATGGTGGGCTGCTCTATTTCAGGCCTGTCGCTCTGCCAGAACTAATTATTGCCATTTTAGAGACGTGCTTTAGAACAAAGATTTCTCTTGCTGAAAGTATGTCAGTTTATTCTAAGCTGGAGATGTGTATATCGCAAGAACCATGGAAAAATGTACTCTGGGATTCAGAACGCCATACCATGATTATGGCAAATAAAACGTTAGTACATTTGCTACTGATGTTTATGCAAGATAAGAGTAAGCTAAAGAAAACTGAAATTGCAAGCCTGAAAAAGCGATATGCAAAGATATTGAATGTCGAATTATCTGATATTGAAATAAAGCTAAATAAACTTTGTGGAAATCAATAGAGCAACTTTTGTACCTCTTCTATGTTTTTATATTAGATGAATTCGTGGCTTGTGTGGTAGGCCTAAATGCAAGTTGCGTAAACCATTTAGAGAGAAACTTGTAGTAGCGGGAACAAAGCATTTTATGGATAAGAACGCTTCAAAACAGATACTAAAGTCCTATTTCGGATACGACTCCTTCCGTCCTTTGCAGGAGGAGATTATCAGTCATGTGCTACAACGGAAGGATGCGCTGGTGCTGATGCCTACTGGTGGGGGGAAGTCGATATGTTTTCAGATTCCTGCCTTGATGATGGAGGGAACGGCCATCGTGGTGTCGCCACTTATCTCGCTGATGAAGGATCAGGTGGAGGCGCTACGGGCCAACGGCATTGCAGCGGAGGCTCTGAACAGTGCCAACGATGAGACAGTCAACAGGCAGATAACAGAGCGATGTCTGCGTGGTGATGTGAAACTGCTGTATATCTCGCCTGAGCGACTGATGACGGAACTGAGGTGGATGCAGACGATGTTGAAGGTATCGCTCTTTGCCATAGACGAGGCGCATTGTATCTCGCAATGGGGGCATGACTTCAGACCGGAGTACACACAGTTGGGTAATCTGCATGAGTTGTTCCCCAATGTGCCTGTCATAGCCCTCACGGCTACTGCAGACAAGATTACGAAGGTAGACATCATAGAGCAGTTGCACCTGAAGAAGCCGGAAGTCTTCATTAGTTCGTTTGACCGCCCGAATCTGAGTTTAGATGTAAGGCGTGGCTATACGGCCAAGGAGAAGCTGCGCACCATCGCGAACCTGATTCGTCGACATCGGGGAGAAAGTGGTATCATCTATTGTCTGGCAAAGAAAACCTGTGAGAAACTGGCAGAGAAGCTTCAGAAGGAAGGTATCTTGGTGGGTGTCTATCATGCAGGACTGCCTACGGATGAGCGTAATCGTGTGCAAGAGGACTTTATCAACGACCGCATTCAGGTGGTCTGTGCGACGATTGCTTTCGGAATGGGGATTGACAAGAGTAATGTGCGCTTTGTGGTGCATTATAACCTGCCCAAGAGCATCGAAAACTACTATCAGGAAATAGGGCGAGGAGGACGTGACGGACTGCCTTGCGAGACCATCTTGTTCTACAACATTGGAGATATTATCACGTTGCAGCGTTTCGCAGAGGAAAGCGGACAGCGGGAAATCAATGCGGAGAAACTACAACGGATGCAGGAGTATGCCGAGGCACAGGTTTGCAGGCGACGCATCCTGCTGAACTATTTTGGCGAGACCAGCGACAAAGGCTGTGGCAACTGTGACGTTTGCCATACACCCCCACAGACGTTTGATGGAACGGAACTGGTTCAAAAGGCGCTTTCTGCCATACTGAGAACGGGCGAACAAGTGGGATTCACGCTGACGATAGACATTCTGCACGGCAGCTTCTCGCCAGAAGTCGTGTCGCGCGGTTACAATCAGATTAAGACCTTCGCGGCTGGCAGGGATGTTCCTATAAGAGACTGGCACGACTATCTGCTACAGATGTTGCAGATGGGATTTATCGAGATCGCCTACAATGAGGACAACTATCTGCACGTTACGCCACTCGGTCAGGATGTGGTGCGTGGTAGGAAGCGTGTACAGTTGGCAGTCATCAGCCGCGAAGACTTCAGTGTAAAGGGCCGTCGTAAGCAGATGCAGGAAGAACAGGTTCAGGCTGTGACCTTTAGCGGACAGAGTGAGAACACGGAACTGTTTGAGCGGTTGAAGGTGCTGCGGAAAGAGATTGCTGACGAAATAGGCTATCCTGCATTCGTCGTAATGTCTGACAAGACGCTGCATGCGCTGGCCACGGATATGCCTACAACGTTTGAAACCTTTGGCAACACGTTTGGCATCGGTGAGCATAAGCGTGACACCTACGGCAAACGGTTCATTGATGTGATTAAGCAATATGCTCCAGCGGTAGAGGAACTCCCGTTCAAAGAGGCAGACGTTACCCTTGCCCCTCAAACGGTAGAACCCAAAGAAGAAAAGAAGAAAAAGCAGAAGAATCAGATTACGATACAAGGGAGAACATACGTCATTGATGAAGATATTTGGGAATCTATTGAATGGCGTAAGGTGCTGAAAGAGATTACGGAGAGGGCATATTGGAACTATCAAGGCCCTCTTGAAATACATTTGAGTGATTATGTTGTTCCGGACACTGAGCATCGAGACAGGATTATCGCCATGTTGTGCCGTCTTTTAAAAGA
>OCTX012076423.1_pt1 | contig 14671 bp, 11 predicted proteins | sample 1539691 | NCBI WGS metagenome assembly OCTX01 (sample SAMN02144231, study PRJEB22623) | gut metagenome | biome: sheep rumen | host: Ovis aries | place: New Zealand | reverse complement strand
ACAACCCTTGTTGTTCCAAATAATGTTACATCAATTGGAAGTTCTGTTTTCAAAGGATGTAAAAACATTGCAATAACAATAAACAATACACTTCTTAACTCTATTGCGCCCGCAGAAGACAGTACAAGCAAAGAAAATACTCTCCTTGCAGGATGTAAAAACTACACAATTACAGTTACTGGCGGAACTACGACATTAGCTGCATACTGCTTCTATAATTGTACAGAATTAAAGTCTATTACATTCCCATCTAATTTAAAAGAAATAGGTGCATATTGTTTTTATAATTGTACAGGATTATCTGATTTGACATTGCCAAGTGGATTAACAACAGTAGGAAATTATGCTTTTGCAAAGTGTGATGGTTTTACAACAATTTCTTTACCGAACACAGTTACAAGTATTGGAAAGCACGTCTTCTCAGCATGTTCGAATTTGCAGGATCTTACTTTGTCTAATACATTGCAAAGTATCGGTACATATGCATTCGAAAAATGTATAAAACTTCCTAGAATTGTAATTCCAGATTCAGTTACAACAATTGGAGAATACGCATTTAAGGAAACAAGCAATATTGAAATTACGATAAAGAATGGTCTTTTGACAAGTTTTGCGCCTACATCAATATCTTCATCTTTTACAAATTATTTGTTCAAAGACTGTTTAAATTATTCTATTATTCTCTCATCCGCATCAACTACTATTAGTGATTATGCATTTGCATATTGTTCATCCCTTAAATCAATTACTATTCCAGAAACAGTTCTTTCTATAGGAGAATATGCATTCTATAAGTGTAGTTCTTTGGAAGGTGTTGCCGTACCTAGTTCAGTTACCTCAGTTGGTAAATCTGCATTTTATGGTTGTTCATCTGCCAAAGAAATTACCTTACCAAATGATATTGAAGTTATAAACACACATACCTTCTATGACTGTTCTTCACTTGAATCTATTCAAATTCCAGCAAATACAACAATTATAGAAAATTATGCTTTTGCCAAATGCTATGCATTAGAAACAATCGAAATCCCAAATCAAGTTTCTAGTATTGGGTATTTTGCGTTCTCAGATTGTTCAGAACTTACTAATATAACCCTTGGTATCAGAGTTGAAAGTATTGGGCAATGCGCATTTAAGAATTGTTCACGTCTTACAAGCATAGTTATTCCTAATAATGTAACAAGTATTGGAACAAATTTATTCAATGGTTGTGCAGCACTTGAAGAAGTTACTGTTCCATTCCTAGGTTTGAAAGCAACTACAAAAAGTTATAGTTCAGATACTTTGTTTGGCACTTTTTTTGGTACAGTTGTTGACAATAATGCAACAGCTTTTACTTCTGTTAAACAAAGCTCTTCTGTATATCAAATACCAAAATCACTTACAAAAGTAACTATAATCGGCAACATGCTCTTCTACAGATCATTCCAGAATTGTGAAATGCTTTCGGAAATTATAATCGGCGATGGTGTAACAGAAATTCACCAAGAAGTTTTCTCTGGTTGTTCCAATCTTAATAATATTACATTTATTGATACGACAAGTAATTGGCTCAAAGACAATGAAAACATCGGCCCCATGTCTGCAACAGATACAAATGCAAACGCAACTTTATTATGTAGCAACGCAAACTCGATTTTCACAAAAGAAAGCAATTAGTCTGAAAAAAAACAACAGAGAGAGTAATTTAAACAGTGAGAAAGAATGAAAATGCAAATCATTACAGTACAAGGTAAGAGTAATTCAGGAAAAACGACACTAATAAGAAATATTTTTCTAAAATTGATAAAAAATGGGGCAGGAATTGTTTTCTTTGAAAATAGAGGTGAAAGTAAACAAGATTTTCTTGCTGTTATAATATGGAAATCTCGAACTATTGCATTTTGCAGTGCTGGTGACATTGATACTCCAGATTGGAATATCGTTGAAGAAGGATTGAAACTTTCCGAAAAATATAATGCTAATATTTTGATAAATGCATTATCCATCGACCAGGGACTAACAATCGATGGATATAAAAACTTATTAAAAACACATTATAACATTATAAATTTCCAAGAAGATGTTTTTACAATAGAATCTTCAAAAAGACAAAAAAGAATAAATTGCAAAAGAATTTTAAAATCCATCAAACAAGCTTTGCCATGCTTCTATTTAGACGTTTCTTCTATCAAGAGTAATAAATATAAAAAAGAAAAAAGAAGAAAGTATAATTTTACATTCTATACATTACTAGTTATCCTGATAACGATATTAGCAAATGCAGTTCTAACTTTCTATTCTAAAAATGATTTATCATTCCTTATTTTTAGCGGTATTACAATAATATGCTTAAATGTTGCAATTATAACTTCTTTCTTCAAGCAAAAGAAAAAAACAAAATACAAAGCAAAACTTTTATCAAAAGATCTTTATAATACAGAAGATATTCTTATACAAAATGGAACATCATCTAAGGATATAGCATATGTTCATAAAGCTACAGCAAATGCAATGGCGGATATTTGATTATGGAGACCCCAAAAGTGTTCACTGTAATAATTGCACCATTACTTCAGATTATTCTTGCCTTTGTAGCCTGTATTTTTGCTTGGTATATTCCTAATAAACTTAGTTGGGAACAGCGTTACTCCCAACTTCTATCTGACTATCGCGGATATGATTTTGGAGCGGCAGTGATGGGAATTACCATGTTTTTTAAGAGGTCTTGCGACAATGATATAAACAAGATCGAAGAAAAATATAGAGAAATCTTTCAATCGCAGTTTAAGAATCAATGGAATCCAGATAAAGATAATTATAAACCAAAAGTCTCCAACGACCAGAATCTTCATTTTCAGCGACGCTTGCTTACACAGTTTTACTGGGATTTAGACCAATGTGCAACTTCTCATTACATCAGTAAAAAGCGTATTCAAAAAGACTTTACTTCAAAAGAGGCAAATCTTCTGAAAATCCTTTATTATATGAATGAAGCAAGCCAAGCTGAAGGAATTTATATGGACATAACAACTGTTGACCGGCTGACTCCAAATCCGCAGAGCATAAACAAATACATCAAGCATATTTACAATATCTTAAAAGATTCAAAACCGTATGTAAGATAATTTCATTCACTAAACATTTTTTTTGGAAAACTACAATACACATAATTGTAAAATTCGCTCCATAGTAGTATTCTAGAGTTGCCCAAAACGGGCAGTAACACTTCATTAAAATAGAGGAAAATATGAATTTTGTAGAAGACTTACTAAAAAAAGCTAAGGCTGCAAACAAAACTATCGTTCTTTGCGAAGGTGAAGACAAGCGCGTTGTAGAAGCAGCTTCTAAAATCGTAAAAGATGGAATCGCCAAAATTATTTTGATTGGAAGCGACGAAGATATTAAGGCAAGCGGAAGCAATGCTGACCTTTCTGGAGTTACAATTGTTGACCCAGCTAAAGATGCAAATGCAGACAAATATGCAGAGCTCCTTTTCAAGGCTCGCGAAGGAAAAATCAACAAGAAGACCGGCGCTCCAGAATATGCTGATGTAGCCGCTGCTAAAGCTGCAATTCTTAAAGACCACACAATGTACGGTGCTCTTATTCTTAAAGCTGGAGATGCAGATGGTTTCGTTTCTGGTGCATGTCACTCAACAGCAAATACTTTGCGCCCAGGACTTCAGGTTATTAAGACTGCACCTGGCTTCAAGACAGTTTCAAGCTGCTTCATTATGGTTGCTCCAGAAGGTGGAAACAAGTACGTTCCAGAAGGAGTTGCAGTATTCGGTGACTGCGCTATCAACATTGAACCTACAGCAGAAGAACTTGCAGACATCGCAGTTGCATCTGCTGACACAGCAAAGAAGATTGCAGGTATTGAACCACGAATTGCAATGCTTTCATTCTCTACAAAGGGTTCTGGAAACGACGCTAAGTTCTACGACACAGTAACAAAGGTTCAGAAGGCTACAGAACTTGCTAAGGCTGCAGCTCCAGACCTCGCACTCGACGGAGAATTCCAGTTCGACGCAGCAGTTGCTCCAGAAGTTGGTGAACTCAAGGCTCCAGGAAGCAAGGTTGCTGGTCACGCTAACACATTCATCTTCCCTAACATCAACGCTGGTAACATTGGTTACAAGATCTGCCAGCGCATGGGTGGCTGGATGGCTATTGGTCCTGTTTGCCAGGGCTTTGCAAAGCCTCTCAACGACCTCAGCCGCGGATGTAATGTAGACGACATCGTTGCTACAGTTGCAGTTACAGCTCTTCAGGCATAAGTTAGACCCCCGGGTCAAGTCCCGCGATGTTTGCGGAGCAAACTCGGTCAAGGATGACATTATTATAACATTGGCATTCCCCGGCAGGACCGGGGAATCTTTTTTAACCATATCTTCAATTTTACTAAAGTTTTTAATTGACACTTAATCCATCTTTACTTATACTTAAAATTGTTAGGTATACTAAAGATGGATTCTTTTTATGTAATAAAAAAGTTACTGCCTGCATTCTCGCAGTATTACACTATTAAAGAAGTTGATATTACCCCACCCTTCTGCGCCGAAGCAGAATTTCGCTCTCACAACGAACAGTATTTCCTTGTCCGCTCAGCGCATATTGCAGATATAGATTCCAACGAGTTTGTTTATTTTGCCGCTGTTGATGAACTAAACGAAGCCAAACTGAATGAACTTACAACCACAGCCTGGGAGCGCGGACTAGCCAGAGTTCACCCTCACGAAGGCCATCGTAATTCTGACGTTACATTAATCGTTATGGCCCGTCACATTACCTCCGACACAAAAATCAAAATCAAAAAAACTAAGCTTTATAAATCATATAAATTCAGCTTTCACGGCTGGAGCAATTTCAAACTTGTGGCTGCGGATTTAGAAGAATTCGAAAAATCACCCGACAACCCGAAAAAATCTGCAGTCATCTCCAACCGACACGGCAAAGATTTTACAAAGCTTATTATTAAGAATTTAAAAAATCAGTTTTGATTTTTTTAAATAAAAAAACTTACACGGATTTACGAGGAGGTAAATTCATGACAGCATTATTAATTATTATTGCTGCAATCGTTTTGCTTTTAGCCGGCTATATCTGTTATGGCTCATGGCTTGCAAAACAGTGGGGAATCGACCCTACAAGAAAAACACCGGCTAATGAAAAAACTGACGGTGTAGACTATGTTCCGGCAAAGCCTGCCGTTTTGATGGGACATCATTTCTCATCTATCGCAGGTGCAGGTCCAATCAATGGCCCAATTCAGGCTGCTGTTTTTGGATGGGTTCCAGTATTCCTTTGGTGTGTTGTCGGAGGTATTTTCTTCGGCGGTCTTCAGGACTTTGGCTCTCTCTTCGCTTCAATCCGCCACGACGGAAAATCAGTTGGAGAAATCATTAAGGACTCTATGGGTTCTAAAGCAAAGAAGCTCTTTATTATCTTTGCACTTCTCGTATTGATTCTCGTAATTGCATCCTTTGTAAACGTAGTTGCAGGAACTTTCTTTACAGCTGCTGATGCTGCAAAAACTTTTGGTTTCGTAACAAACCCAACTGGTGCACAGTCTACAGCTATGATTTCTCTGCTTTTCATTGTACTTGCAATTGTATACGGAATCCTCACAAACAAGTGTGGTCTTAAGACTCTTCCAGCAACCATCATCGGAATTGCAGGAATCATTCTTATTACAGTTCTTGGTTTGAATGTTGGTTTTGCAATGACTCGTACAGCATGGATTGTATTCATTGGTCTTTACATTGCAATCGCATCTTTGGTTCCAGTATGGATTCTTCTTCAGCCACGTGATTATCTTTCATCATTCCTTTTGTATGCAATGATGATTCTTGCTCTCCTTGGAATCGTAAGTTCTGCATTCACAGGAAGTGCAACATTCACAATTCCTGCATTCACAGGATGGAAAACAAGCATTGGAACAATGTTCCCAGCCCTCTTCATCACAGTTGCCTGCGGTGCATGTTCAGGTTTCCACTCATTGATTTCTACAGGTACATCTTCTAAACAGCTCGATAATGAAAAGAACGCAAAAGCTATCGGTTATGGTTCAATGCTTATTGAATCTGCACTCGGTATTATTTCTTTGATTGCTGTTGGTATGGTATTTGATAAATACAAGAACGGTGGATTCGGTTCTCCATCTGCAGCATTTGGTGCAGGTATTGCAGTTCTCTTTGGAAAAGAAGGTACAAGCGTATACAATACAATCTTTGCTTTGCTCACTCTTGCAGTTTCAGTATTCGCTCTTACATCTCTTGATACAGGTACTCGTTTGAGTCGCTTTATGTTCTCTGAACTCTTCCTTAAAGAAGACGAAGCAACATGGAAGGATGCAAAAGGGATCCGCAAACTTCTTGCTAACCCATTGTTCGGTACAGGAATTATGGTTCTTATTGGTTGTATTCTTGGTGGACTTAAACTCAGCGCAATCTGGGGATTGTTCGGTGCTGCTAACCAGCTCCTTGCAGGTATTGCTTTGATGGCAGTTGCAGCTTGGCTTGGAAATGCAGGAAAGAACAACAAGATGTTCTTCATTCCAATGATTTTCATGCTTGCAGCAACTCTTACTTCACTTGTACTTACAATCATAAACAAGCTTAAGCCAATGTTCGCAGGTGCACAGGGTGCATTCTTCTGGGGCAACTGGTTCCAGCTGTTGTTTGCTCTTGCAATGACTGTACTCGCAGTAATTCTTGTTATTGAGGGTGTTCAGACATTCGCTAAGCAGGCTAAACGCGCTTAAGAATAATTACAGACACGTCGTCAGTGCGCGGCGTGTCTTTTATAAAGTCAGAAAGTCTTTCCATTAATCTTTTAGCGATTTCTTCTGCACTGCAATCTTTATTCTTTTCGATAATCTGTTTTATCGGATCAATTCCAAAATCAAGTTTTTCTTTATTTGGCATTTCCGTAATTCCATCTGTATAGAGGAACAATATATCGCCTTTTTTCATCGTAAAAGACATATCAGAATAATCAACACCAAAACCACTCAAACCTACAGGGCCTGTATATGGCATATCTGCCGTAGGAAGCATTTCTTCAACACAACCTTCATCTACGCTGTAAAAAAGAGGATATGGGTGACCGGCATTTGTCATGGTAACAGTACAGGTTCCATCATCATTTTCTTTTGTGCTTAAAAGAATACCTGTTAGATAATTTTCAATTTCACCTTTTGATTCAATAAAGCGATAATTAATTCGTTTCAGAATGGCAGCTACACTTTCTTCTGTTCCTAAGGCTTCATTATAAGTCTGCTGAATAATATTTTCGGCAAGCATAGTAACAAGACTTGCTGCGACACCATGCCCCGAAGCATCAAAGAGAGAAACGCCATTTAAGTTTTCTCCATCATGATAGAAATTAAAAAGATCACCCGAAACCAGAGAGAGCGGTTCATAACGTACGGCAAAATCCCAGTTTTTAAGAGAAATTTCAGGTGCATGGAAAAACTTATTCTGAACAATTGCGGCCATTCGCATATCTTTAAGAGACATTTCACGGTCGTGTTCAAGACTTTCTTTTGCATTCAAAAGACGCTTTGTCTGACTCTTTATTTCCTCTTCAAGTCCCTGATTCAAATAATCAAGTCGTCCAGACATCTGACTGTAATCAACACAGAAATAAACAAAGATGATAAGAATTACACCTGTCAAACCGAAAATCGAAATGAACGGCATCTTTATATTTCGGAATGCACCCTTAATAATTACATCTATGCTCATTATAACAAGCAGGAATGAAACAGCATATAAAACAACTTTTGCCTTTTCTCGAATCTTCGGTTCTGCTTTTTTTGCGGCAATAGCAGCACAAACAATAGAATATAAAAATCCTACAATTGAAATTGGAATCAAAATAAGCGTTTTCTTTACAAGCCAGAGATATGAAGGTGCAAGCATTGAACACGCAGCACTAATCAAAAATGAAAGATATTGTATCGCAATTTCATAAGCTTTCATTTTCTTCTCAATGAAAGAACAAATAAACATTGAAAAAACAAATTCTATTGCAAAGAAACAGGTACACTTCGCAATTTTTACATACCATATAAAAGGCACACCACCATGAAAGCCTGCCCACGGCAATTCTGTTATAAAGAAAATAGAAAAGAATATAGCCGTAAGAATATTTAAGAAAGCAAAGCGTCTTAAACTAGCCAATGGTTTATAAAGGAAATACAACATTAAGAAGAACGAAGCACAAAGAATCAGCATTCCTTCAAAGAACATATAAAAACGGCATCGCCAGAAGGTCATATTGTCAGAAGTTCGCCAGCAATCCTGTCTAAGACCTACAAATACTCCGTCTGTAATTGTTGCATGACCAAGACACTGTACCTTAATAAGAATTGTATTTTTACCTTCCTGATTCAAATATAATTCAGGAAAATCAAAAAGATGCGCAACATAACCAGCTTCCTGATTAATCGGGTCATCAGGAGTCTCGCCCATTACGCCATAATCATCAATATATTTACCATTTAGATAAAGAACATCTGCATAATGAAGATAAGGAATAACCATTGAAAGATCATCATTTTTTAATTCAGGAATCAGTTCAAACTCGGCCTTGAGCCACACATATTTTCCATCTATGCCAACAAGATCCATAAGGTTTTTGTAGCCCATGTTGTCGAGATGCTCAAACTTAAGTTTTTCAGCATCTTCCGGCACACTGTTTGCACCTGTCAAAGACCAGTAAAACTCATCATCCAGATATATACGCGGAGAATCATTCTTTTTCCCACAGGAAGTCAGCAAAAAAAGAGAACAGATTAAAACGACAGAAAAGAAATGCCTGAGAGGCAAAAAAACACATTTTCGCATATTATAACTTATAAAGTATAACAGAGAAAATGTGTTTTGACAAAGAAAATAACGTTATATTGTACCTGTCAGCTTTTTAGAATTGCTTCACCCAAAGTTTTTTGCAACAGTTTTAAGCTGTTCAATAATGCTGATTTTCTGAGGACAGTGACCTTCACAGTTACCGCAGCCTACACATTCAGCAGGATTACCGGTCTTTTTAAGCTCCTCGCCATAGTGCCATTTGAACGAAGCAACGCCATAACGCTTACTTTCGTTGTAAAGCTCAAACATGCGTGGAATATTAATGTTCTGTGGACATCCGCCGTTAGTTTCATCAACACAGTATCGGCAACCAGTACAAGGAATTGCAATAGTAGATTTAATAAGTTCAGTAGCCTTCTGTACACAAGCCTGTTCTTCTGCATTAAGTGGAACAAAATCCTTCATGTAGCTCATGTTGTCGCGCAACTGTTCCATATTGCTCATACCGCTGAGGACAACAAGAATATTGTCCATGCTTGCACAGTAGCGGACAGCCCAGCTTGCAACACTTGCATTCGGATTATAATCCGTAAAAATTTTCTTAGCGTCGTCCATAACGTTTGCAAGACTTCCGCCCTTAATTGGTTCCATAATAGAAACTGGAATTCCATAGCGCTTACAGATTTCGTAGCACTTGCGGCTCTGAACATTGTCACTTTCCCAGTCAATGTAGTTAATCTGCAGCTGAACAAGTTCAACCTCAGGGTGCTTGCTGAGCATCATCTCAAGAGCCTCAGCAGAATCGTGGAAGCTGAAGCCCGGATGCTTAATTTTTCCTTCAGCCTTCATTTTCTGCATCCATTCAAAAGCACCAAGTTTTTCTGCAGTTGCAAAAACATCACGGTTCAAGGCATGCAAAAAGTAATAATCAAAATATTCTACGCCGCATTTTTTAAGCTGTTCATCAAAAGTCTTCTGCAATTCAGCAGGGTCAGTTTTTCCCCAGAGAGGCATTTTAGAAGTAACCTGAAATTTCTCACGAGGATAGCGTTTTGCAACAAGCTCACCAAAAACACGCTCAGAAAATCCGCCATGATAAACCCAGGCAGTATCAAAATATGAAAAGCCCTCAGCCATATAAGCATCAATCATCTCGCGGGTCTTTTCCAAATCAATGTTACCCCAAGTCTTATCTTCCGAATAAGGAAGTCTCATCAAACCAAATCCAAGTTTCTTCACATTTTGCTCCTATAAAATAACCTGCTTTTATTATAAGTGAGAAATCATAATTCGTGTTGTAAAAAATAATACTTAAATTGTAAGAAAAATTATCTTCGCTGCCGTCTGTCATGAGTTTTATAGTACGCAGACTTATCTGCATACATTGCCGCATCTGCACGGCGAAATACAGACTGAACATCTACATCAGAATTAGACTTAAATAAAGCCGCTCCCTTAGAAAGTGCAAGCGGCATATTGTTTATAAACTCTTCTGTTTCACTATTTTTCTGAACAATTCTTAAATCTATCTTATGGAAAATATCTTCTACTTCTTCTGCAGTAATGTTTTCAATGATTACAACAAATTCATCGCCACCTATTCTGAACAGATTCTCAAGCCCCACAGATTCTTTTATGATTTCAGAAGCAGTAATAATCATCTTGTCGCCAAATTCATGGCCAAAACTATCGTTTGCGTTTTTTACGCCATTAATATCGAGAACCGCAAGCACAAACTCTGCGCCACCGTTTTCAATTTGAGAATTCAAATATTTAATTGCATCTACATAAGCAGCACGGTTTCCAGCTCCAGTAAGAGAGTCTGTATAAGCAAGCTCGCGGGCATCATCAATAAATTGACGTAGTTCAAGTCTCATAAACTTTAAACGGGCACTCAATTCATCAAGTTCACCCATATTTTGAGTGTGATGTTTTTTTACTTCAAAACTGTCAGTCCTATAACCGGAAGCAGCCTTAAGTTCACCAGCCAGTTCTTCAACCTCATCAGAAAGGCGGCTCATTTCAACATTCAATACATACAATCTTCTGTGGATTTTATCCGAAATCAGATAGGCAATGATTCCGCCCACAATCAGCGAGGCTACACAAATAATCAGAGCCGTATAAATATGTCGGCGCAGTTCAGTTTCATAAAACGAAGCTTCAACATCAACTGCAAGAATTCCACCAACCTTTCCCTGAGAATCAAAAACCGGGGTATATGCACTATAAAAACGCCCCCATTTATCTTCATATGGAACTTTATCTACGGCCGGAGTTCCAAGACTTGCAGTTCGAAGAGCTTCTGTAGAAACAACCGGTTCTCCAAATTCCCCGGGACTTTCTAAATCAGGGTCAACAGTAAATGTAAAGTTACCGTTTCCCATATTGCGGATTCCATAAATAAAATCCAGATTAAAATTCTGCTGGAATGCGCCAAGTATTCTTAAAACCTGCTGATATTGTGGTGTATCATAATCTTCTTTTTGAAGTTTCTCCAGATCATCGCCATCAATCATCATTGCGGCACTGTTCAGAATATCAAGCATGCGCTCATCCATCTGCTCCTTCAGATTTTTTCGAGACTGAACAATCAAAACAGTCCCAAAAAATCCGTTCACAAAAAGCAGAAAGAGAAGAATAATCAATACAAGCGTTCGTAAATATGTGAACTTTCGCTTCATCATACCTTAAAGATTGATTATAGTACGGAAAAACACAGGAGACAAGAAAATTGTGATGGATAAAAAAAAGCATCGAACTCATTATTGAGTCCGATGCTTCATTTGAATTTGACTCCTGATTGATTAAGGATTAATCATTTTCAGAAGTACTTGTATGATTTGGGCCTAGAACACAAGAAATTTTTTTTATTGTACGATATCCAGAAATATAAAGCCCGTCATTCAGCACATAGTTCAAAAAAGACTCTTCAGTTATAACATATTTGAACAATTCCTTTTCTCCAACTATTAGACACCGATTCAAATCTTTGTACTGATTTCCATTAAATATCTCAGGAGGAACAGGCTCTGGAGCGGATACACTAGGATCTCTATGAGCACCATAGAAAACTTCAATATACAAAGTATCTCCATAAGTCAATCCAGTAAGAACACTTCCAGAGATATACACCTTATTATCCTCGCCTGTCCATAATGTTACAGCCTCTAAATATTTTGCATATAAAGATGTAGTCTCTTTTGAAATAGTTTTAACAAGTTTTGTAAAGTTTGAATCTGAATACCAGCCTGTAAAAATATATCCATCTTTTTCTGGTGCATTAAATAAAGATGTTTCCTCACCTTCATAAATATTTACAGTTTCAATTACCTTATCAGAATCCATAAGTTTTACACTTATCTCTTTTAGCCAACCTGCATAAAGAATATTTCCTACTGTATATTTTTCTTCAACGCCAGATTTATACGAATAAACTGTCTCTCCATACCTATGACCATCAAGTGGTATTGTACATTCCTTATCGATAAACCAGCCAATGAACTTATAACCTTTACGTATAGGCTCTTCTATTCTATCAATAAAGTAACTCAAAGAATTCCAATTGCTGTTATAATTTTGAGTTTTTTCTGTACTGATTTTCTTTGTTGCATAAACAGCCGATGTACCATCATTCATCATAAATTTAATATCAGCTGTAAAAACAGGAACAAAATCAGCCGTAATTTTCTGTACATAATATTCCGTACCATCAACAGTTTCTTTTGCTAAATTTTGCAAATTAAATGGGAAAGTTACATCCCATTTTCTAAAGCGATATGAATATGGAGTATCACCACCTAAATATACAACTTCTGGCAAAGTCTGAGGTTCATAGATTACATCATCAAAGTCATAAATTTCTGTATATTTGTAAGAACCTCGCTTAGTACCCGGCAAGCCTTTTATAGTTGTAGATATTTTATCATCTTCACTATAATATTCGAAAGTAGTATATGAACCGTCAAGTATATGACCTTCTACGGAATAACCATATTCAACAAGAACCTTTTTACGCTGACCGCCCCATTCTCCGAACTTCAACTTTTCATCATTCATCTCAAAGTAGATATTATCATCTTCTGAATATCCTGCAATTTCAATTCTAGTAAGAGAACGGATTCCATACCAGTTACCACTTAAAATAGCCTCTACAAGCTCAGGTTCGCGCCATCCAGAAAGGTAATAAACATCTTTTAAAGGCAGACAGTTATAATCATCATAAACAGTAGTATCATATACCCAATTACTACCGTTTTCCCAGAAATTTGATGGTTTTGTTTTGTACTTATTTACATAATAATTTGTTCCGACACGTTTTATCTTCACATTGTCATTTTCTGTAAATTCAGGTTTGCCAGTGTTCTGAACGACTCTATCAGCAGTAAGTTCAATGTCATATTTATCCTTATTTTCTATTCTAAACTCACCAAGTCCACCGGTTGCTGTAATTGTTATGCTCTGAGAATAAAAAGTATAGTTATGCCAGCTTACAGTAACATTAAAATTATACTCCTTATCTGTATTTACGAGCGGATAAGTCATATTCCAGTCAGCCCAGCCATCTGTTTTTCTGGTCCAGTCTTTGTGCATTGAAATTCCGCTTTCAGCTTCCCAGATAGAGATAGAACAAATAGCATCTGTATAACCATTAGAATTAGAATTATTAGTCATTACATTCGAAGGAATTGTTCCACTAAAATAAATACCACGTTCCGTAGCAGTCGCTGTAACATAAGTCAGTCCATTATCTGTGCTTGTATTTTCAATTGTTACGCTCAACACTCCAGCTTTAGTAGTTGTTTTTCCATCAACTGTATATTCTGTAGGGAATGCCTGATATTTTCCGTTTGTCATTACACAAAGCTTATGTTTTCCTGCAGGAATTCCGCTAATTGTAAATTTTCCATTCTCGTCAACAAAAGCAATATAACTTGTTCCGGCAACTCCAACAATTGAACCTGCTGCAGAACCTCCTGTAACCTGAAGAGTTCCACTCAGAGAACCTTTTAAAACAAGTTTTAGGTCTTCCACAGTTACCGCAGCACCTTCAGTAATTGTTACACTTCTGTATGCAGCTTCATCATTATTTGCTGCATAAACTGTATAATTTCCATCAGGTAAATTCGTAAATTCATAAGAGCCATCAGCCTTTGTTACTGCATTTCTGAAAACAGATGAAGCTGCTCTTCCAGAAAAAAATGATTGACTTACTGCTGCAGACCGATTTTCTGCAGCCAGTTTTTCAAGCACGATTGTAATTCCACTAAAATCAGAAACTCCCTCCTGATAAATAGCCTTTCCACTTATACTTCCTGTTCCTTCATTCGATGTAACAGGTTTACTATCTCCAGGTCCAGCCATGTCTTGACAACCCGAAAACATCAGTGCCATTGCAAAAGCACCTAAAGCCATTGCAACCTTGACAAGTTTTTTCATACTTCCTCCAATTTGCAGTCCGGCATTTTCGCCAAAACTACTTTTAAAAATAGATGAGAAATTTTACTCCCCTCCACATTCTTTTGTCAACTTTTTTTACTGTTTTTTAATTTTTTGTAATATTTAGTTTATATTGCGACAATGAGGCAAAATCATTATAATAACTCAATATTTTCTATATTAATGAGGTTTTTTATGGCAGACAAAGAAGGTCGTTCGCTTCGCGAACTTACCAAGTTTTCTGCGAAAACTTGTTTTTTACTTGGAGGTGTTCATAAATGAGTGAAGTTAGAGTTAGATATGCCCCGTCCCCAACAGGAATGCAGCACATTGGTGGTGTCCGCACTGCGCTTTTTAATTATCTTTTTGCACGTTCACAAAACGGAAAATTCATTCTGCGTCTCGAAGATACAGACCGTACCCGCTACGATG
>OCTX012121601.1_pt1 | contig 14677 bp, 14 predicted proteins | sample 1539691 | NCBI WGS metagenome assembly OCTX01 (sample SAMN02144231, study PRJEB22623) | gut metagenome | biome: sheep rumen | host: Ovis aries | place: New Zealand | reverse complement strand
TGGCGGGAGGTTTTGCCGATGTTATCAATATCGCCGGTGCGGATGCACTTCTGGCAGGTGCAGACGCGGTGGCGCGGCGGCTCCTGCTCGCCCTTGAAATAGGGCTTCATCGGCGCCATGCCGGAGTTGATGAGCAGAAGGCTCGCGTCATTCTGCGGGATCAGCGAAAAGCTGGGCAGGCGAAGATGTCCCTTGCTCTCGAAAAAGCGGAGAAACATTTCGCGCAGTTCGTTCAGGCCGTTTTTTTCCATGGTTTTTCCTCTTTCATAAAAAAGATAATGCCCCTGTTCCAAGGAACAGGGGCGAATTGTGTTCGCGGTACCACCCTGATTATCGCGTTTGCGACATCTCAAGCGCCTTTAACGCAGGCTTACGCCCCGCTTGTCGCGGAGAGGCTCGGAAGTGGCTGACAAACCCGCGCTCAAAGCCTCGCACCGACCGGCTTCTCTCTGACAAGCGCTCCCGTTCGTCTCGTTTCGTCAACGCCTATGTAACTATACCCATTGAGCGGGTATTTGTCAAGTGCTTTTACAGTTTCCTGCCGCACCAGGGGCAAAAGGCGATCTTGACGAAGGACTCTCCCCCGTCGTGGATCACGATCCCGTATTCATTTCCGTCATCATTTCTGACGATCAGCCAGTCCGGACAATCGAAAGGAGAATCGTGCTCGGAGCAATGGTTGCTTGACCAGTACTTCATCATCTCGCAGCAACAGTTTTCCTCCATTCCCTCCGCTCCTTTCAGCGGTTTTTCCGCACGACCGCGCCTTTCGGCGCGCAGACCGGCAGCTTCAGATGAAACTCCATCATCGCGCGGCGGGTGTCCTCGATCTGCTCCCCTTCCGGGCCAAACATCTGATCGGCCCGGAAAGGCAGTGGCTTTGCGCCGGGCAGAAGCAGCTCCAGCTCGTCGCCGCGGAAAAACTTGTTGCGCTGGGTCAGCAGTGCATTTCCTTCCCCGTCGCATTCCTCCACAACAGCGACTACATCGGCCGTCGCGCTGTAGGACGCCTCCTCATAGTGCTGTCCCGGATAGCCGAAATAAAAGCCGGTGCTGTACGGGCGATGGCTGACCTTCTCGGTCTCCGACGCCCAGATCGGGTCGAGGGGCCTGCCTTCGATCGCGGCATCCAGCGCCTGCCGGTAGGCGTTGGTGACGACCGCCGTATAATAAGCGGATTTCATCCGTCCCTCGATCTTGAAGCTGCTGATGCCGGCGTCGAGGAGCTCGGGGAGATGCTCGATCATGCACATGTCGCGGGAGTTCATGATGAAGGTGCCGCCGTCCTCGCTGATTTCGAAATACTGCCCGGGACGCTTTTCCTCCACCAGATGATACTTCCAGCGGCAGGGCTGGGCGCATTCGCCGCGATTGGCGTCGCGCCCGGTGAGGTAATTGGACAGCAGGCAGCGCCCGGAAAAGGACACGCACATCGCCCCGTGCACAAAGGCCTCCACCCGAAGCTCCGACGGCGTATTGGCGCGGATGCGGCGGATGTCCTCCAGTCTTGTTTCGCGGGCCAGAACGACCGTGTCAGCCCCCAGCTCATAAAGAGCATTGGCCGATGCGCTGTTGATGACGCCGAACTGCGTGCTGACGTGGCGCGCCACGCGCGGCGCGTGCTTTTTGGCCAGGCTCAGCACGCCGAGATCCGCGATAATCAGCGCGTCCACGCCGATCTCCTGCAAAAAGCCGAGATAGGCGGGCAGCGCGTCGAGCTCCCGCTCCAGCGGCAGCGTATTGCAGGTGACGTAGATGCGCGCTCCCGCGGCATGGCAAAGCCGCACCGCTTCCTCCAGCCCCTCGTCGCTGAAGTTTGCCGAGGCGGCGCGCATGCCGTAGGCGTGCCCGGCGAGATAGACGGCGTCCGCGCCGTACAGGAGCGCCATCTGCAGGCGCTCCTTGTCTCCGGCGGGAGAGAGCAGCTCCGGCTTATTCATAGTGCTGCGTGGCGACGAAGGCGTCGAATTCCTCGGCCGTGGTGAAGAACTCGTGCTTTCCGGTCTCGGTATTGAGCGCATAGTAGTAATAGTCGGTGTCCGCCGGGTTCAGCGCCGCCTTGATGGCCGCAAGGCCCGGGCTGCAGATCGGCGTCGGCGGCAGGCCGACGTACAGGCGGGTGTTGTACGGGGAGTCGAAGGCGAGCATTTCGCCGGTCGGCGCGCCCTCATGCTCCGGAAAGACATAGAGGATGGAGGCGTCGATGCCGAGAGGCATATTGCTGCGCAGACGGTTATAGATGACGGAGGAAATCAGCGCGCGGTCGTCCGTCTCGTTCTGGAGATCCACCGCCGCCTCCTTTTCGATCAGCGAGGCGATGGTGACGACCTGCTTCATCGTGAGGCCGCGGTCGCTGGCCTGCTTGAGCATATCGGCGGTCAGGACATAGTGGAAGGTCTCGAGGAACTTGTTGATGGCGCTCGAGGCCTGCATGCCCACGTAGAACTGATAGGTATCCGGGAACAGGAAGCCCTCCAGACGGGAGGCGTCTCCCGGTTCAAGGCCATCCAGGAAGGAGTAGTTATATTTATAATTGGCCGCAGCTTCCATCAGCTCCTCATAGCTGCAGACCTCTTTTTCCTCCAGACGGCGGAAAATCTGCTCCATCGTAAAGCCCTCGGGGAAGGTGACGTCGATCGTCATGGCGGCGCCGGAGCCGACGCGCATATTCCGGATCAGGGCGCTGTAGTCGAAGCTGGATTTCAGCTCATAGTTCCCGGGCGAGACCTTGCGGTCGGCGTGCGAAATCTTGCAGAAGGCCTCGAACAGCCACTTGAACTGGATGAGACCGGCCTCCTTCAGCGCATCGGAGACGTAGGAGATATCCGCGCTGCGCACCGTTTTGCTGCCGACGACGTTGCCATTTTCGTCCAGCTCGTCCACAGTTTGGGTCTCGAAAATGGAGCTCGGCAGATTGACGACCGCCGTGAAGCTCTCCTTGTTGAGCGCCAGCGCATCGCTGACCGCCATCCAGGCAAAGCAGGCGAGGATCACGCTGACGCAGACGATGAAGGCAAAGTACATCAGCCCGCCGACGCAGCCGGTGCGGGATTCGTGGCTCTGACGGACGGGGCGATAGTCCCGCTCGGTCATCTCGTCGCCGGTATAGTTATGCGCCTCTTCCCCGCTTTCATCGAGAAATAGCTTGTCCACGGGAGGCGTTTGTTTTTTCTTGTTTTTTGCCTTTTGGGGCAAATTCTTTTTTGGTAGCTCTTCCGTTTTGGGGCTCACTTCCGGCGCGGCCTCCCGCGGAGGCTGCTTCTCCGGCACTGGCTCCGGAGCAGGTTCCTCGTCCGGTTCATGTTCTTCGGGAACAGGCGCTTCGATTCCGTCCCAGAGATCGGACGGTTCCTTCGCATGCCTGGCTTGATATTGGTCCTGCTGCTCAAAGAGCTCATTGATTTTATCCAGTTCTTCAGCCATTTCTGACCTCCTTCGGAAATCATCTCTCACGCTTTTTGCCATCTGGCATAGGATGGCATGAACGGTCTGAAAACCTCAGATCGTTCACGCCGGACGGCGCTCGCCGCGCGGGGCGCCGACGAGAAAAATAAGCTGCGCGGAGAAAGGGACTATTATGTTCTGCAATTCCTGCAATAACAGCTCGATCTGGCTCATCATCCTGATCATCATTCTCTTTGGCTGGGGCGGCAACGGCATCGGCTGCGGCTGCGGCGGCAACATGGGCTGCGGCTGCGGCAACGGCTGCTGTGACAACAACAATGGCTGCGGCTGCGGCTGCAACTGAGAGAACGCAAAGAATCATTGAACCCCCGGGGCTTCTTCGGAAGCCCCTTTTTATTTCAGGGTGTCCAGAATCAGCTGATATATCTGCTCGTTCTTTTCCTCGAGTGCGCGTTCTTTTGCGTCTTTCATAAACGGGATCTTCGCCCAGCCGTAATAATCGGCGGCAAGCTGCGCGGTGCGCAGGCAGCGCTCGAGATAGACGACATCCTTCTCGTGGATGTCCGCAGTCGTATTGGTTTTTTCCTGGCGGTGCTTCATGCGAGCCAGAGAGGTTTCGATGTCCACATCCAGATAGATGACCAGATCCGGCACCGGAAGGCCCATTTTATTATATTCCAGGTCGTAAAGCCAGGCAAAGAAATCCGGCAGCTCATCCTCCGGCATTTTGGAGCCCTGGTGTACGGCATTGGAGGTGGTATAGCGGTCAGAGAGAATCAGTCCACCCTCGTGGTAGATCTTCCCCCAGTCCTCGCGATAGGAGGCAAAACGGTCAACCGCGAAGAAGGTTGAGGCAGTGTAGGCGTTGACGTCCTGAGGCCGCGACCCGAACTGACCGCCGAGGTACATCCGGATCAGCGCGCTGCTGTCCTTGTCGTAGCGCGGAAAAACAATGTGATGATAATCCATACCGTCCCGCTCCATTTTTGCGCAGAGTCTGCGGTACTGGGCGGACTTTCCGCTTCCGTCAATTCCCTCAAGAACAATGAGTTTTCCCTGATTCATGATCGGCTCCTGTTTCTTTCTTTCATCGCTGCCCGTAGAAAGCCGGGCAGGCACATCATGCGCGTGATGCGCTTCGGCTGCTGCAGCAGCCGGTACAGCCACTCAAGGCCAAGCCTTCGCAAAACCTCCGGTGCGCGCGAAACGCGTCCGGCATAAACATCGAGGGCGCCGCCGAGCCCGATCATCAGGCCAACCGGCAACTGCCGAGCATATTTCGCCATCCAGAGCTCCTGCCGCGGCGCGCCAAGACAAACGAGAAGCAGGTCCGGACTTGTGTCACGAAGCTGTGTTACGATGGTACCTTCGTCTTCCGAAGAGAAATATCCGTGATGCAAGCCTGCGATCCGGATGCCCGGATGATCCCGTTTCAAATTTTGCGCCGCAGCCTCGGCAACGCCCGGCTTTGCACCAAGGAGATAAACACTCCCCTGCCGCACGGCCAGCTTCTCCATCAGCGCGGAGGCAAAATCAACGCCGGGAATGCGGTTTCGGATCGGTTTGCCGATCAACCTCGAGGCATAAATAACGCCGACGCCGTCCGGCAATATCAGATCTGCCGCCCGCACGGCATGTCGCAGCGCCGGATCCTTCCGCAGCTTCATCAGGATCTCGGGATTCGGCGTAACCGCGCAGGCCGCTCTTTTCTCCGCCATCAAGCTGAGCGCCTCTAGCACCGCCTCCTGCATGCATCCGTCGTCAAACGGAACGCCAAAGAGCTCGGTTTTCGTCATATCTGACTGAATACTTCTCCAATCTTCTCGTGGATCACAAGATCGGCAAAGCTGTCGTAAGGCGTTTCGCTGAGGTTGACCAGCGCCAGCTTCGTGCCGCGATAATAGCGGATCAGCCCCGCCGCCGGATAGACGTTCAGCGAGGTGCCGCCGACGATGAGCACATCGGCGCGGCGAATAAAATGCAGCGCTCTGCTCATGATATCCTGATCCAGCGCCTCTTCATACAGCACGATATCGGGCCGGATGATGCCGCCGCAGTCGCAGCGCGGAACGCCCTCCCCGTGGTTCATGCGCTCGGCCGGATAGGGCTTGCGGCAGCGGCTGCAGTAGGCGCGCCAGATGCTGCCGTGCAGCTCCAGGACGTTTTTGCTGCCTGCCGCCTGGTGAAGTCCGTCAATATTCTGCGTGATCACCGCGCGCAGTTTTCCTTCCGCTTCCAATTCAGCCAGTCTCTTGTGCGCGCGGTTCGGCTGCACGTTTTCGATGACCAGCTTCTCGCGGTGAAAGCGGTAGTATTCCGCGGGGTCCCGTTCAAAAAAGCTCGCGCTCAGAATTGTTTCCGGCGGATACTTCCACTTCTGGTGATACAGCCCGTCCACGCTGCGGAAATCGGGAATCCCGCTCTCCGTGCTGACGCCGGCGCCGCCGAAAAAGACGATATTGTCGCTCTCCTGCACCCATTTCTTCAACTGCTCAACACCACGGGTCATGCGGAACACCTCCGGAAAGAATGAAATGGTTTTATAGATGGTTATTATTTATTATACACCGCACCGGGCCGCTTGACAAGAAGCGCCCCGGTGCCGAAAGATAAAGAATTGTGAAGGAAACTCAGAGATTGGCTTCGACCCAGGCAAGGATTTTTTCCGTTCTGGGGCGGAGCTCTTCCAGGCGGATTTCATTTTCCCGGCGTACAATAAAGGCATAGGTGTCGTCGCTGCTGCCGCTGGCCATGCTGACGGCGAAAAGACGCGCGCTGCGGATGCTGCTCAAAGCCAGCTCCACGGCAGCGCCAAGATAGATCGCGCTCTCTTTCGGCGCACGCTCAGTCAGCTCTTCTACCAGCTCCACGACATGGATCATTTCACAGATGACCTCGTCGCTGATCGCGGCCGCCGGCTGACGGGCGGCGTCAATGTTTCGCGGATCGCCCTCTTTGATCGCGCGCTTGAGAATATTGCGGCCCTTCACGTCCTCGTCGATCAGGTAGACCAGATAGGCGCGGAGTTTTTCCAGATTGCGCAGGATGTAGTCCATGCGCTCGTCGTCCCCGCGCTGCTCTGCCGCGATACGTGCGCCGCGCAGCGCCATCGCGCAGCTTTCCGCGCCGCTGAGCGCCGCGGCGCTGCCGATGTCCAGCTTTCCCGCGGGATCGGCCAGGATCGCCGTCAGCTCCTCCGGGTCCTTCTTGCGAAAGATTTCGATGATGAATTTCTTTTCCTGTTCCGCCATAGGTCACGCTTCCTTTCAGTCGCGGTTAAACTCGCGCAGGGACAGGCCTTCGTTTTTCTGCAGCGCCCAGTTGACGCACCAGCCGGAGGTAAAGAGCAGGAGGTTATTGCCCTTGAAGTCCTGCACCCATTTGGTGTCGCTTGTCAGATTGAGCGAAGGGATGTCGATGTTCTCGTTGTCCACCCAGCGCACCAGCTCATAGGGCATGCTGCGGCGGCGGATATCCACGCCGTACTCGCTTTTCAGCCGGTATTCCAGCACTTCAAACTGCAGCACGCCGACGACGCCGACAATCACCTCTTCCACGCCGGTGTGCGGCTCGTGGAAGATCTGAATCGCGCCCTCCTGCGCAATCTGCATGATGCCCTTCTCAAACTGCTTGCGCTTCATCGTGTCGATGCGCTCCACCGCGGCAAAATGCTCGGGGGCGAAGGTGGGAATGCCTTCAAAGCGGACGTTCATGCCCTTTTCGCAGATCGTGTCGCCGATGGAGAAAATGCCCGGATCGAAAACGCCGATGATATCGCCGGCATAGGCCTCGTCGATGATCGCCCGCTCCGAGGCCATCAGCTGCTGCGGCTGCGCCAGACGGAGCGTTTTTCCGCCCTGCACGTGCAGATACTCCCTGTCGCGTTCAAAGCGACCGGAGCAAATGCGCATGAACGCGATGCGATCGCGGTGCGCCTTGTTCATATTCGCCTGAATCTTAAAGACGAAAGCCGAGAACCGCTCGTCAAAGGGATCGATGATGTCGTCCTCCGATACGCGCGGCAGCGGCGGCATCGTCATGTGCAGGAAGCTCTCGAGGAAGGGCTCCACGCCGAAGTTATTGAGCGCCGAGCCGAAGAATACCGGGCTGAGCCTGCCCCTGCGCACCTCTTCGATATCGAATTCATAGCCGGCGCCGTCCAGCAGCTCGATGTCGTCCGCGAGGCTCCTGCGCAGGCGCTCGCCGATCAGCTCGTCGAGCTTGTCCGTGTCGTCAAGGCTGCATTCAATCGCGCGGATTTTACTCTGTCCGCGGTGAAACTCGTTGAAGGCCAGGATTGCCTGCTTTTCGCGGTCGTAAACGCCCTTAAATTCCTGCCCACAGCCGATGGGCCAGTTCATCGGATAGGTTCCGATGCCGAATTCATTCTCCAGCTCCTCCATCAGTTCATAGGGGCTGCGCGCCTCGCGGTCGAGTTTGTTGATAAAGGTGAAGATGGGAATGTGGCGCATCGCGCAGATTTTGAAGAGCTTGCGAGTCTGCGGCTCAATGCCCTTGGCGGCGTCGATGACCATGACGGCGCTGTCGGCAGCCATCAGCGTGCGGTAAGTATCCTCCGAAAAGTCCTGGTGGCCCGGGGTATCCAGAATGTTGATGCAGTAACCCTCATATTCAAACTGCATGACCGACGAGGTAATGGAAATTCCGCGTTGTTTTTCCAGCTCCATCCAGTCCGACACTGCATGGCGGGCCGTCGCCTTGCCTTTGACCGACCCGGCCAGCTGAATCGCTCCGCCGTACAGAAGCAGCTTTTCGGTCAGGGTTGTTTTTCCGGCGTCGGGGTGCGAAATGATCGCAAAGGTCCGGCGCCGTTCAATTTCTTTTTTCATGTCCGGCATTTCTAAATATCCTTTTTATTTATAATTTTATCTCAATCAGCAAACAATCATACCATATTACACGGGAAACATCCCTTCAGTTCACAGATTTTCAATGTATGTTATCATAGTTTTGCACCGGATGCAAGGAGAAAGCCTTGAACTTGCCTGATTCGGATGATAAAAAATCGCTGAAAGGGGCGGGTTGGCATGACAAAACCGGCAAAAGACATTCTCATCGAAGAAATCGTTTCCGCTTTTTTCCGGACGGAGCTTTTTCACGGCACGGCGCGCATCATGGGCCGCGGCGCATATACCTGTGAGAAGGCGCCGTATTCCCGTCTGCTTTCGCCCTGCGCGATGGGTAGTTTACGCCTGAAAAGCCGCGTGATGATCGCCCCCCTGATGCTTGTTGGCGGGAGCCCTGTTCCCAATGAAGAAACCCGCCGTTTTTATCTTTCGCGCGCCGGCGCTTCACTCCTGACCACCGGGCCGATCCCCGCCTCCATGGGCGCCGATCCCTTCCTGTCGCTTCGCTGGGTGGGTCTGAACGAAAAGCTGCATGCCCGCGGCGCGAAGATGCTGCTTCAGATCAAGCTCGACGGCAGCGCTCCCGCCGCCGCGGCCGCTCTGGCCGCCACCGCGCTCCCGGCCGCCTTCGACGGCGTGTGCCTCGATGCCCGAGAAAACGACGATCAGGCCGCTCAAATCGTGCGGCAGATTCGCGCTCGGCTTGGGACTGCCTTTCTGATCGTTTATCGTCTGTCGCTTTCCTCCGCCGTTATGGAAAGCGGCCTCCGCCCTGCCGCTGAAAGCCGCCCGCGCCCGCTGGCGGTGCAGCTGGAGCTCATCACGCAGCTCGCGCTCTCCGGTGTCGACGCCTTTGAAGTCGCGCTCGGCGGCAGGGACACCCCCTGGCTGCTTGCCCCGGCGCCGCAGCTGCCCGCGGCCTGCTATGCGGAAGCTGCCCGTGCCGTCAAAGCGCATCTGCGCTGTCTCGGGCTCTCCCCCACCGTCATCGCCTTTGGGCATCTGGCCTATCCCGACATTGCCGAGGAAGTCCTTCAGCGCGGCGACTTCGACATGATCTCGCTCGACGGCGCAGGTCTGCGTGACGAGAACTGGTGCAAAAAGCTGCAGAGAGCGCAGCCGCAGGACATTTATCCACTTCCCATGACGGCCTTTGCCGTTCGTCCGGGCAGGGAGACAATCGCCGTCGTCGGCGCCGGCTGCCAAGGGCTTCAATATGCGATTCAGGCCGCCGATCAGGGACACCGGGTCGATCTGTTCGACATGGCCGAACAGCCCGGCGGGAAGCTGTCCCTCTACCGCTCCGGCGCCGCCTATGAAAAGAGAAACATCCTCGAATATCTGCTTTCCGAGCTCAGGAAGCGCGAAGGCATCCGTCTGCGCTGCGGGACGCGCGCAGACGCCGAGATTTTGAAAAAAGGCTCTTATGACCGCATCGTGTTTGCCTGCCACGCCTCTGCCGTCACCGAGCCGGGCATCCCCGGCTGGGGAGAAATTCCCTTTGTGCGGGTCGATCAGCTCGACGAAGAGGAGATCAAAACCTGGCGCCGCCGCCATGTCGTCATCCTCGGAAGCGACAGTCTCGCCTGTGACACCGCCTGGGCACTGCTGAGCGACAGCGGCGTGCGTCACGTGGCGCTTGTCACCGAAAGGGCGGACATCATGCCGGGAGAAGCGGACAACGAGCGTGCCTGGTACCGCCACCACATCCCGCTGCGGGGAGGCACAATCCATACGCATTGCCGACCAAGCCGCCTCCGGCGGAACTCCCTGATCTGCGAGAATCCGGCCACCGGAAAAGAAACGCACATCCGCTGCGACTTGCTGATTCTGGCGGAAGAGGAGCCCGCTCCCCTGCCGCTCTATCAGGAAGCCGTGCGGCAGAAGCTTGCCTCGAATATTGAATTATTATAACAAGAGAGACCGCGTTTGGCGGTCTCTCTTTCTTGATTCTTATAATCTTATAATTTCTCCATATTCATCGCGGCGACGCGGAGCATCAGCTTTTTGACACCGATCCGATCGAATTCCACGTCGATCAGAAAGTCGCCGCCCATCGGCGTCATTTTGACAATTTTGCCCACGCCGAAGGCCTTATGTTTGACCCGGTCGCCCAGCGAGAAATCCGTCGCGGGAGTCGCTTTTTTGACGGGAGGCGCCGGTGCGTGCACCGGCGGTCTTACAGCAGGCGCCTTGTGGGCAAAGCCCGGTTCTTCGCGGCGCTCGTGATATCCATAGCCTCGCTGCATGTTTTTCTTCTGCAGGCAGGATTCGGGAATCTCGTCGACAAAGCGGGAGACGCGGTTGGAGGTCGTGCGGCCGAAGATCATGCGCTGCTTGGCGCAGACCAGATGCAGCTGCCGCATGGCGCGCGTGATCGCCACATAGCAGAGACGCCGCTCCTCCTCCATTTCCTCCGGCTCGCCGATCGCGCGAATGCCTGGGAAGATGGTCTCCTCCATGCCGACAATGAAAACCGTGGGAAATTCCAGACCCTTGGCGCTGTGCATCGTCATCATCACGACGCAGTCGGCGTCTTTGTCATAGCTGTCGAGGTCGGTATAAAGCGCGACATCGGCCAGAAAGCCCTCCAGCGTACGGTCGCCGGATTCCTTCTGATAGCCCAGAATGCTGGTTTTGATTTCACGGACGTTTTCCGCGCGCGCCGTATCCTCCACGGTGTTCTTTTCTTCGAGCATGCGGAGATATCCGGTCTTTTCCAGCAGCTCGTCGAGCAGCTGATCGGGCGTGATCTCTTTGGCGCGCTCGTGCAGCTCGTCAAGCAGAGCGGCAAACTGGCGCATCCGGATGGCGGCGCGCGAAAGCTCCGGATAACGGTCGGCCCCGCGCAGCACCTCGATCAGGCTGAGGCCCTCCCGGTAAGCGATTTCCTGCGCCAGCTCCACGCTGCGCGCGCCGATGCCGCGAGGCGGATTGTTGATGATGCGGTTGAGGCGCAGGTCGTCACTGGGGCTGGCAATCACACAGAGGTAGGCCAGCACGTCCTTGACCTCGGCGCGGTCAAAGAAGCGCGTGCCGCCGACAATGCGGTACGGGATGCCGTTGCGCTTAAAGGCATATTCCAGCTGGTTGGACTGGGCGTTCATGCGATAGAGCACCGCGTGATCGCGCCAGTTTTGTCCCCGGCCGTAGTCGCCGAGGATGGAAGAGGCCACATACTGCGCCTCTTCGTGCTCATTGTCGGCCATATAAAGGACGATCGGATTGCCGCGATCCTTGTTTGTCCAGAGCTCCTTGCCCTTACGCCCCAGATTGTTGCGGATGACGCTGTTGGCTGCATCCAGAATCTGGCCGGTGCTGCGGTAATTCTGCTCGAGGCGGATGACGCGGCAGTTTTTGTACTCGCTCTCGAAGGAGAGAATGTTCTCAATCGTCGCGCCGCGAAACTTGTAGATGCTCTGGTCGTCATCGCCGACCACGCAGATATTGCCGGAGCCCCCCGCGAGGATGGACGAGAGGAGATACTGCAGATGGTTCGTGTCCTGATACTCGTCGATCAGCACATAGCGGAAGCGGCGCTGCCAGTAGCCGCGCACCTCTTCGTTTTCCTGCAGGAGCTTGACGGTAAAGGAAATCAGATCGTCAAAATCCATCGCCCCGGCCGCGAACATCCGGCGCATATATTCCTCATATACCTCGCCGATGCGGATCCGGCGGATATCGCCGCTGGCTCTGGCCTCTTTCAGATAGCGCGCGGCGCCGATCTGCGCGTCCTTGGCGCGGCTGATCTCCGCGAGGAGCATCCGCGGCGCAAAGCTCTTCTCGTCCAAATTCTGATCCTTGAGAATATGCTTGACAAGGCTTTGGCTGTCGGCGGTGTCATAAATGGTAAAATTCGAGGGGAAGCCCAGGCGCTCGGCGTCGCGGCGCAGAATCCGCACGCAGGCGGAATGGAAGGTGCAGGCCCAGATATCGTTGGCCTCCTCCCCAAGCATGCGCGTGAGGCGGTCCTTGAGCTCTCCGGCGGCCTTGTTGGTGAAGGTAATAGCCAGAATCCGCCAGGGCTCGACCGGATAAAGCCGCGCCGCGGCAAGCCCTGCCTCCCCGCCCTGTTCGAGCGCTGCAAGCATGGCCTCGTCCGCGCCCTCCGGCAGCTCTTCGCTGTCGCTGGCGCGGCCGTATTTGAGCAGATTGGCGATGCGGTGAATGAGTACCGTGGTCTTGCCGCTTCCGGCACCGGCCAGGATCAGCAGTGGCCCCTCCGTGGCCAGCACCGCCTCCAGCTGCCTGTCATTGAGATTTTTAAAATCGCGGCGCACATAGGTGCGACGTGCTTCGACAAAGCGTCGTTCCATTTCAGTCGTCATGGCCTGCATTGTAGCACATTTCGACCCGTCTTACAAGGCGGAAGTTTTTACGCCAGCCACTCCCGCATCCGCTCGACCGCGCGGCGCTCCAGGCGCGAAATCTGCACCTGCGACACCCGCATGATGCGCGCGCAGCTCTGCTGCGTCATGCCGTGATAGTAGCGCAGCGCGATGACCTGTCGCTCCCGCTCCGGCAGGCGGTCGATGGCAGCGCGCAGGGCGACATGCTCGAGCATTCTCTCCTCCGCCTGGTAGTCTCCCAGCACCAGCTCGAGGGTAAAGCCGTCATCGTTGGTCTCGCGCTGCAGGCTCTCCGTCGGCCCAGCCGCCGTCTCGGCAAAGGCGATGTCCTCGGGGCTGACGCCGGTCTCCTTGGAAAGCTCGCTGATCGTCGGTTCCCGCCCCAAACGCTGTTCCAGGGCAAGGCGCGCCGCGCGCAGCTGATTGGCCTGCTCCTTCAGACTGCGGCTGACCTTCACAGCCCCGTCGTCTCGCAGAAAGCGCCGGATCTCGCCGGAGATTTTGGGCACGGCGTAGGTGGAAAACTGCGTGCCGAAGCTCTCGTCAAAGCCTTCGACCGCTTTCAGAAATCCCACACAGCCGAGCTGATACAGATCTTCCGGATCGGTGCCTCGGCCGAAAAAGCGCCGCGCCACGCTCCAGATGAGCCCGGAGTTTTCTTCGATCAGGCGCCCGCTCGCCTCCCGGTCGCCCTGCTGCGCTGCCTGAATGGCAGACAGCATCTCCTCCTTCATCGTTTGCCGACGCGCGGGCAGATTGTGCGCCGCATCACGACTGTGGTTCCCTTTCCAAGCCTTGAGCGAACACGGAGCGTGTCCATGAAGCTGCCGATGATGGTAAAGCCCATGCCGCTTCTCTCCTCGCCCCCGGTCGTATAGAGCGGCTGCATGGCTTTTGCCACGTCGGCAATGCCGCAGCCCCAGTCTTTCACGGAAATCTCCAGCACCTGCCCCTCCAGAATCCGCAACCGCATCGACACACGGCCGATCGTCTCCGGATAGGCGTGGACGATGGCGTTCGTCACAGCCTCCGACACCGCCGTTTTGATGTCGCCTAGCTCCTCCATCGTCGGATCAAGCTGCGCGGCGAAGGCGGCCGCCGCCGACCGGGCAAAACCCTCGTTCGTGCTCTTGCTGGGAAATTCCAGCTTTATGTAGTTGAGTTCCCTCATGTCAATCCTCCTACTCTTCCGGTTTCCACCGGAATCATCCGGTCAAGGCCGGACGCGTCGATCACGCGAAGCGCCTGCCTCGCCGGATTTTCCACCCACAGCCTGCCGCCGATGGTTTTAATGTGCTTGTCGGCCTTGACGATCACCGCGATTCCCGAAGAATCCATAAAAGTCAGAGCGGACAGATCAAGCACGCAGTCGCGGGGCAGATATTCGTCGATGAGCTCTGCAATACATGCGCTGGTTTCGCGCGCCTCGTGCTGGTCAAGCTCCCCGTTCAGATAAACGGTAAGCCTGCCGTCTGAAAATGCCGTGCTGATATTCATTGCATCAACTCCAAAAAAATGTCACTGCATAGTATCTATGCAGTGACATTTTATCTGATTGAATGTGCGTATCGTGTCGGATCAGCCGAGAGACGAGAGGCTGACCTTGAGATTTTCTATCAGAGCCTCCTGCTTCGCCTTTTTCTCGCGTTCGGCGTTGACGACGGCCTCCGGCGCGCGGGTAACAAAGTTCTGGTTGGAGAGCTTGCCGATCTGCGCGGCAAGCTGCTTTTCGGCGTTGGCAAGCTCCTTGGCGATGCGCGCTCTCTCCTTCTCCAGATCGACAAGCTCCGCCATCGGCATGAAGAGGCGGGCGTTGTCGGTGACGACGGAGACCATGCCCTCGCTGCCCGCCGGGGCTTCGTCGAGGACGCTGACTTCGCTGGCGTAGGCCAGCTTGCAGATATAGCTCCTGCCGGCCTCAAACGCAGCCTTGCGGTCCGTGGCGATCAGCAGGTGCGCCTTGCGGGAGGGCGGCACGTTCATCTCGCTGCGGCGGGCGCGCACGGCCTTGATGGCGTTCATGACCATCTCGAAGCTCTGCTCGTCCTCGCGGAA
>OCTX014561766.1_pt1 | contig 14680 bp, 9 predicted proteins | sample 1539691 | NCBI WGS metagenome assembly OCTX01 (sample SAMN02144231, study PRJEB22623) | gut metagenome | biome: sheep rumen | host: Ovis aries | place: New Zealand | reverse complement strand
TCATATCTTAATTCTGATTTTTTTGATAATACTTTTATTTTATCTATTCCCTGTTGCCAGCAACTATATACGAACAGTATTTACTCAGCAGGTTGGACAAAGGCAAATCGCCTTTCTTGAATCGCTCTGCATCAAGTTTCAACAATCTTTCGCTCACAGTTTTCTTTCCCTTGAACAATGCCTTTAGATATGGAATGCCATTCTCTTCTGTGATATTTACTTCAGTAAAGAATTGCGTCAAGTCCTCTGCATCATAGACGATGGAGTAACTTGGGCGTTTGGCTCCAGGAATGTCCTCTCTCAGGATGTTCTTGTCAACCAAGTCCTGTATGTCACGTATGGCCGTGTCTTTCGAGCACTTTGCCAATGTTGCCCATGTCTTTGACGTTATCTTTGCTTCATAGCCGTCAAGAAAGAGATTGAGCATCTGGGTCTGACGCTCAGTCATAGGCACAGACGAAGCTTTCTGCCAGAAGAAGCTCTTGTTCAGGATAGTGGTGACAATGGTGTCTGCCTCGTCAAGTGCATCTACCAATTTCTGCATGTACCACACCAACCACTCCGTTATATCGCCATCGCCATGCTGCATCCGCTCCAGAATCTCGTAGTAGCGATTCTTGTCCTTGTTAATCTGTGATGAGACATTATAGAAACGGAAATCACTTTTTTCTCCACGAGCCAGAAGCATGTCTGAAAGGATGCGGGCCAACCGGCCATTGCCATCCTCGAAGGGATGAATGCTCACAAACCAGAAATGGGCAATGGCAGATCGGATGACACTATTCACCGGCTCCTCACCATCAAACCATGTAAGGAACTTTTCCATCTCCTCTTCAACACGGTCTGGAGAAGGAGCAATATAGTGGATTTTCTCGCGCCCAAACATTCCGCTAACAATATGCTCCTCGTTTGTGCGGTACTGTCCTATTTCTATCTGGCTGCCTTCGCTGTAGCCTGTTGGAAAGAAAGCTGCTTGCCAAGCACACAGTTTCTCTTTACTGAGAGGCAAATCATAATGCTGCACCGCTTCGAGCATGACACCTACAACGGAGTCAACATAGTGCGAAGGCGCGGTATATTTCACGTTCTCTATTCCAAGCTTCCGGGCAATGGAATAACGAACCTGGTCCAAGTTCAGACGTATGCCTTCAATTTCCGAAGAATACACCACGTCATAGGTCAGGTTCTCTGCCATAGCACGCAGTTTGCTATCAAAGCCCAGCGAACTCAACCTGCCGTAAAGCAGGCCCTGTTTACGGAATACTTTCTCCTGAAGGAGTGACACTTGAGATGTGTCCCAACGGAAGTCCGTCCAATTATCTCTTTCGTGTATATACATAATGCATTCGTACTTTGTGCGACAAAATATTATATATAACGTCGCAAATTCTGCGGCAAAAATACGAAATTATTGTCGAATAGCCAAACAAATCTGCAAATTATTGCATATTATGCGACGTTCTTGTCTCCAAAACGACAAAAGCATTCTTGGATATACAAAAAGAGACCTGCCCAAACGGACAGGTCCCTTTCATTATATCAGAGAGTTAATTACTCTTCTACTGCTGCCTGCTCAATAGCGTGACAATGCCGTGTATCGACTACTTACGGAGTTAGTTAAAATGCTGGCGACTCTTTTTAGACTCATTCTGCTCATTTTTCCTCATTCTTTCTAGTAAAAACAGGACGAATTGCTCTACCATGGTCGCGGCCATCATAGTCATGGAAAAGTTCTGATTTATGGCGAGTTTCATAGCCATCTGAGGAAAATATAAGGTAGTCAGCATAGAAAGTGTTGCTGGTTTCTGATGTTGACAGCCAATAGTGTCCATCAGTATTCATGTGTTGCTGCTTTGTTTTATAAAAAACACCACAAGCTGGGAGGAACATACTTTTGCCATTTAACTTGCTGGTTATGATATAGCCTTTTACTCCATTCAAAAAAGACCATATCCATTCACAGTATTCTCTATTTTGAAGTTCGTCCATTTGTGCACTAGTAGGTATTTTCCATGAATCACCCCATTTCATGTGAGCTACATCATATTGTGTTCCTGCTATATTACTGCCAATGTCTTTAAGTTCACCAGATTCAACGCACCATTTATCGTCATAAGGAACATAATTGCCATTGTTGTCAAAAAAATATTTGTATGTATTCCAACCATATTCTTCTTTAGTCTCAGTCTCCCCCCAAGCATAGTAGTTTCCGTAATCTTCTGGGGTTGAAGCACCAATATTCATGGTTGCCCACTTAGTTCCACTAGGTAGTCCAAGATCAACATAATCATGACCATTTTGCTGACCATCAACTAATATATTGTTATTACCGTGAATATACATAATTTCCTCACCATATGATGTACCAACATTATTAGTCGCATAAGCACGAATATAGTAAGTCTTACCTTCTTCTAAACCATTAATTACGACATTGTACGATGGGACACCTCTATGTCCCTCCATCTTATAGTTATCAGAAATAGTTGGATTCCCACTAGTATTCCAACATATTCCATGATTAAGGACAGAACTCCATTTGCCTTTAATTTGACAGTTCAAGACTGTAGCTGTTGATTTATCATTATATATTGGATGTCCACTAACAACATTAGGTTCGGATGACGCAGTTGCACAGATAACGGGGCGTATTGTTCTTCCGTAATATATAGAACTCCCATTAGTGCTATGATTGCCACTGTTGAAACTTAGAAAGTAATTACAGCTAGGAATACCTTCGCATAAAGTTGATGATTGGTAATAACCACTATTTAAATCATCAAGATCAGATTCCTTAACGCCAGCAGCAGGAAGAAATATGCTTTTCCCGTTTATCTTGCTTTTCACACAGTATCCATTATTTATCCACGTCCATTCACAATATGAACTATCTTGAAGTTCATCAATTTGCGCCTTTGTTGGCATAACCCAAGTGCCTTCCATTATAACGTGAGCTGCATCATATTTGGTATTTTGTATTTCTTCTCCTATGTTTTCTAATTCATTATATGTAGGAAATGCATTGGGACGTTCACTATATCTTACTTTATAATATTTGTAGTTATACCACGAAAAACCTAATTTAGCCTCAGATTCTCCCCACGCGTAGTATTCACCGAAATCTTCAATTTTATTGGCGCCTATATTCATTGTAGCCCACAAAGTCCCACTTGGAAGTTCCAAATCAACATAGCCATATCCATTAATCTCACCATCAGGTTCACTCGCATAATCATTGTATTTGCAAGATACAATCGTAAGTACAATGATTATAGAAATGATTCGAACTAAAAATAGTCCTTGATGTTTAATAATACATGTGTTTACATTCATATGAAAACATTTAATAATATGAAACTATATTACCTATACGTCAAGTGCTTACAGAACGAGGCAAGTACTTGTTCGCCAAGCACCTGCCTCGTATTTCGCTAATTATCAGCATCTTTCGATTATTCCTCTACAGCTGCCTGCGCGGCGGCGAGGCGGGCGATAGGTACACGGAAGGGAGAGCAGCTAGCATAGTTCATGCCAATCTTAGCACAGAACTTCACTGAGCTGGGCTCACCACCATGCTCACCACAGATACCGCAACGGAGATCGGGACGCACGGCGCGGCCTTCCTTCACGGCATACTTGATGAGCTTGCCGACGCCCTTCTGGTCGAGAACCTGGAACGGATCGACCTTCAGGATCTTCTTGTCCAGATAGACGGGCAGGAAGCTGGCGATGTCGTCGCGGCTGTAACCGAAGGTCATCTGGGTGAGGTCGTTGGTACCGAATGAGAAGTACTGGGCCTCGGTAGCGATACGGTCTGCTGTAAGGGCAGCGCGCGGGATCTCGATCATCGTTCCAATCTCGAACTCCACCTCTACTCCCTCGGCAGCGAAGGTTTCCTTAGCTGCATATTGGATGACTTCCTTCTGCTGTTTCAACTCGTAGAGCGTACCAATGAGCGGAACCATGATTTCGGGCATTGGGTTCTTGCCTTCTTTCTTCAACTCACAGGCAGCACCGAGGATGGCCTTGGTCTGCATGGCTGTGATTTCGGGGAAGGTGATGCCCAAGCGGCAACCACGGTGACCCAGCATCGGGTTGTTCTCGGCCAGAGAGGCCACACGGCGCTGGATGGTCTCCAGGCTCACACCCATTTCGTCGGCCATGGTCTGCTGACCTGCCAGATCGTGGGGAACAAACTCGTGGAGAGGAGGATCGAGCAAACGGATGTTTACGGGCAGGCCGTCCATAGCCTCAAGGATGCCCTTGAAGTCGGCCTTCTGATAAGGCAGCAACTTGGCGAGAGCTTTCTCGCGTCCGGCAACGCTGTCTGCGAGAATCATCTCGCGCATGGCGATGATCTTCTTGTCCTCGAAGAACATGTGCTCGGTACGGGTCAGACCAATACCCTTGGCACCGAAGTTGCGGGCCACCTGTGCATCGTGGGGTGTATCAGCATTGGTGCGCACCTGCAGTTTGGTGTACTTGTCGCAGAGGTCCATGAGCTCCTTGAAGTCGCCTGAGAGTTCAGCAGCCTTGGTGGGAACTTCACCGGCATAGACCTGGCCAGTGGTACCATTGAGTGAGATATAGTCACCCTCTTTATAGACTGTGCCGTCGATTTCAACCGTCTTGTCTTTGTAGCTGACGTTCAGCGAGCCAACGCCGCTGACGCAGCACTTGCCCATACCACGGGCCACCACAGCAGCATGTGAGGTCATACCTCCACGAGCTGTCAGAATGCCTTCGGCGGCTGCCATGCCAGCGAGATCCTCGGGCGAAGTCTCAATACGGACGAGCACCACCTTGTGGCCTTCCTCATGCCAAGCTTTGGCATCGTCGGCATGGAACACAATTTGTCCGCAGGCAGCACCTGGGCTGGCGGGCAGACCCTGAGCGATGACCTTGGCGGTGGTGAGGGCCTTCTTGTCGAAGATGGGGTGCAACAGTTCGTCGAGCTTCTGCGGCTCACAGCGCATGATGGCAGTTTTCTCGTCGATCATGCCTTCGTGCAGCAGGTCGATGGCAATCTTCACCATGGCGGCGCCTGTGCGCTTTCCATTGCGTGTCTGGAGGAACCAGAGTTTGCCTTCCTGAACAGTGAACTCCATGTCCTGCATGTCGTGATAGTGGTGCTCCAGTTTGTCCTGGATGCCGTTCAGTTCGGCGTAGATTTCGGGCATGGCTTCTTCCATGGAAGGATACTTTGCTACACGCTCCTCTTCGCTGATGCCAGCGCGCTCAGCCCAACGCTGCGAACCGAGCTTGGTGATCTGCTGGGGTGTGCGGATGCCGGCCACCACGTCTTCGCCCTGTGCGTTGACCAGATACTCGCCGTTGAACACGTTTTCGCCATTGGCGGCATCACGGCTGAAGCATACGCCTGTAGCCGACGTGTCGCCCATGTTGCCGAACACCATGGCCATGACGCTGACAGCCGTACCCCACTCGTCGGGGATGCCTTCCATCTTGCGATAGAGGATGGCGCGCTCGTTCATCCAGCTGCGGAACACGGCGCAAATGGCTCCCCAGAGCTGTTCGATGGGGTCATTGGGGAAGTCCTTGCCTGTGCGCTCCTTGATGGCAGCCTTGAAAAGCTGAACAAGTTTCTTCAGGTCATCTACAGAGAGGTCCTTGTCGAGCACCACGCCACTTTCTTTCTTCACGTTCTCGATGATTTCCTCGAACGGGTCGATGTCTTCCTTGTTCACGGGCTTCATTTCAAGCACGACATCGCCATACATCTGGACGAAGCGGCGATAAGAGTCGTAAACGAAGTGGGGATTGTTGGTCTTCTTGACCATTCCCTCGGCAACCTCGTCGTTGAGACCAAGGTTGAGGATGGTGTCCATCATGCCAGGCATAGAAGCGCGGGCACCCGAGCGAACGCTCACGAGCAGTGGGTTCTCCTTGTCGCCGAACTTCGAGTTCATGAGCACCTCTATGTGCTTGACGGCGGCCATCACGTCTTCGTTGAGAAGCTCCATGATTTTTTCCTGGCCAACCTGATAGTACTCGTTACAGCAGTCGGTTGTGATTGTGAAACCTGGAGGAACGGGAACTCCAATCAAGTTCATTTCGGCAAGGTTTGCGCCTTTGCCACCGAGTTCCTCACGCATTTTTGCATTACCCTCAGCCTTACCGTTGCCAAAGGTATAAACTCTTTTTTGACTCATACTAATAGTTAATGTATAAAAATATAATGTTTTATTTAGTATTATCTATTTGGCAAAGGTAATATAAAAAAAACACTCTGACAAATATTTACTAAAAAAATTGCCATGTAGAAATGACATTTTTCATTTTTTAAAATCTCTTTCGTTTTTTGACAGGATTCTTACTATTCGGCAAGAAAAAAGAGCAAGATGACAAAATGGCCGTTCCGAGGACGATTAGAGCAATGCTGGGAGATGAGAAAATAAATATGGTGAATTCCATCTTATCTCCCGACGTTGTGTTCGTATCTCCCGACAGGAAAAAATTATCTCCCGACGTTGCGTTCAGATTTTCTAGAGAATTTGAACGCAGCGTCGGGAGATATTTTCCGAACGGATGGCGCGCAAACGGCCACGCCGAGAATGAGGTAGGAAAAAGAAGAAGAGAGGGGGATTTTTTTCCTGTTGAAATCACACAGACGACTTATATTCAAAGAAACGTGCTTATGCCTGGAAAAGACAGGCTTGAAACATAACGGAAAACGCGCAGAGCAAACCTTTTTTTGGGGGGTCACTCTGCGCGTTTCCACTATATAGGATAGCCGCTTAGTCGAGCCACTTCACGTAGCAGAAGTCCTGACGGTGGGGCAGTTTGTCGTTCTTGGGATACATGCGAGCGCAGCACTTGAACGAACCGGCCTCCAGCGGATTGAAGGTGGTCTCGAAGGTGTAGTTGTTGCCTTCAACCTTCACCACGTCGAACGGACGAACATGGGCAATGCTCTCCTTGCCGTCCTTGTCGGTCTTGATGGTCACCATCTCCAAGCCTATGGCATTGTCGAGTCCCTGCTCGTTGATGACATAGCGAATGGTATATTTGCCGCCAGTCTCGATGCCAGTGACAGGAACGTTGCTTTCTTTCGAAACCACATTGATGGCATCCCAACGCTCGGCTACAGTCTCTTTCCAAAGAGCAATCTCTTTGGCCAGCTGATTGTCGTTGGCCGAGAGTTTCTTGAACCGCTTGGCCTCCTTGATGTAGAACTTGCTGTAGTAGTCGTCCAACTGTCGCTTCATGGTGTAGTGAGGCGCAATGGTGGCTATGGAGTTCTTGATTACCTTTATCCAGTCGGGGCTGAAGCCTTTCTTGTTCTTGTTGTAATAGAGCGGAATGATTTCGTTCTCGAGCAGCCCATAGATGGTGGCAGCGTCGAGCTGGTCCTGATAGCCCTGGTTCTGGTAGGTGCGCTTTTCGGTGAGTGCCCAGCCTGCGCCTTTGCGATAGCCTTCGAGCCACCAACCATCGAGCACAGAGAGGTTCACCACACCATTCATTTCGGCTTTCTCGCCGCTGGTTCCCGACGCCTCGAGCGGACGGGTCGGTGTGTTCATCCAGATGTCCACGCCACTCACCAGACGGCGAGCCAACAGGAAGTCGTAGTCCTCGAGGAAAATGATTTTGCCGAGGAACTCGGGACGCTGCGAAATCTCGTAGATTTTCTTGATGAGCCCTTGTCCGGCGCCATCGGCGGGGTGAGCCTTGCCTGCAAAGAGGAACTGAACGGGGTGCTGCGGGTCGTTGACAATCTTGCTCAGGCGCTCCAAGTCGGTGAAGAGCAGGTGGGCTCGCTTATAGGTGGCGAAACGACGGCAGAATCCAATGATGAGCGCATTGGGGTTGATTTTCTCGAGCAGGGAAACCACACGCGAGGGATCACCTTGGTTTTTCAGCCAAGTGTCGCGGAACTGCGTACGGATGTAGTCAACGAGTTTCTGCTTGAGAGCCATGCGAGTGGCCCAGATTTCCTCGTCGGGTACATTGTAGATGGCATGCCAGATTTCCTCGTTGCTCTGGTCGCCCATGAAACTGCCGTCGAAATACTTGGCATAGATCTTACGCCACTCTGTGGCTGCCCATGTGGGGAAGTGAACACCATTGGTGACGTAGCCCACGTGGTTTTCCTCGGGATAGTATCCTTTCCAAAGCGGGGCAAACATCTGCTGGCTGACCCATCCGTGGAGTTTAGAAACGCCGTTGACCTCCTGGCAGGTGTTGCATGCGAAGGTTGACATGCAGAACTTCTCGCCCTTGTCGTCAGGGTTGGTACGTCCCATTCCGATGAACTCGTCCCATGAGATGCCCAGCTTGCTGGGATAGCCGCCCATGTACTTTCCGAAGAGGCCTTCCTCGAAATAGTCGTGGCCTGCGGGTACCGGTGTATGGACGGTGTAGAGACTGCTGGCGCGAACAAGCTCGAGGGCCTGGTTGAAGGAAAGGCCTGTTTCAATATAGTCGCAAAGCCGCTGCAGGTTGCAGAGGGCAGCATGGCCTTCGTTGCAGTGATAGATGTCTTTCTTGATGCCAAGCTTCTTGAGCAGCTGCATGCCGCCAATGCCGAGCAGAATCTCCTGTTTCAGACGGTTCTCCCAATCGCCACCATAGAGAGAGTGGGTAATGGGTTTGTCGAACTCAGAGTTCATTTCGTTGTCAGTATCAAGCAGATAGAGTTTCACGCGGCCAACGTTGACGCGCCACACGTAGGCATGCACCATATAGTTGGTGTAGGGCACGTCAATCACCAGCGGATTGCCCTCATTGTCGAGCTCGCGCTCAACGGGCAGCGAACTGAAATTCTGGGCCTCGTAGTTGGCAATCTGCTGGCCATCCATCGAAAGGCTCTGGGTGAAATAGCCGAAACGATAGAGAAAACCAACGGCACACATGTCAACATTTGAGTCGGAAGCCTCCTTAATATAGTCGCCGGCAAGCATTCCCAGACCACCAGAATAAATCTTCAGTGCTGAGTGCATGCCGTATTCCATGCAGAAGTAGGCCACGGAAGGACGCTTGCTATCGGGCTTCACGTCCATATAGTTGCGGAAGAGCGAATAGACATTTTTTATGCGCTTCATGAGCGACTTGTCCTTCACAATCTCTTGTTTGCGGTCAAACTTCAGGCGCTCAAGCAGTTGTACGGGGTTGTGCTTAACGTCGTGATAAAGTTCGGGGTCGAGATCGCGGAAAAGGTCGCGAGCCTCATAGTTCCAAACCCACCACATGTTGTGGGCAATCTCGTCCAGACACTTCAGCTCTTCAGGAAGACTGGATTTTACGGATATCTCCTTCCACACAGGAGCATTCGCATAATCTGATTTAATTTTCATAGACTTAAAAAAATAATATGTTATAATCTTTATTTGTTATTCATGAAAACCAACGGCTCTCCTCCCGTCACACCATCAGCCACGCGCTGTTGGGACTTGCGCAGAGCAAAGTCGTAGGCATCGACATAGTAGCTGATGAAGTGGCTCCAAAGGGCTTTCTTCGACAGTTTGTCGGCCGCCGAACGCGACTTTTTCACTTCGTCAGCAGAGAAGTTGGAATAGTCGGCCACGGTATCCTTGATGGCGTCGGCCACTTCGGAATAATTGTAGTCCGTGCGGTGAATCACCTTCACGCCATCGGTAATCTCGCTGTAGCCTCCTTTTTCGGCATTGGCCCACAGGCCAAAGCCAGCCAAGTCGGTAGTGATGCAAGGCACTTTGAAGGCAATGGCCTCGAGCGGGGTGTAGCCCCAAGGTTCGTAATAGGAGGGATAGATGCAGAGGTCGTTGCCCAACACGAGGTCGTAGTAAGAGAGGTTGATGACCCCGTCGTCGCCCGTAAGGTAGCAAGGAAGGAAGATGAGCTTCACCTTGTCATCTTTGCGGTTCTGCATGTCGAAATATTTCAACATGCCCAGCACATTGTCGTGGCTCATGTTGTGCAGCCAATGGGTTATTTGGGGAACATCGAGCGGAGTGTCGTATTGTTTTCCGCTCTCCAGACGCTGAACCAAGTCTTGGCGAGGCTCCCCCACCCAACCTGGAACTTCAATGAAGGCAAGTACATTCTTGTGCAAGTTGCGATCGCGCAACAGTCGGTTCATGGCCTCAATATACACGTCGATTCCCTTGTTGCGAAACTCATAACGTCCACTTGTTGAAACAATGAGCGTCTCATCGTCCAAGTTTGTACCCATCAGTGCATTGGCCACTTCTATTAAACGTTTTCTGGCAGCTTTGCGTTTCTTGGTGAAAGCCGCTCCTTTGGGAACGAAGTTGTTGTCGAAGCCGTTGGGGAGAACAAAGTCAACCGGCTTGTCGAGCAGTTCCTTGCACTCGTTGGCGGTGATGTCACTGACGGTTGTGAAACAATCCACATAATGGGCAGTTTGCTTTTCAATGGAATGCTTGCTCTGCATGTTCAACTCGCCCGCCATTTGGTCGCCGTTGTAGGCAAAGAGATAGTCGTAGAGTGGTTTGTTGTTGCCGGCAATGCTGCGTCCGATGCTCGTGGCATGGGTGGTGAAAACGGTGGCTATCTGGGGCAATACATTATTTATATATAGCACACCGAGTCCGCACATCCATTCATTGCCGTGATAAACCACCTTATCTGTAGGCGTCAGTTCAGAAGTGTAGAAACTTTCAACAACTTTGGCGGCTGCGAACGAAAACATGGAAGCTTCGTCGTAGTCGCCATAAGCATGCAGACTGTCCACCTGGTAGTTTTCCCACAGCCAAGTGTAGATTGCGTTTTTGTTGTCAAAAAAAGGTTTGAAATCTACGAGAATTGCAACGGGTTGGCCAGGGATGTTCCAACGGCCAATCTTCACCTTCAGGCCTTCTGCCTCTGCCTTTACTTTCCAGGCAGCAAAAAGAGCCGTATCTTCCTTGAAATACGGACATGGCTTTTCGCCCCAACAATCAGGTCCTATGAAAATTATCCTGTCTGGAAGAGCATCCTGTAATGTTTTCGCACGTGTTGATAGAACTGTATATATTCCTCCTACCTTATTGCAAACTTCCCAACTCGATTCGAAGATGTAGTCGGGTTTTATTTTATCATTTGCCATACAAAAAACTAATATAACGGCTGCAAAGTTACTATAAAAATAATAAAAAACCAACTTATATTACTATATTTTTATAAAAACTGCCCTTTTTTTGATTTATGTTTGTATCTTTGCCGAAATCAAACGTTTACGTGAAAATGAAAAAGATACTTTTAGCAGCTTTGGCCATGTTTTCAATGGCTGTTTCGGCTCAATCAAACAAGTCAATATTCATGGGCGAAATCAGCAACGACAAGTATAATGTCTATATCAAAATGAACTTATATGACCAGAACATTGTAGTTCCGGGGCAGGATGTGTTCGGCGAACTTGCCGGATATTTTGGGTATAGGAAAGACGGACGGCTATGGCTTTTCACCGACGCCGAGCTTATCGATGAGAATACCGCAAAAATAAGCATTATCAATGATTATGGCAGCGAAGACCTCACCGCTACGCTTACCTATAATCCCGACGGCACATACACGCTGAAACAAGGGCATGGCAGCACCATCAAGATAGCCGTCAACCGCAAATGGGTAAAGATTCCGAAGACACTCAATTTGCATCGCTGACTTATATAGTTTTTTCAAACCATCTTATACTATCAAATACTTACTTTCGCTATAAAGAAGATTCAAAAATGGAGAGGAACCAACAACTCAGAGAAGCATGGGAATTTGTCGAAAACACAGGTACCAGCATTTTCCTTACAGGAAAAGCAGGTACTGGCAAGACGACTTTTCTTAGAACTGTTGTTGAAAAGAGCAGGAAACGACTCATTGTCGTTGCACCAACTGGTGTGGCGGCCATAAATGCCGGAGGAGTGACCATACATTCGTTCTTTCAGTTGCCACTCTCACCCTTTGTCCCTGGAGCTCAGACAAAAAACAAATTTGACTTCGGCAAGGAGAAAAGAAAAATCATTGCATCGCTCGACTTGTTGATTATCGATGAGATATCGATGGTACGGGCCGATTTGCTCGATGCCATCGACAGTGTCCTGCGCAGATACAAGGATCGATACAAACCATTCGGAGGTGTGCAACTGATGATGATTGGAGATTTGCAACAACTCACTCCTGTTGTAACGCCAGAAGACGAAGCCATCCTCAAGCCGTATTATGAAACGCCCTACTTTTTTGGATCAAAAGCCCTGAAATCAATTAGTTATGTAACTATAAAACTGGAAAAAGTCTATCGACAGGAAGACGACTCCTTCATTTCGATTCTCAATCACATCCGCAACGGACAGACTACTCAAGAGGACATCCAATTGCTCAATCAAAGATACAACCCGACATTTGTGCCAAAGGCTGAAGAAGGCTACATCAGACTGACAACCCATAACAATACAGCCAACTGGTACAACAATTCTGAACTGCAAAAACTGAAAGAACAATCCTTTAACTTCAATGCAACAGTAGAGGGTGTTTTCCCCGAATACTCCTACCCTACCAGCCCCTGCCTGACCATAAAAAAAGGCGCCCAAGTGATGTTTATAAAAAACGATCCTCAAGGACGCTATTACAATGGCAGGATTGGCCATGTCGCTTCTGTTGACCAACAGCATGTCGTCGTAAAATGCAGTGGCCAACAAGAAACAATCAACGTAGAGCCTTTGGAATGGGAGAACACCCACTACAAACTTAATCCTGACACAAAAGAAATTGAAGCTGAAGTTCAAGGCACTTTCAAACAAATCCCCTTGAAATTGGCATGGGCCATCACCATACACAAAAGCCAGGGACTGACATTCTCGCATGCCATCATCGATGCAAATCATTCGTTTGCTCCGGGGCAAGTTTATGTGGCATTGAGCAGATGCACGTCACTCGACGGACTAATACTAGCTTCACCCATCACTCCACAATCCATCATCAATGACGAAAGAGTTGATGATTATATTGCCCACCAAGAACTGGAAGCGAAGAAAAGCATCGCACAGCTACCTACATTAAAAGAGGAGTACTTCAGACATCTCCTGCTTGAACTGTTCAACTTCCAATCCCTATTATTCAAGGAAGAGTACATGGTTCGACTGATGACAGAATTCTTTTATCGCAGCCATACAAAGATTACAGAATTACACAAGCAAACCCTTTTGGATTCCAAACAAAAGATTTTGGAGATAGCCTACAAATGGGCCCAAATCATCACGCAAATGTCTCATGAGCAATTGCATAATTCTGATTTCTTAAAGCGTGTGAGCAGTGGAGCCGATTATTTCAACCGAACAATAGCATCCATCTTCACAAAACCCATATTGTTGACCTCTGACATCAAGACCAACAACAAACAAGCTATGGCTAGACTGACCGACTCGCTGCGAGATTTAAAGCAGGATGTCTTGTCGCGCCAAAAACTGCTAAAAGAAATAGCACAAAAGGAATTCTCTGTAAGCACTTACCTTAAAGAGAAGAATCTGTCTTTGCTGGAAACAATGGAAAATGACCAAAAGTCCCGCAAAACTAGAGCAAACAGTCAAAAAGCCAGAAAAGAACCAAAAGAAAAGACTTGCGACGTAACATTCAGGCTCTTCAATCATGGATTGACTCCTAAAGAAATTGCCATTGAGCGTTGCCTAACCATGAGCACCATTTTTTCTCATCTACAGAAATTCATTGATTCAGGCCAATTAAATGTACAACAAGTCATTGCCCCCGAAAAGATTCAAAATATTAAAAGAGTAATTCAAATGGTTGGAAAAAGCGAAAGTTCTACTGCCATCAAAGCTTTATGTCCTCCCGACACCACCTATGAAGAAATTAGAATGGTTTTAAATACCTTACAATAATTAAGAAAAAAATACACCGCAATTGCATCATTCACATCTAAGGAAAATTTCAACATCACTGATTCCCAATGGGTTATGCCGTAAAAAAACATCAAAAAAGCCCATTGAATACACCAAGAATTGGCTTCAAATGTTCACATATAGATTACCTGAAAGCACCTTCAATATGATCGATTTCGACATCCAAATCACCCATGTTTCCAACAATGGAAACGATATCGAACCTATAATCATTATCTAAATACTTGTATTTAATATAATGATTTGCAGCTAGTTTTAAATTCCTTACTTTTTTGTAATCAATGGCACTCACTGGAGACAGTAAATAGTTCTTGCTACGAGTTTTTACCTCGACAAATACAACTTCATCACCATCAAGAGCAATGATATCAATGTCACGATGACCAGAATGCCAATCACGCTCCAAAATAACATAGCCCTTGTCACGTAAATAAGAAGTTGCTACTTCTTCGCCCCATTTTCCAAATTCATTATGAAAAGCCATAATCTATTCAATATTTTTAAAGGAAACAGATTCACAATTTCACATATTACAACGGTATTTACTTCGCATTATTGCCCATTTCATCATTTCAATTTATCCACGCATGCAGATTTACAAACTGAAACAAAAGGCCAAGAGCCCATACCTGCGACACCATCCAACACAGGCAAAACAACAAACACCCGGCAACACAAAACAAACATCCATCAACAAAAAAAAGCCCCGCCTCACTGTCCGTGAGACGGGGCTTGCGCCTTTTATCACAAAGGCTCAAAGAAGGCGGCGACCTACTCTCCCGCATTGCATTGCAGTACCATCGGCGCGGGCGGGCTTAACTGCTCTGTTCGGA
>OCTX012147865.1_pt1 | contig 14683 bp, 14 predicted proteins | sample 1539691 | NCBI WGS metagenome assembly OCTX01 (sample SAMN02144231, study PRJEB22623) | gut metagenome | biome: sheep rumen | host: Ovis aries | place: New Zealand | reverse complement strand
TTGTGAACCAGATTGTTGAGTACATTGTCCATAACGGCCTGATGAAGGATCTGTCGGTGCTTCAGGAGTCTCCGTTTACCGATCAGGGGAGTATTGTTGAGATCTTTACGGACCTGTCGGTGTGGATGGGGATTCGTAAGGTGATTGATCGGGTGAATGGGAATGCGGTGGCGGCGTGATATGGTGTCAAGTTAATTAGATCAGGACAATACAACAGTATGGTGTATAGACGCTGGTTGGACAATACAAAGTCATCACTCTCTGCGGCAACGTGGCGGATGAGATATTCTTATTAATGTAGGCGGGTATATCGGTACCAGCACGAGATCAGAAATAGAGTAGGCGAGAGCAACTGGGAAAACGGTACGGTTTCTGGAAGATATTCATTGCGAAAAGTAATAGTGTCGCGACAACTGTAGCGGTTATGGAGGGACAGCATGAAGGAATCAAAACAATTTGACTGGGTGGATTTTTATAAAGAATTATCCGGTAAATTACTTCAATATAAGAACGACAGAATGCAGCTGATAAAAAAGGTCTGTAAAATATACCAAATCACAGGCATCAATATGCCGACTCTCGAAAAAGATAATAAGCTCGTGGATATTGATCCGTTTACGTTCTTTGGACTGTTCAATAAAAAATTAACGGAAACAAATCGCCTTTCTATATTGAACGCTATTGCGGGCCTTTTTAATGTGAAAGCACCAGTGCCGACTGCGTTTGATAGTATCCCTGTGCTGAATCCGCAGAATGCAACATTCTATTATTTTATTCCTGACCGTGGAGAGAATGATATTCAGGACCTATGGGAACTGTTTGATGCTGCGCTGGCGTATGCGAACAATCCGTCTCCTGAGACAACTGCCCGGGTGTCAGAATATTTTGATCTATGCATTAAAAAGAAGGGTAACGGCAATAGCAAGATTACAATGGGCTTGTACTGGATTGCACCGAATTCTTTGTTAAATCTGGATCAGCGAAATACGTGGTATATCTATGAATCCGGGAAGATTCCGGCAGAACTTGTGAAGACATTGCCGGCAATAGAAGCCAAAATTTCATCTGAAAAGTACTTTGATATCGTTGAAAAACTTCGTGCCTATCTTCAAAGTGATGATAGCGCACTGAAGGATTTCAAAGAATTAAGCTTTGAAGCATGGAGGTATTCTGAGCAAGTCAACAAAGAACAAGCTGCAGCAAAGAAGGCGCAGACAAATCGGGATAACCAAGGGGCTGCAGTAGCTGATGAAGGAATTCAAACGATTCATTACTGGATCTATTCGCCTGGAGATGGAGCCTCTTATTGGGACGAATTCTACAATGCCGGAATTATGGGTATCGGCTGGGATAAGATTGGGGATCTATCTGACTATAATACTAAAGATGAAATGAAGCAGGCGATGAAAGAAAAGATTGATCCTTCAAAGCCTTATAAAAATGCTGCTCACGCAACATGGCAGTTTGCAAATGAAATGAAACCAGGGGATATTGTCTTTGCGAAGAAAGGCATGCATCTTGTGGTTGGTCGTGGAGTTGTTGAATCAGATTATGAGTTTGATTCAAAAAGAACACATTATAAAAATGTTCGTAAGGTTAAGTGGACGCACAAAGGTGAGTGGGAACATCCGGGTCAGGCTGTGATGAAGACTCTCACGGATATCTCGGCATACACAGACTACGTAGAAAAACTGAACGCTCTTTTCGAAAGTGATATTGAAGATGATGTTGAGGAACCGGTTGAAGTTGAGTTCAAACCGTACGATGCAGATATGTTCCTGGAAGAAGTCTTCATGGACAAAGCAAAATACGATACGCTTGTCGCTTTAGTGAAGAAGAAAAAGAATGTGATTCTCCAGGGAGCGCCTGGAGTAGGCAAGACTTTTGCTGCCAAACGATTGGCTTATTCGATTATGGGTGAGAAAGATCCATCCAGAGTCATGATGGTCCAGTTTCATCAGAGCTATTCCTATGAAGATTTCATTATGGGATTCAGACCGTCACAGGAAGGTGGATTTGAGCTGAAACGCGGGGCCTTCTATGATTTTTGTAAATCAGCAGAGGTAGACAGTGAGGATACACCGTATTTCTTTATAATAGATGAAATCAATAGGGGAAATCTCAGTAAGATTTTTGGTGAACTGTTTATGCTGATTGAGTCTGATAAGAGAGGCATTGAGCTTAAACTTCTCTATGCAGATGAGAAATTCTCTGTCCCGAAGAATGTTTATATCATTGGGATGATGAATACAGCAGACCGCAGCCTTGCGATGATGGATTATGCCCTCCGCAGGAGGTTTGCATTCTTTGATATGGAACCGGGTTTTAATACAAAAGGCTTCAGACGATATCAGGAAGGCCTGCAGAGTGAAAAGTTCAATAAGCTGATTGACCGAGTGGAAGCTTTGAATGTAGAGATCGCCAATGACGAATCTTTGGGAGAAGGATTCTGCATTGGTCATAGCTACTTTTGTGAACTGAAAGAAACTTCTGATCAGACGTTGTCCGGAATCGTGGAATTTGAGCTGGCTCCGTTGCTTAAGGAATACTGGTTTGACGATACATCCAAGGCAAAGGCCTGGATCGAGGATCTTAGGAGTGCTGTTAAGTGATTCCGATAAAAAATGTTTATTATATGCTTTCCTACGCTTTCCGGGTTCTCAACGAACAGGGCTACAAGAGCATGGAGAAAGAGGAATTTCATAATGTGGCAGAACTGTGTGCGGCTATTCTTACGAAGGGCGTTGCACTGCAGTTGAAGCGTGGGCTTGGTAAGGAATATATTTCCGAAACAGAAGCGCTTACTTCACCGCGGGGAAAGCTCGATGTTACGGCATCCATAAAGGATTTGAGCATGATCCGCGGGCAGCTGGTCTGCACATATGATGACTTCTCGGTTAATTCCTATATGAATCGAATTATCAAAACCACGCTGGAATTGCTTTTGAAGTCTCAAATAACTGCGGCAAGGAAAAAGGAGATTAAAAAGCTGCTTATATTTTTCGGGGATGTAGCGACATTGAATGTCCATACGATTAACTGGTCCATGCGGTTTAATCGAAATAATCAGAATTACCGTATGCTGGTGTCTGTCTGTGAACTTGTGATTAAGGGGCTGCTACAAACGAAAGCGAATGGCTCAACAAAAATGATGGATTTTCTGGATGATCAGAAGATGCATCATTTATACGAAAAGTTCATCCTTGAATACTACAACACAGAATATAAGCATCTGAAGGTTAAGGCATCCGCTTCTATGATGGACTGGCAGGTGGACGATGATTTTCGGGAGTTGCTTCCGAAGATGAAAACAGACATCACGCTAACTTGTGGAAAGCGAACACTGATCATAGATGCGAAGTACTATGAGCATAACCTGCGGGAGCAGTTCGGAAAAGTATCTATACCAACGGACAACCTATACCAGATTTTCACATACGTGAAGACAAAAGAAAATGAGCTGAAAAGTATCCCTCACGAGAGGGTATCGGGGATGCTTTTGTATGCACAGACAGAAGATGAAGGGGCCTTCAACAACGAATACCAAATTATGGGAAACCGTATCTGCGCAAGGACATTGGATCTGAGTAAAGACTTTTCGGCAATAAAAGCCCAGCTTGACGAGATTGCTGAGAAGTATCTGTTGGTAAAGGCCTCATAGTGATATCAATATTATTTTTGTTTTTAATGGGGACATTGTTTCAGGAGGTAGGTGAATGGGAATCTCATTTAGACACACCGCAGGATTTGGAAAAAGGATGGAATACAATCTGGTCGGGAAAATGCTTATGGAAGGACTTGATGTATACCTTCCTCTGGTTGATGATCACGGTGTTGATTGCGTCATTAAAAAGCAGGATGGAACCTTTATTGAGGTTCAGATCAAAGCCCGTTCTATGGAAGTAGAAGAGGGTAATGCCGCTTTGTTTGCTGCGATCAAACATAAGCCGACAGAGAATTACTATTTTGTATTCTGCTCTGAAAGACTAAATACGATGTGGATTCTCTCGTCAGAAGAGTTCCTTCAGGAGTGCATCACAAACAAAAGTGGAAAGAATAAAGGACTACGGAGCATCCATTTTAATGGCAATAGAATTGATAAAGCCACCGGTGAAAAAAAAGAATACTGCAAAAAACGTTTTGAAAAATACATTGAGACTGATTTTAACAGGTTCCACTAAAATTTGGGATATGTGAGTGAAGAGGGGCACCCATTGTTCCATAAGGAAAGAAGGTAGAACATACCATTTTCGTGAGGTCACGAAAATGATCTCAGTCCAACTCTGGCGTCAGATCTGTGTTGTAGGACGAGAAAGAAGAGGGACCCTATCGAATGAAGAAGCTGAAAGATAAAGAATACGAAGAATATCAACGGTACCCGTACAACACAGCATACGATATGACAAGTGACAAGCGAAGAAAATACGTAATCAGAAGCCTGAGAAAGAGCGAGACGGAGCTGCTGAAGGATTTTCTGTATGAGGCGATCTTTATCCCAGAGGGTGTGGAGCCGCCCGCGAAGGATATCATCGAAAAGCCGGAGCTCAGGGTCTACACGGATGACTTCGGGAGCCGCAAGGGTGATTACTGCCTCGTGGCGGATTTCGCCGGAAAGGTTGTCGGCGCCGTCTGGACAAGGATCATGAATGATTACGGGCATGTGGATGATGAGACTCCGTCATTTGCGATTTCGCTGCACAAGGAGTACCGCGGGCAGGGCATCGGCTCCCAACTGATGGTGAAGATGCTGGAACTCCTGAAGTGGGAGGGATATGACCGGGCGTCTCTGGCGGTGCAGAAGGCGAATTATGCGGTGAAGATGTACAAGAAGGTTGGGTTCGACATCGTTGATGAAAACGCTGAAGAGTATATTATGGTGTGCGAGTTGTAGGTTTGCATTTTAAAAAGAGGTGGAAGAAGATGACAGATGAGACCTTTGGAGAAATCGAATACGATGAGGACTGCGGATATATCTGCCAAAAGACTCTCAGCTTTGGCGGAACCGAGCAGCCTGTAGAAGTAATGATCATATGTGACGAGGATGAAGAGATATCACAGTTCCATCGTGATGCATTTGAAGCGTTAATTGAAGGCTGGGATGAAATGCAGCATAAGATAGCTGCTGCAATATTGAAGTATTATAACGACGAAGAAAAGGGTGCATACGGTCCGGAAGACGCGGATGAATTTAAGCTGTGGTGGCCGGAAATTGATACGGAAGAGGAGTTGCTCGCGAAGGTACACCTGGATTCTATCGTCATTCAGTCGGAATATGTTATGGAATTCAAGGGTAAAAACCCGTTATATGTTTTGTTCAACCGTGACTGGGGCGGAGATGACATAGAAGACAACGGCGTTGCCGTGTTGATCGAAGATGGAGAAGTGACAGAGGTTGGATATAAAAACATTGCTTTCTGACTTCGTCCCGGGGCGTATTATGCAGGGGCGCCCCGAGGTTCTCACTTCCGACCATGAGAGGCTGATCATATGCTTCAGCGAGCGCCCATTTCCGGTGTGGATCTGGACGCCGGATGACGCCTCGGAGGAGGAAATGGAGAGGGCCTATCAGCTCGCCAGGGAGAATGGGCTGGTTACGGGAGAGCATCATTTTAATATGAAGTACAATCTGGCGGAGCATTTTATAAAAAGGGCGGCTCGGGACGGACTGAAAATGAAACCCCTCGTAAATATGTTTGCCTACGACTGCCCGGAGCCCGTCAGGCCGGAAGCGGAGGCGGACGGTGAGATTTACCGCTGTGAGATGCGGGATGTGGAGGAGCTGGTTTCATTTCTTGAAATGTTCCATAAGGAGATCGGGATCGATCAGAAGGATGCTGCCGGGTATCGGGCGGATGCGGAGGCATTTATCAAGGCGGGAACCACGTACTTCTGGAAGGACGGACAGGGGAGGCATGTGGCAAGCTGCAGATATGCGCCGAACGGGGAGATGGCGTCCATGAGCCTCGTGTACACGCGGCCGGAGTTTAGGCGGAGGCATTACGCGGAGAACCTGGTCTATCAGGTGACGGTGAGGGCGCAGGAGGCGGGATACGTGCCGATGCTCTATACGGATGCGGATTATGCGGCGTCGAATGCGTGCTATGAGAAGATCGGGTATGTTCTCAGGGGGAGGTTGTGTACGATTGGGTGAAGGGAAGCTTCCTGAGTCTTGCGATTTTGGATGGGAGCAACTGTATACTCCTGGTTTTAACGTATGGAATTCCAGACGGTTAGGAATTAACCGGGAAGGCAGATCACAACCAAAACCCAGTGGATTAAATGTATAATCATAGTGTTAAAGATTGAGATTTGTGAGGAGTGGTAATATGGAACTGGACTCTGCCTTATATGAAAAAATCAAAGAACACAGCGATGAAGGTGAGAGGCTGTTCTACGACGGCAGATTCCCGGAGGCGCTGGAGGAGTACAGCAAAGCGCTTGACCTGATCCCTGAACCGAGGCAGCGGTGGGAAGCGTCTGTGTGGGTGCTTGCGGCGATTGGAGATTGTTATTTTTGGTTAAAGGACTTCGGCGCAGCGCTGGGATGCTTCCGGAAGCTGATGGTGGAGTACGAGGAATACGGGAACCCGTTCACCCGGCTGCGCTATGGAGAGTGTCTGTAAGAATCCGGAAATGAGGAGCTCGCAAGGGAGCACCTTCTGGCCGCTTATGCGATGGAAGGCAAAGAACTTTTTGAAGAGTGTGATAAGAAGTATCTTAGTGTGATCAGCGGCCTGCTGTGATTTTTATGAAGATTGATTTGTGGAAAACCGGATCAGGTTGGTTCGAAAATGCAGAACACTGGGGGCGCTTATGCAGAAAAGAAATTACCTTCTGCCGGTCATGATGCTTGCGATTTTTGAGACGATCGCCGTGACGCTGTGGCTGACGAAGAACAATATTTTTTATCTGTTTAATTTCAGTTATATCGGTATTTCGATTTCACTCGGGATGTTCCTGTTTATCAGAGAGTATAAGCATGCAAGGCGGGTTGTGCAGCTGCTGGTCGGGCTTTACATGCTCATTTACCTGGGGCTCATCTGCAATGAAAATATGCAGATCGAGGGCTTCTGGTATTACCTGTTCACCGGTGTGTTCGAGGCGGCGACGATTCATTACGCTGTCGCAAAGATATTTGGGCCGCTCATTTTCGGAAGAGGATGGTGCGGATATGCCTGCTGGACGGCGATGGTGCTGGATTTCCTGCCTTACAAGACGCCGGCTCAGCCGAGGAAAAAGATCGGATGGATCAGGTACGTTACGTTTGCGGCGTCTTTCATTTTCGTAGCGGCGCTCTTTCTGGCGAAGGTCGGGAATCTTGAGCGCATTATGTTCTGGGCGTTCATCATCGGGAACGCAGCGTATTACGGTGTCGGTATCGCCCTGGCGTTTGCGTTCAAGGATAACCGGGCGTTCTGCAAATACATCTGTCCGATCACCGTGTTTCTGAAGCCAATGAGCTATTATTCGGTGATCCGGGTGACGTGCGATAAGGATAAGTGCATTTCCTGCGGGAAATGTAAACGGGTGTGTCTGATGAATGTTGACGTCACGGACAATTCGAGGAAGCGGGAGAATGGGACGGAGTGCATTTTGTGCATGGAGTGCGTGAGGAATTGCCCGAAGAAGGCGCTGTAGGATGCAGGAGAGCGGGTTTTCGGGGGTGAAGCGAGGCTGATTGAGAGGGAGATGCGGAAGAAGTCGGAGTGACTTAGACTGGAAGGGGAATGGATGATGACGATTGAAGAAGTCCTTTCTAAGAACGAAAAACAGATATTTGACCGGAAGAGCATACAGATAAGACCGGCGGATCTGTCGGATACCATCTGCGCTTTTGCAAATGCGGACGGAGGCACGATTGCTATCGGGATATCGGATAAGCACCGCAGGATAGAAGGTGTTGATTTTCATGAAGAAAAGCTGAATGAAATCCTGCGGGCGCCTATAGATTTCTGCAATCCGACGGTTCCGGTAACCACGGAGATGGTAGAGTGCATAAATTTCAAAGGCCAGCCGGATCATGTGCTTCTGATGCATATCGAAGCCAGTCCGATGCTTCATGTTAATCATGCGGATGAAGCGTTTCTACGCGTCGGCGACAAGAGCAAGAAGCTGGAATTCAACGACCGTATGACTCTGATGTACGCCAAGGGCGTGCGCTACTATGAGGACGAGCCGGTTGCAGACGCCACCATTGACGATCTCGATTTGGATTTTGTAAGAAGCTACTGCCGACATATCGGATACGCAAAGTCTCCGGAGGAATATGTCCGGGAGAACAAAAAGTTTGTCACGGTGAAAAATGGGAAGGATCAGGTTTCTGTAGCTGCGATCCTGCTGTTCGGCAAGAATCCGCAGCTCTTTTTCCCGCGTGCGTTTATCCGTTTTATCCGTTACGAAGGCACAGAGGCAAAGGTCGGCAGAGAGATGAATGTGATCAAGGATGTGATCTTTGAAGGCCGCATTCTGGAACAGGTGGAGAAGGCAGTCGATTTCATCAAAATCCAGATGAAGGAGAAGACCTATCTCGGTCATGACGGCATCTTCGTTACCGAGGAAGAATACAGTGAGTTTGTTCGTACCGAGATTGTTGTTAATGCAGCCACCCACCGCGATTATGGGATTAAAGGCACGGACATTCAAATTAAGATGTTTGACGACCGGCTTGAGGTGGACAGTCCGGGTACCCTGGCCGGCATGGTGAAGAAAGATAACATACGCTACACCCACTTCTCTCGCAATCCTAAAATTGCCGCGTTCCTGAAGGATTATGGGTATGTGAAGGAGTATGGTGAAGGTGTTGACCGGATGTGCAGGGAGCTGGAGGCGATAGGCCTGCCGGATCCGGTCTTTAATAACAGTACGTTTATTTTGAAGACTACGGTGATGAGTGCTGATTGGAATCGGCAAAATGTGAAAAACGCGAGGATAGAACCTGAAAACGCGCGGATTGAGGGGAAAAATGCGAGGATTGAGGGGAAAAATGCGAGGATTGAATTGCCGAACAGGTGGATAAAAGTAAAAAACGCGTGGATTGAATATGTTAAAAAACTACGAGAGAATGGGAAGATGACGGCTATTACATCCTCCGCTATCATTGCAGTATTGGAAGATCTCCGTGAAAATCAGGTGATTGGCACACATGATGTACAGAAAATTCTTGAGTGTAAAGAAACCAAGGCATTAAGAATTGTTACTGAGATGAAAAAGGTCGGAATTATTGTTGCAGTTAACGGGCAGGGTAAGGGAAGATATATTTTGAATGAATTGCAATAACACTATGGAAATACGGAGATTATAGGAGAAGAGTAATGGATCTGTCAAAGGCAGAACTGCCGAAGATATATTATAGAAATGGACGTCAATGTTATCTTGATCCTATTCGAAAACGGCTTATTGTTGTCACACCGGAAGAGACGGTGCGCCAGAAAGTAATCTTTTACCTGCTGAACATACTTCATGTCCCGGAATGCATGATACAGGTTGAGGAACATTTTTCCCATTACGGACTGAGATCAAAAGACAGAGCTGACATAGTCATTCTTGGCAAAAACAAAGATAATGAAGCTTTCCCTCTTACAGTGATTGAGTGCAAGGCAGGCAATGTTCCGCTTGATGAAAAGGCAATGAATCAGGCGCTTGATTACAGTGATGCTTTGGGCAGTACTTATACACTGGTCATTAATGAATACCGACAATTCTGTTACAAATATGATGAAAACAAGAGTCAGTATGTTCCGATAGAGGATCTTCCACAATATGCCGATATGCTCACCGGGGAATGTGTTCCCATCGAGCAGGTGGCGTTGCCGGAGCGGTTTTCATTCGAAAAACTCGAAGAAGAGCTTTGCAACAGTTTTGAGGCATATGAGGAGGGTTATATCTCGGATATCAGTAAATTCACACCGATGGAACTTGCACTTCCAGTTTTTAACCTCTGGGAGGGGCTGCTTGATGTAAGGGTGAAAATGCCAACCGGGAATTATGGGTTATTTGAATTGTTGGAGGACTATGGAGTAAGGATGTTGACTTACGGCAACGCTTCTGGGGGACAATTCTATGGCCCATATCGGTCGTTTCTTGTCAGAGTAGACGGCAACACGGAGTTTTTCTCAATAGGTGTTTCCACCTATGAAAAGGCTTCTTGGGTGAATAAAAAGGGGGCGGATATTCATCCGCTGACTTGTATTAATGTGGCGCACGATGATGAAAAGACATCCCATCATTCTCTTCAACTATTAGTTGACGAAGATGCTCTGGCAGGAGGAAAGACCGTCAGATTCTATCATAACGGCAGAATTGCAATAGGCAGAATAGGTAGTGGGAAAAAATCAGAACTGAAAGAACTGGTGAGCAGACGCTATCCGAAGATAGTTAAAGACGGAAAATATTATCTGGGCAGCATCACTGCGGATCATCTGCTTCGATTGGATGAGCCGGATGTTGTTGATCTGATTGTAAATCTTATATCATATGCTATCGTGCGAGACGAGTTTAGAGAAATTGTAAAAGCCCGAGCATTATAGGAGAAGCATACCTTTTTGAAGAGGTCTCCTCGAAGATGAAACTAATAGCTTAATTATCAAAGGCAAAGAGCGAAGGATTTTATTTATGTTCAAATTGATCTATGAGAACCATCACGGAATCGGCTTCAACTCCGAGAGAAAAGAGTACGAACCCGGTGAGCCCGTCACCGTCACGTTCAACGCCATCGGCACGGACATGTCCTACACCTTCGATGTGGACGCCGCCGACGTCAAAGTGACCATTAATGGAAGTATTGCGACGATCACCTTTACGATGCCGGAGCATGATGTTGAAATCACCGTCGGAAGTCGGCCGTATATGGGAATGAGCACGCCTCCTTATATGGGAATGAGCATGGGCATGGGACTCGGAATGGATTCCGTCTGGGTGTGTGAAATGTGCGGAACCCGGAACACCGGCAGGTTCTGCACAGAGTGCGGCAGACCGAAAGTGCTGCAGATGAAGGATGCAAACTAAATTTTTTTGAAAAGCAGAGCGGAAAAAAACTGTGAGGAGGTGAAGAGCATGATCGTTCAAAAAGAACTGTTCGGAGAAGGAAAGCACATTGAATTTAAAGCGGAAATCCCAAAGAAACACGAGAAGTTTCTGAAAGACATTATTGCGTTTGCCAACACCTCCGGAGGAAAAACAATTATAGGCATAGAAGATGAAACGGGTGAGGTTATCGGTCTTGGAAATCAGAACCCGTTTAAGCTGTCGGATGCTATTTCCAATATGATCTCCGATGCCTGTACGCCGCAGATCAACATGGAGATTTCTCCGAAAACAATAGATGGTAAGACAATTCTTGAAGTGGAAGTATTCCATGGACATTATTGTCCGTATTACCTTGCCTCTGTTGGTAAGGAAAAGTCTGCGTACATTCGGGTGAATGGCACCAGCCGTCCGGCAGATGCTCGTCGTCTGCGTGAACTGGAATTAGAAGGGCAGCAGATATCTTATGATACGATGCGGGAGATAGGCGTACGCTATGATCCGGAAGCAGCAAAAGCTCTGATGGATCACATGTATCAGGCGGCTCTTAGTGCCTGCAAAACAGATGCAGAACGTGATGAGGTTCATCCACTTTCTGTTGAGAAGCTGGAGGATTTTGGAATTCTTTCCAAGGAGGGACATGATTATGTGCCTACCCATGCATTTACGCTACTAACCAGGCCAATCGATCGAAACATCAAAATACAGTGTGCTTTATTCAAGGGTAAATATCGAGATGAATTTATTGACAAGAAGGAATTCTGTGGATCGATTCAGAGCCAGGTAGAAGAAGCCTATCAGTTTGTACTGCGGCATATTAATCGCAGTGCGGCGATTGAGGGACTTTACAGGCATGATACCTACGAACTTCCTACAAGGTCTGTTCGTGAAATCATTGCCAATGCATGTTTGCACCGCAGTTATATGGACTCATCTGCGATTCAGGTATCTATTTATGATGACCGACTCGAAGTGGATTCACCTGGTATGCTTTACGATGGGCTGAATGTTTCCGAAGCATTATCAGGAAAGTCGAAGTGCAGAAATCGGGCTATTGCGGAAGCTTTCCAGTATATGAAGATTATTGAAGGCTGGGGAACAGGCCTCCCGCGTTTGTTCCATCAATGTAAGGAGATGGGGCTGCCGGAACCTAAGTTTGAGGAATTTGGGGATGGGATTAAGGTGACAGTTTACCGTGCCATTGGTGACATGAGAATTGGCACCAATGGCACTAATGACACTAATGGCACCAAAGTGAAATCTGATGGTATTCTGACCGAAACTAATCAGAAGATAATAGAAATGCTGAGAAGAGATGAAAAAAGCACGCAAAAGAAGATTTCCGAGGAGCTTGGTGTTTCTTTAAGGACAGTTAAGAGAAACATGGCTGCTCTTCAGGAAAATGGGGTAATAGTGCGTGTCGGTTCAAATAAGTCCGGATACTGGAAGGTGAACCGTGAGAGTGAGTATTAATCAGGTATGTGTTATAAAAGACGGTACCGAAATGAAAAAACAATCCTCAAGACCGCGCTGCTGCTCATGGTGCTGCTCCTTACGGCCTGCACAAAAGACTATAAAGAAGACGATATTCAAAAATATATCAGGGAGGAGATGGGGATCTCTTCATTTTCCATACTTGAAGGACCCGTGGAGGTCGAAGGAGAGGACGGCTACACCGACCGGATGTGGACGGTGTCGACGGATGCGTTTGCGCTGGGGGAAGATTTTCGAATCGAGGAAATGACAGACGAAAGCGGCCGGGTTTACAAGCACAGGATTGTGTGCGGGCTCGGGCGACGGGCGGATTTTGAGAAGGGACCGATCTTCGTTAAGGCCTACCGGGAGCATGCGAATTCTTATCCGACGATCAACGACACGGTAATATACCTGAGTTTCCGGGGAAACGATACGGGGAAGGCCCGTGATCGGTGGCTGGCAGGGAGCGATTATTCGGTATTTTTCGATGCCCGGATGACGGATGAGGAGACGGCGGATCGGAGAGGTGACGGCGGCTTACCCGGGCTACTCCTATGCGGGTTGGAGTTACTACAGTGTGCCCTGCGGAACGCTCTACCGGATCCTGGAGATGGAGACGGTTCTTGGAAGTAACCTTTGATAAGATGGTGGACGGAGATACGAAGGAAGTTCTGAAAGTCGTTCTCCCGAAGGATACGATTGTTTAGCAAAAACCTATCTCTGATTCAAAGCAACAAAGAGCGCTATGTAGCAGGCCCAGTCGCCGATCCGTTTTCGTTTCAGGTCGACTTCCCCGGGCTCAATCCCCTGTCCGAGCTCTTCAAACCAGCCGGTGTCTCTGCCGCTTCGCTTCATGTAGCCCGCATAGCGCGCCACATCGTTCAGGAACATATTGTGGGCGTTTGTCCGGCCTTCGTCCTCCCGCATTTTCTCCTCGCGGTCAAAGCATGACCATGAGGCGCGGACAGAAGCATAGCGGATGGCATGAGAGACCAGCTTTTGATACTCCTCAAGAAAGAATTCATCCGTAAAATCAAGTGTGTTATAATACTCTGTAAAGATCCGGTTGGCCTCCTCAAGGGTCAGCCGATCTGCGGCAGATGTCTCATAGGAATCGTAGTTCTCAAGAGATTCGTTTTTGTATACAAATGAACTCATGGGGCTCCTTTCTGTTACTGGCCGGCAGATAATTTATTTTAGTTTAGCATGCATCAGTTTATTTCTCAAGCATTTGACTTTCATTCGAGGTGAAAACACATGTGCTGTCGTTATTGAGCTGACGAATCGCCGGAGCTCCGCGCGATCGTAGAGGAAATGAACCGCTCCTCACTCGTTAGAAAATGGCAGGAAAAGACCCAGGTCAAAACCCGCGGCGAGATCCGGCCGGCCGATGTCGTGCCGGTCATCGCGCCGAACCGGTCCGGCAGGAGGGATGTATTTTTGTCAAAAAAGAACCCGGCACAGTTAATACTTGTTATGCACATCCTCCGCAAAGCACATCAGATCCCTGATCGTGAGCACCCTGCCGTCGTCAAGCACCGCCCGGCCGCTCATCCGCCCGAAGACCTGATGCTGGTCGCTCACGATGAATTTTGCGTCGATCTTGGCCGCGCGGTCCAGTACGGGGACAAAATCCATCTCAAACCGGCCGTCGCTTGATGTGAATTTCCAGGGGCTCATGTAGCTGTCAGCGGGGATGTGGAAGGTCACGTCGTCCAGCTTGTGGCCCACACCGTCGTAGAAGAGCATATTTTCGGAAGCGGCGCTCGTATCCCCGAATCCGTAACCGATATTGAAGCCGAAGGGCTTGCCGTCGACGACGCCGTTTCCGGAACCCCAGTACCAGCGGTTATCGTAGGTCCATACGCCTCGTCCCCAGTCCAGTGTGCCGAAGTCCTTCTCCGGGTCAAATCTGTATTCCTTTCCGTCGAAGCGCATCCACCCGGAGGCGCGCATGGTGTTTATTTTCTGATTGTAGTAAAATGCATGCCTGTTCTCCTTCCACGGAGTTGCGATGACCATCGTGTCCATCCGCGGTTGCTCCAGCTCAATCTTGCAGGAGAATGTCTTCCCATTCCAGAAATTCCTGTAGCGGCAGGCAATACCCCGTTTGCCGGGCCCTTTGTAGAATGTCATTTTCAGGCGCCCGTCGTCATAGCGGATGGTGCCCTCGTCGGAGGAGGGC
>OCTX012269084.1_pt1 | contig 14687 bp, 9 predicted proteins | sample 1539691 | NCBI WGS metagenome assembly OCTX01 (sample SAMN02144231, study PRJEB22623) | gut metagenome | biome: sheep rumen | host: Ovis aries | place: New Zealand | reverse complement strand
CCGCGAGCGACACCTGCGCCTCGACGACCTTGGTGACAACGGCGTCCCAGTCCTTGCCGTCGCGGTCGTAGAACACGCCGTTCCTGCCGACGTAGAGCTGCGCGACCGCGCCCGCAGTGACGACGGCGCATATCTGGCGAGTCGCGCCTTCGGACGGACGCGAGAGCTTGAGGTAGATGACGCAGCAGTTGGACTTCTCGACGAGCGCGGAGTGCGCGGCCTCGCTCTCGACGTGGAAGCAGAGGTTCATCTCCTTCGCGTCGATGCGGAGCGTACCCGTCTGGAACACGGCGAGCTCCTTGAGGTCGTAGAGGCGGCGCATGTTGACGTAGTTCTCGAGGAACTCGACGAGGTGGAGCCTGTAGCGCAGGACGCGCTCCTCGTCGTCCAGCTCGCCCTTCTTCCCCGCGTTCATCACCGGCTTCGCGGCAGTCCACGCGCGGTACGGCCCGAACGCGCCCTTCACCTTCTTCCACTCCATGCGCGTGAGGGAGTCCTTTTCGCCCAGGACGGGCTTCACGCACTTCTCCGCGAACGCGAGAATCGCCTCAAGGTGCTTCGGATTGAGATGGTCCTTGAGCGGGAGCACCTTGTCCGCCTCTTCGGTGACGAGGGGCATGTCCTCGGGCGGGAGGAAGAACGCGTCGACGACAGGCTCAACAGCAGCAAGCGCCGCGTTCGCGTCGGCCGTAGCATCGCCCGCGACCGCGACATCCGGCGAGCGTCCCTTCTCCTCCCAGTCGGCAAGCGCGTTCTTGTCCTCTTCGGAAGGCTCGAGCGCGGCGAGGTCGGCCTGTTTCGCCGTAACATCCGCGAGCGCCTTCTCCTCGGCCTCGCCGGCAGAGAAAAGCGAATCGAAGTCGACGTTCTTCGCCTTGAGGAAATCTATCGCCGCGAGAACCTCGGGAGTGCGGATGCGTCCGTCGTGGTCGGTGTCCATCAGCTCGAGCATTCGAAGGTCGAACCTGACACCCGTGGTCGGCATCGAAAGCGCGATCCACTGCTTGCGGTCGAGTTCCGCGAGAGCGGCGACATCGGCACCGCACGTAAGCGAAACCTGTTGCATTCTTCCGGCCCTGAACCATTTCCAGCTATAGCTCATTTTAATTCTCCTTGGATTATGACTTGAAAGGCGTTGTCTAATATTTTACCATAAAAACGCCGCGCCGTCAGAAAAGCCACGGCTATTTGACCATAACCATTCCGAAAGAATTGACATTGTCCGGTTTGACCCACATCCCCGCATTCGCCAAACGAATCGGACGAAGCGGCGGGTGGTCACGCCGCTCGTCCTTGACCGGGCAGGATACCTGCAGGCAGAATTCGCACTCGCTCTCGCGCCCGATGCCGGGCGGCGCAACAAAATAGACGGGAATCCTCAACTTTGCGCCGCCTTCTATCGCCGAAAATCCGCTCGTCGGCTGCACAGTCTCGCAAACATGCATCACGCCGCCCGCCCCAAGCAGCACATCGATCCGCGACGGAAGAAGCAACTTGCCGAAGCCCGTGTTCTCGACTTCTATGACGGCAAGTGATTTCTTGCCTGGCTCAATCCGCTTCGGCAACCGCGCGTCGCGCACCACGAAGCGGTAGCCCATGTGGTCGTACATGAACTTGTGGAGGTCGATTCCGTCGTATTCGTGGAGATCGGGCATTCCTTCGAAGCGGTATACGTCTGAACTAAAAGTCTTCTTCGCGATAAACTCACACAGCGAATGCTTCCTGTCGCCGATGTTGCGAAGATAGTTGAGGTGCTCCTGGTACCAGTCCTTGACAATGTTCCACTTTTCGATGTCGAGCAAATCACCGCTCTTCTCGCGGTTCTTTTCGAGCCAATCCATGCTCACGTAGGCGAGCTCGCCGCCGTACGGATTGTCGCGGCAGATCGAATCGAGAAGCTGGCAGCCGAGCTCGCGCTTCCACTTACCCGCCCACGTGCCGTAGTCCCACCACGTGCCGAGATAGCCGTCGTTGTACATGCCGAACCGCTTGAGGTCCTTGTCTTGGAACGGCAGCATGGCAAGCGAGCCAACGGCGTTCGTCTCCGCGAAGGCGTCGATGTAGAAAGCCGTACGCACGAGAAGCGATATGCGGTCGCCGAGGTTCTCGCAGTACGTCTTGAGAATGCGGTTCATGTACTCCTTCTTGCAGTAGTCGGAGGAGTGCATCTCGCCCCACGGACCCGCGATGCCGGCCTCAACGCCAACAACGACGTCATCGAAGTCCGCAATGATCTTCGAAAGGTCGCGGACGTGTCCGAGGAGCACGTCGAAGTCGCTCGGCTCGCATCCGCACTTCTCACTCCACGTGTAGCCGAGTCGCACAATCAAAGAGCCGCCGTTCTGGCGCGTCTCCTCGAGATAGCGGCGGACGTCGGCCTTCATCGCGTCCGTGAGCGGGATGTCCGCCCCGCCCACGCGGTTCGTGGGCACGCTGTTCTTGCCCTGGACGCGCCCGCCAGAAAAGCGGCTCAGCTCCCAGAGCGACGAGTTGTATGCCTTCGCGCCCTTCCACTTCGGGAGGCCCTCCGGCTTGAATGTCGTCCAGCCGCCCGCAGCATATCCGCGCGCAGGACCGTTGAAAGTGTTTGTGCCGTCCACATACTGAATGTCCGGCTTGAAATAGTCCTTCGGGTTCGGCGCCGCGTCGGCCTGGGATTGGCAACCGAACTGCACAATGCAACTCGCCGCGAAAACAGCCGCAAACATTGCAGATTTTCGCATGCCATTCAGTTTTCTTGTCTTCATGTCTGTTTTCCTTTCAAAATATTTTCCACCCGATTACCAGCCCATCGTCGGCGTCTCGGGATTCTTCGTATCGCACGGCTCGGCGTTCAGCACCTTGTCGGCAGCCACCCGCACCGACTCAAAGTAGTCCGCCTTTTTCCAAAGCGACTCTTTTGCGTCAAAACGCGCGTCAAGCATGTCCAGCTCTACGCCGCGCACGCCCTCGGCGCGAAGCTGCCTGTACTTCTCGGCGGCCTCAAGCCCGTTCTGCAGCATCAGGAGCCGGATGGACGGCGAACCGTCGGGGTAGACGAGGAACGTGTCGCCCGCAAAGAGACTGGCGTAGTCGACGCTTGCGATTGGATCTTTCGGCCACGAGTTGTAGGCCCAGCGCAGGAAGCCGTCGAGCCCTGCGACCGCGGGATAGAGACCAAGCCAGTAGCCTTCGTCCGGAGAGGAAAACACAAACGTGTTCGGGGAAAGCGGGCTGTTGCAGACATAGTAAGTCGTCTTGAGCCCCTTGGCGCGACGCTTCGCCACGTCAGCGAAGAAATCCTTGGTGATATGCTCCATGCTCTGCGAATAGACGTCGGGATCGATTCCCTCAAAAGCCGACATCGCCCTGTTCCCGGAAAGCTCTAGGCGAAGCCCTGGGGCGACTTTTCTCAAGAGGTCTGCGGCGGCTTTTGTCTCATCTGGGCCGCGCTCGTCAAACGCAACCGTAGTGTACTCGAACCAACCCTTCTCTTTCAAATGCTTTGCGAAGTCGGCGAGAAACGGCGCCCAATAGTCCTCGTACTCCTTAGATCCCGGTTTCGCGCGCATCGTCTGGTTTTTCTTTCCCGGCTCGTCCCACCAGATGCGACCTTCATCCCACGGGCAGATCGAGTAGCACGCAATGTAGGGTCCAAGCCCGCACGAACGGGCGAACTCCACGTATTCGTCGAAGATCGTGTAGTCGAATGTCCAAGAGCCATCCTCGGCCTTTATGTGGCGAACCATCGTCTCGTAGCCGTCGCAGCACTGGCGGCTCCACGGAAAACGCACGATTGTCGTCGTGATGACTTTCTGGCCGAGAGACGCAAGCTGCGTCCAAAGCGGGCGCATCGCGTCGTAATGCTCCTTCGAAAAAGGCGTCGTCTTGCTGCAGCGCGCGACGGCCCACGGATGCTGCCAGAGATCGAGGTAATAGCCGCGCTCGCGCACCGGAGTTATCGTTCGATCAAGAACCTTGACGCGGAGATCTCCGAAAGAATGGACGCCCGCCTTCGCATCGCGCGGCACCTTGACCTGCACGACGCGCGATGTCGCCGCTGCATCTCCCCAGACGACGCGGTCGAGCGCATTTGAAGTCTCCTTGCGCCATATCTTGGGCGCCTGGCTGTAGGCGACGCCCTTGAGCGCGCCGACCTTCACTTCGAACCCGTCCTTCGCCGCGGCGACACTTTCGCCATCAGGAAGAAACGCGTTCACCGTCTCGCCCTTCCATGCGGTGATGTCGAGTCCATATGACTGAACAGCCGTCGCCGCAAACGCCGCGACAAGCAATGCCTTGCAGACAACGCTCACCTTACCGTCACCCTTTCCGCATGCATCCCGAAAAGCGGAGCATCGCAACTGACAAAACTCGTTCCGCGATTTCACAAGCATATTATACCATTTCCGCGCCGTGTCACCTCAAGAGAATCCTAAACGACCCGACTCCACTATCTGAGCCGATAATCCCAAAAAAATCGCGAGACTCGCCCGATCCGGCAAACGAAAGCTCAGATATTCGCGACGGTTTTACGGCCGACGGAAGCCACCTTTGCCCACTCTCGTCCCGAAGCACCGTTCCATTGATTGAATACTGCACGAACTTTCCTGCGACGCGAATCTTGACCTCGACCTGAGCCCCATCCTCTATTTCCACACCATAAAGCCGCCGCCATCCGCCAGCGCAATAACCATGCGGCACCGGAGCGCCATGCCGATCCCCGAGAAAGACAAAGCTCGCCATGTCGCCCGAGGGACACGGGATCTCGCCCAGCGCCTCCGCCGTTACAGTGGCGCGTACATCACCCGACTTGCCCGATGGCACGCCAGAGTCAAGATCAAAGGACCGGACAGGAAATCCGCCTTCAACTCCGTCCGCACCCCACTTGCCGCCAATGGACCGATGCTCGTCCTCGTCCCAAGAGAACCAAAGCGTTCCTTCTGCGAAGTCGTATCCGTCGCCAATTGAAACGCGACATATCCTGTTCGCCCTGAGCGACGCATCCCAGCACCCATCGTTTGCAAAACGCACAGGGCGCCGCGGAAGCCCGTCCCCCACCTCGTCGGCAAGCGGAGCGCTGACGCGGAGAAAGACATCGTATTCACCGGGCTGCAAATTTGCAGGATAGTCGAAATCAAGCGAAACAACTGCTGTCGTCCCGCCGCGAATAGTGCGAAACGATGCCTGGGCATCTCCGACAATCGGCGCCTTGGCCGACATGCCGCCAGACGAAAGAACAACCTCGATCAAGTCATCGAAAAGGAGCTGGCCGAAGCCTGTGTTCTCTATCTCTATGTCCAACCTCGCCCCGCCGGTGCGTCCCTCGAAAGAAACGTCGCGGACAACATATCGAAAGCCCATGTGGTCTTCGCAGAACTTGCGAAGATCGATTCCGTCGTACTCCGAGAGCCCAGGCATCCCGTCAAACGCCCAGGCGGAAGATGAGAAAAACGTGTTGATCAGCCTCTGGACGACAGTCATGTCGTAGGCACGGATCGTCCTGAGGTACGACAGGTGCGTGTCATACCATTCGGCCACTATGTTGAAGCGCGACGGATCGAGGAGATGTACATTCTCGTCAAAGTAGTTCGTCGACACGCCTGCAAACTCGCCGCCATACGGAACGGCCTGCCCCCTCAGGAAAGCCCTTCCCTCGTCTCGGCTCCAGGTAGTCGTGCCGCCGCCGCCACCCCATGTGCCATAGTCGTAATCAGTGCCGAGGTATCCGTCGTTGTAGAAGCCCATCCGAGAACGGAGCGTCTGATCCATAGTGTCCATGCCTCCGCCAATGAACGCCGGGGTCGTCGTGTTCAAGTACTTCATCCAGACAGGCGGCGAACGGACGAGCAGCGACATGCCTTCTGGAAGACTCTCCAGCCATGCGCCTACTACGCGGTTCTGATACTCATTCCCCGCGTATCTTGAAGTATGCATCTCGCCATACGCACCGATTATACCGCACTCAACGGCCGGCACTACGTCGCGGAACTGCGAAAGCACGGCGCCAAGCTGGTGAATGTGCTCAATGATCATTTCAAAGTCGTCAGGCTCCGCACCACCCCATCCATCCCAAGTATAGGCAAAACGCGGTATGCAGGTCCCGCCGTTTCTGCGACACTTGAGGAAGGAGTTGGATACGGCGAGAAGCGCGTTCGCGTCTAGCGGAATGTCCGCGCCGCCTACGAAGTTCGTGATGTGGGCATAGTGGTTCGTCTGAACCGCATACGTGTCGCCGTAGACATACCCCTTCGAAAACTTGTGCATGCTCCAGAGCTTCGTGCAGTTGCGCGAGCCAGAGCAAAGGTCGACGCCGTTCGTCGACATGCCGGGAGAAAGCGCCAACCAAGTGCCACCTGCATGCCCACATCCGGGATTTTCGAGAAGTTCCCTCCCGTCGACGAAGGAAACCGTCGATTCAAGCGTTGCAGCCTGAAGCGTCGCAGCCGCAAGAAAAGGCACGACACTCTGGAGAATCCTCATCGTCAACCTGCCGACGCAGCGACTACCTCAGGATAAGTTGAAGCCCAACGCCCTTCTTCATTACAAGAATTTCGTTTTCATCGTCGCCGTCGATGGCAAGGCGCTTGACGCACCACCCCGCCCTTACAGCGGGATTTGGCGAGTTCTTCGCAATCGTGCCTATCGTGATCATGTCGCCACTCGCAAAGTCCTCGCCGTCAGTCATCATTGTCGGCACAAGCTTGCCGCCATTGTTCACGTATACGCCGACATTCAGCGTGTCGTTAGTAACCGTCCCATTGTCACTCCACACCCTAACCGGGAAGTCGGCCTGAAGCTCAAGCGAACCGAACGTGACGGTGGCAGGGCCGTCCTCCAAAGAACCTGCGCCGGCCCATTCACCACTGCCGACGACATCAACAAGCTTGACTTTCCCGTTCGCGACGACCGTGCCAGCCCAGTTCGCACCGTCGGAGAAATAAACCTCCGCCGTCGCGGTGCCATCACAGTCAAAGGCCTCGATCGCGCCAGTGCATGTGTTGTTCGTGCAGGAAACGACCATCTTCAGGTTCTTGCCGCTCCACGTGTTCGTGACAATGACATTGCCTCCGCCAGTAAGCGGCGATTCAATCTCCACAAGGCCAAGACTCTTCTTCTCCGTCGAGAGCCGGTCTTCGACGCCGCGAAACGCCAGTGTCGTGCCTTCGACAACATCTACTGCCGCCATATTGCGCAGAATATGAGCGCGGTTTTGACCTGACCCATACCAGTTGTCCTTGAAAATATCCATGCAGCCGCTGGCAAAGCGCACGCATCCCCTATGCGCATGGGTTACAGGGTTCGCCCACTTGTTGTTGTAGACCGTCTTGTGCTGGTAACCGTTTGACTTGTACCAGTAGCCGATGCCGCCTTCGAGGACTTCCACACCAGCATGTCCTTCTACGGACGGGCTAAGGCTAAGAAGTCCACTGTGTTGCTCGTCGTTGACATAGCCAACGCCCATGCGAAGCTCGCCACCATCCACAAGCGTCAACTTCGCAAGATCGGTGACATGGAGATTGAACCAGTTCTCAGTCTTGTCGCCCTCGTTACGTCCGCTCCCTGTCTTTGTCTTGGCGTCGGGGAATATCGAACGGCAAAGGACAGCATTATTTGTGATGACAAGATTTACTCCGCCGGCGACCCATGAATGTTCCCCAAATATCACAAACGAATCGTCAATTACAATCTTGACCGCCTCATCTTCCGGATTGCCGAGGCCGAAAGCGAAACCATCGTAAATGTAATGGTCTGGTGTCGAATATTCGCGTTTGAAGTTAATGCCATTAAGGATGATAGGTGCTGGCACCACGACCCGTCCTCCGCTATCAGGGGAAGCGAAATCAATGCGGGCAAGACCATTGTACTCTGATGGGGAGCCATGGGGCGAAAGTGAATTTGTAACGCATATCGTCGCGTTCGTGGCGACCATGGTGAAATAGGTCGTCTCGCCAGCCGCTGCGTAACCGAACACAAGCGAGCCATCCTCGGCCTCCTTGAGCGTAGATCCTTCGCAGAGGACGAGATGGATGTTTGAAAACTTGCTGTTCGCGGGGACCGTTAGCGTCACACCGGCGGCGACGGTCAATGTCGGGTAGTTGACCCCATCGAGAACAATCGAATAATCTGGAAGCACGGCATCGGCTTCAATGCGAAGCGTGGCTGTCCCTCGAAGGACGAGCGATGGCAATGTCAGCCCGGAGGACCCGACCGTGATGGTTGCGCCGTTCTGCACCGTAATTGAGTTCCAGACGTTTGTCGGATCTGCAGTGACAATCGCGTTCACGCCAGCACCGGAAACGATGACGTCACGCCCAGCAGCAGGCAACCCGCTCTGCCAACCTGCAGGATCGTTAAGATCGGTAACGGTCGTCGAGTCAAAGACATATGACGGCGCGCCGATTGTAAGCGTGTCGCCGCTTTCGAGAATAGGCACCCCGGCCGACTCAAATGCGGATTCTGCGGCAGCTTTGATTGCCGCGCGAAGCGTCGCGTCGGGCGTCGTCACGACCGCGTCGCCCTCGGCAAACGCCGTCGTATTGAACGCGAACGCGCCAGAAAGCGTCGCGCCCGACGCGAGTGCGCCGATTGAAAGACCTGGCTGCGCGATGGTAATCGTGCCAGCGTTGCCTTCGAGCGTCGCAAGCGTTGTGTCGGCGTTTCCAATCGTAAACGCCTGCCCCTCTCCGACATTCAACGTTCCCATCGCCGTACGCGTGTTCCCGGAAAACGTTGTCGTGCCACTCTGGAGATCAAGCGAATATGGGACATCCGCAAGGAGCAGTGTACCCGCGCCAGTGCGCGTAATCTTCGTGTAGTTCGTGCCGTCCTCACTTGGCTCATACACAAACGCGACATAACGAGAATCGTCGCGAGCCATATCAAGCGTCTTCCCCTCTGAAACATCCACTGTGATGTTCGCATTCGGCATAAACTTCGCCCAGACGTCTCCATTGTTGTAGTGAGTTACAGCTCCGCTATCGCTTCCATAGAGCCTGAAGGTGACATCGCCCGTCGCCTTGAGAGTGCCGCCTGTCAACTCGACACGGCCATAGAGATTGTTCGGCAATTCGATCTTGCTGCCAAGTATCCAAGTTCCTGCGAGCTGCTTTATATAGGGGTGAACGCTCCAGACGTTGTTGTTCTGCCAAAGCCCGCCCGGCCAGTCCATCGTGCCGCTGTTCATGACATTGTGAAGCCTGCCGTAGTTGCAGTTCTGAAGCACCGCGCTTGCCGCATAAAGGTAATAGCCCCCTTCCTCAACCGTAATATTCATCTGCCGCGGCATGAAATCCTTGTAGATCTCAAGCCGACCGCCGTCATGGACGATAAAGTTGTCCATGTGGTCTTCGCCAGTTGACTTGTTGCTGAATGTCAAATTGCTAACACAGAGCGTAGCATCTTTCCAGATGTTGAACGGCGTCGGCGACTCGAAGTTCGCCGTGCCGCTGACGATAAGCGCACCGTTCGTGATGCCGAACTGGTCGTATTTCCACCAAGAGGTGTGCGTCACGTTCAATGCGGCAATTTCGTTCGTGACACCACCGAGGTCGGCAAACATCATCATCTTCGTCCCATCGAAAGATGCCACGGTATCGATGGCTGTCGGCGTCTCGGTCACGGCGTTACCGCTTTCATCCGTCCAGCTGGAGGCGTCATTCCAGTTATGCCACGAATTGGCGTCGTTGTTGACCCAATAGTATGTCGCCGCCTGCACACATGTCGCCGCGCAAGCCAGAATCAGCAATATGAAAAACGATGCGGCCTTGCGCCCATGATTACGGTAAATTAGTTGGGATGACACTGTCTTCGCGGCTGTTGGCTTCATGTTTTTCACCTCGCTGCTGTAGTACACCAAAAAAAGGCATGCCCGACATGGGAATGCCCCAAGTTCAGCACTATTGTACCACTTTCATCAAACTCGCGCAAGGACGAATCGACCGCTCCCCAAGAATCAAGTCGGCGAACCCAATGTCATCCTCATTGACAATCGTTCGGCGGGCTTCTCCTCGACGGGATTTGCACTCTATCTGAGGAAACAAAAAAGACCGCTTTAAGCGGCCTTTTCGATGGTGGAGATAACGAGAGTCGAACTCGTGACCTTCTCAATGCCATTGAGACGCTCTACCAACTGAGCTATATCCCCAATAAGAAAGAAGTGGCGCGTATTATCTCATATCGACGCGCCGTTGTCAATGGCGAACTTAACCGATCATTCCGCCGTTGACGGAGATGATCTGACCGGTGACATAAGCCGACTCGTCGCCTGCGAGCCACGCCACCGCCTTGGCGATATCCTCGGCCGTGCCGAAGCGCTTGAGCGGGATTGTGTCCATGTACGCTTTCTTGACGTCGTCGGGAAGGACGTCGGTCATCTTGGACTGGATGAAGCCAGGCGCAACTGCGTTGCAGCGGATGTTGCGGCTGCCAAGCTCCTTAGCGGTCGTCTTGGTAAGCGCGATTACGCCGCCCTTCGACGCCGTGTAGTTCGCCTGTCCGGCGTTGCCCATGATGCCGACGACGGAAGCGATGTTGATGATCGAGCCGCCGAGCTGCGTGCCGTCCTCGGCCTTGTTCTTCATCATCGGGCGCGAGACGGCGCGCGTGAAGAGGAACGTGCCCTTCAAGTTGACATTAAGAACGGCGTCCCAATCCTCGTCGGACATGCGCATGAGAAGACCGTCCTTCGTGATGCCCGCGTTGTTGACCATGATGTCGACCTTGCCGAAGTCAGCGATGACGGCCTTCACGCATGCATCGACCTCGGCCGAGACCGCGACATTGACGCCATAGCCCTTTGCCTTGACGCCAAGCGCCTCAAGCGCGGCGACCGTCTCGGCGCACCACTCTTCCTTGAGGTCGCAGATTGCGACGTCTGCGCCACATTCGGCGAGCTTCTTTGCGATGGCCGCGCCGATTCCGCGAGCGGCGCCTGTGACGATTGCGACTTTGCCCTTCAAGTTGTTCATAGCTTTAGTGATTAGTAGTTAGTGATTAGTGGTTAGGCGAGCGCTGCGACAGTGGCGTCGAGTGACGCGAGGTCGGCGACATTCGCGGTGGCGAGCGCAGGATCGATCTTCTTCACGAGCCCGGAAAGCACCTTGCCAGGGCCGAACTCGACGAACGAGTCGCAGCCGAGGGCCTTCGCCGCCTCGACGTCCGCCGCCCAGTTCGTCGTGCCAGTCACCTGCTCGAGCATCGTCGCCTTGATCTCGCCAGGATCCGACGAATGGGGCTTGCCCGTGACATTGGAAAGTACCGGGAACTTCGGCGCGGAGAACGCAATGCCGTCGAGGATTGGCGCAAGCTTCTCGCGCGCGGGCTGCATGAACTTCGAGTGGAAGCCGCCAGCCGTCGCAAGCGGAATCGCGCGCTTGATGCCAAGTTCCTTGGCGACCGTAGAGGCCTGGGCAATCGCGTCCTTCGAGCCAGAAAGAACCTGCTGCGCGGCGGAATTTATGTTGGCGACCGTGCAGCCAGTCTTTTCGCAAAGTGCCACAAGCTGTTCGCCCGTCGCGCCGACAATGGCGATCATGCCAGAGGGCGTCGCTTCGCACGCCTCCTGCATGAAGCGGCCACGCGCCTCGAGCACCTTGAGCGTCGAGTCAAAGTCGAGGACTCCGGCGGCGCAGAGCGCGCCCCACTCGCCAAGCGAGAGGCCCGCCGCACACGCGAACGCCGTCGGCCTGCGCTTCTGGAGCGCGAGATACGCCGCGTAGCTCGTCACGAAGATCGCCGGCTGGCAGATGTTGGACTTCGTCAGCTCCTCTGCCGGGCCTTCGAAGCAGATTTTCTTCAGGTCGAAACCGAGAACGGCGTTCGCCTTGTCGAACAAGGCCATCGCCTCGGCGTCTGCCTCGGCAAAATCCTTGCCCATCCCCGGAACTTGGGCCCCCTGACCCGCAAATATGCAACAGTTCTTCATAGAGAGATATTATATCAAAAATTATTCGCCTCTGTGGACTGGCGAAGTGTCGCGGCTGTGGGGCTGGCTGCGATAGAGGGACCAGCCGTTGTTGAGCCAGAACGCGATGCCGCATACCCACATCGCGGGCGCAAGCAACTGGTGGTTCCCGGAAATCTCCGCGACCATCACGATCGCCGTAAGCGGAATCCTGACGGAACTTGCAAGAAAGCCCGCCATGCCGACGAGAGCAAACGCAGAAGGATGCACGCCCCACGACGCGGGCAGGACGCGTGCGAAAAAGAGCCCGGTGGCCGCGCCAAGCGTCGCACCGCAGACGAGGGCCGGGGCGAAGATGCCACCCGAACCGCCGGAGCCGACTGTAAACGAGGTTGATATGACGTTCAGGAAGAATATCGCAAGGAACACGACCGCATTGCCGTTCTCGATGAGGCAGCGGCGGATGATCGGATAGCCGGCGCCATATACGCCAGGGAATATGAAGTAGCCGAGAAGACCGACGACGAGACCGCCGACGACGACCTTCGCAGAACCGGGAATGCGAAGATTCGCAAACGTCTCCTCGGTGCCACGGAAGAAGCTTATGTAGAATCGCGCGCCAAAGGTTATCACAAGTGCGAGCGCAAAATAGGGAAGAAGCCTCAGCGCATTCTCGTAGGCGCAAGGCGGCATCTCGAAAAGCGGCTGCCACCCGAAGAAATAGGCATAGATCGTGTACGAGATAGGCGCGGCAATGAAACACGGGAGAACCGTCTCGTACTCGACGTCGCTCGACGAGTAGAATATCTCGAAGCCGAAAATTGCGCCAGCGAGCGGCGCCTGGAAAAGCGCGGCGATGCCGGCAGCGAGACCTGCGGCCATCAATATGCGCCTTGCGCGCACAGTGAGATTGAGCATGCGCGCAATCACGCTGCCGCAAGCGGCGCCGATGAGAGTCACGGGGCCTTCGTAACCAGCCGAACCGCCGGAGCCGACCGTCAAGACGGAGGCGACCGACTTTATCGGAATAACAGTAGACGTGATGTAGCCGCCGTGCTGGTGATACGACTTGATTGCGCTGTCGGTGCCGCGAGCGTGTTCGAGCCGCGCGAACCTCTTTATCAGGATATACCCCGCGAGCGCACCAAGCGCCGGAAGGAATATCATCGCCCAACGGCGGCCAGAAAGCCACGAGCCGCCCATAAGGAGCGACTCGCCATAGTTTATCATGTAGCGGAATGCAACGACAACGAACCCGGTGACGAACCCGACAAGCATCGATTCAACGAGATACTGCCCGGTGCGGAAGGATATCCCCTTTCCGGCAAGGAGGAATTTCCAGCTCGTTATGGAAATCCGCCTGAACATGGCGAGGTCAATCGAGGACGTCGGTCACCATGCCACGCGCGACCTTTGCCGCCGTCTTTTCATCCGTCAGGGACTGGAGGACGACGAGGGCGAACAGCATGGACGCGCCAGGGGCCTGGCCCGTGATAACGTTGCCGTCCGCCACTACGGGAACGCCCGCGCATGGGCGGTCGAGATCGAGCGAACATGTAGGGTAGCACGTAACGTGCTGGCCCTCTTCGAGAACGCCGGCTTCGACAAGAACGGTCGGCGCTGCGCAGATTGCGCACAGGAGCCGCCCTTCCTCCTTCTGGCGGCGAAGCCGCTCGGCCAGGGCCGCGGACGACTTGAGGTTGTCCGTCCCCTCGCCGCCGCCAGGAAGCACTATCGCGTCGAACTCGTCCTTCTCGGCCTCCGCGAAGGAAGCGTCGGCGCGCATCGTGATGCCATGGGCGCTACGCACCTCGGGACCGCCCGCGAGAGCCGCGGTAACGACCTCGACCCCGCCGCGGCGGAGAACGTCTACCGCCGTGACGGCCTCGACGTCCTCGAAGCCGTCAGCGAGCACCACAAGCGCCTTAGCCGACATTCTTGGCCTCGTTGCACTTGAGCTTGCGACCGAGAATCTCCTTGTCGGAGAGCGCCTTTACGGCAGCGTCGACCTCTGCACGGTTCGGCATGTGCACGAACCCGAAGCCCTTGGACCTGCCGTTGTAGCGGTTCGTTATGATGCGGGCGTAGGTGACCTTGCCGTAGGCCTCGAACTCCTTGCGGAGCTGCTCTTCGGTGAGGTCGTAGCTGAGGTTGCCGACATAGATCTCGATCGACCCGTCCGCGGGCGCGGGGTGGGTCTTCTCGAACTTCGGCTCGCCACGCTCCTGGCGACGCTGGCCCTGCTTCTTGCCGTAGCCACATGAGCCGTTGTTCTTGCCGCACGGGCGGAAGATGCGGCAAATGGCGCACATTACGAGGACGCCAAGCACAAACGCGGCGATAGCGATAGTCCAAGCCGCGCACGAATTTGTCTTGAAGAGTTCAAGAGCTCCACTAATGCAGTTCATTATGTATTCCTTCCTTGCCTTTAACTGTTCCTATAGTCACCGAGCGATTTCATACGGCTCGGATGACGGAGTTTCCTGAGCGCCTTCGCCTCAATCTGGCGGATTCGCTCGCGCGTAACGTTGAACAGGCGCCCGACCTCCTCGAGCGTACGGCTGTAGCCGTCGGTCAGGCCAAACCTGAAGTCGACGACCTGCCGTTCGCGGTCGGTTAGCGTGTTCAATATGTCCCTCAGCCTCTCCTTGAGGAGATGTCCCTCGGTCACTTCGAAGGGATTCTCGCTCGAGAGATCCGGGATGAAATCGCCGTAGTGAGCGTCGTCGTTGTCTCCGACCTTCGACTGCAGCGAAATCGGCTGCTGCGACATCCTCTTGACCGCCCTGACCTGGTCGGCGGG
>OCTX012185658.1_pt1 | contig 14690 bp, 11 predicted proteins | sample 1539691 | NCBI WGS metagenome assembly OCTX01 (sample SAMN02144231, study PRJEB22623) | gut metagenome | biome: sheep rumen | host: Ovis aries | place: New Zealand | reverse complement strand
TGCTCGAATTCCTCGGCAGTGTCGATGTTGGAGTTGGCGAAAAGCATCGTCACTTCCCGCCCCGCGTCCTTCAGCCGCGGCACGCACGCGCTCGCGCACGGCCCGCAGCAGACATGGAGCACCGTCTGCTTTCCACTCGTCTTATTTTCCTCTCGCAACATCCCCATGCCGATATTATACCACAACCCATCTGCCCAATTAGACTCTTGCTTCCGTCACGACAGCAATGGTCATTCGTTGCCCATTGCGGCAAAAAAGCTCCGCGGATCCGTGCCCTTCGGAACGACGACTTCCTTGCCATTCCAGGACGGCGACGGCACAAGCCGTCCTGTATTCTTGTCTGGAGCCGTTCCGTAGACAACCGTGTTCGGAGAGAGAGCATACTTAATTTCGTATGGAAGCGCACCGGCCGCGAAAAGCTTCCGAACATGCGGGACGACTGGAGACAAGCTCACCTTCCGCACCGATGCGGGCGTCGCCAAGATTCTGTATTCGAATCCACCGTGATGATGTAAAAGCCATCGCCCAAGCGTAACGACTGGACGGCCGCCCAATGTCGCGGGAACAAACACATCGCGGCTTTCGCCAAGATACATAAGGGCATTCGACCCTTCCTCCTCTTCTGACCAGAGAAAATCGCCCTCGACATGCAGACGACGGTTGACTTCGTTCTCGCAGAGGAATATATGGGTGTCGAAGAGTCCGTCGACAGGCAAGGCACGGGCATCGAGAGAAATTTTCTTCGTAGCATAGACAGTCGTGTTCGACCCCTTGGTGATGCCGTATGAGACGGTAACGGGGATGCCAACAGTTGCGCCGCAGAGCGATGGCGCACATCCGTCAAAGGCGTCTGACGCGATCAGGGGAGCAGCCGTCTCGAAGACCACGAGATTGAGTTTTGGCGAATCCGCAAAGGCCCTTGCCGCGATGTTGGTGACGGGGCATGACTTGAAGTGGACAGTCTCGAGGCCCTCCGAATGCGCAAACGCCTCGGGCGGAATCGCGCCGACATTGCCAGTGATATACAAATAGCGAATCCCGTTGAGATTCGTGACACGATTGGTCGCCACTTCCTCAGGCAAGCCCTCAGGCCGTTCGTCGACAGTGCCGTAGTAGGTAACTTCGTCTGGACCCGTCTTCGCCATCAGCAAGTTGGCGCACGGCTCGGGGCGGGCAACGACCAGCTCCTCCCCGTGGAGAGGCCCCTTGGCAAAGCACTCCGCAAGCCAGCCGCCGAATTCCGGCGAAGAATACAGACGGTTCCACCAGTTTGCGCCGTCCGGGTAGTAGCTCAGGCGCAAGTCGGCGCCGGCCTTCCTGTAGACTTCCGCCATCTTGTTGACCTTGTCGTCGATTTCATGATATGCCTCGCTCATTGCATACCACCAGCGTCCCGGGCGGTATCTGTTGACCGTGGGCTGGAAGGCTGTCGACGGCTCGACAACGCAGATGCCAGCATAGCGACCAGGGTATTCACGCATCATCGTGACGGCTGCGGAAGAACCGGTCCCAAGTCCGACAAGGACAATGGCGTTCGGATCGACCGTTGACATCCCCTTTGACTCCAGTTCGCGCTGTATGGCAAAAATCAGGTCCGCATACAGCTGGACAAGAAACAATGTGCCGATTTTATAATTGTAATAGAAAGGAATGCCGTCGTAGCAGCCTCTGCAGAAACTATAGCTGTGGGGATAGGAGATAAAACACCCGCGCACGAATGCAGGCGGCATAATCGCCAGTAGATGGCAAGGATGCCCCTCGGCGAAGGACGGCTCGCACACCGCATCAAAGACACCTGTCTGCCGGAACATCTTCTTGAGGTCGGTTCCCTGTTCGCCGCAACCGGCAATATAGACTACGAGCGGGCATCTCCCATTGCCCGGAGCAGGCGAAAACAGGAATGGAATCTTCTCGACAACATTTGTAGGGTCGGCAGGCCTTGCATTCGGCAAATTGTCTGCAATGCACTTCCACCTCTCCATGTTGCTGATACTGGGAGGGAGTTTGTCTTCGCTCCGCACGTATTTGCGCCGAAACCAACCCGGGCGGAAACCATACTTGCCGTCAAGCGCCTTTAGTTCTTCGTCTTCGTCGTAAGGCAGCATTTCTCCCGGACAGCCATACCCCGCGTCGACGCCGACTTCCGGCATCTTGAGCGGTCCGCACAGTTCGAAGAACCGGGTGTGGTTCTCGTTCTTCTCATACCAGGACGAGACGAACGACAGCAAATTATCGCCTTCGTGCAATATTTCGTTCTGCGTGATTGTGCAGGGCAGCTTCGACAGGTCTATTAGCGCAGACCCGATCTTGTGGCTGGCAACCTGGGGCGGACGATTTCGCACCGAATTGCCAAAATCCAAAATCGGCGCGCGCGACTTTTTCGGCGGAGTCCGCCAATGTCCGGGATTGGCGTTCTTCCTGTGCTTTGCGACGACATACTTGGACGGACGGGTGGCTTCGGCCGGAACCGTCTCCCCCAAGTCTTCATCCACGCGAAACCGATAGCAGCCCGGGCAGACCGGCCAGGGCGAGGACAGCTGGTAGCCGTATCCATCGAGATCGCGGCAGGCGAAAAACGCCTCGCCGCAATCGCCGAATATAAGCCCGCACGGATCCTCCCAGTCCTCCGTCAACGCGGGATTCGGATGGAAGTCTCCCTTGGCGTAGTCACGGAAGAAGTCGGTGCCAACCAGCCTATAGCAGCTGTATTTCTCGTCCGCTTCCTCGCCGTCCTGCCAAAGCCAGAGGCCACATCCATAACTGAGGCAATTAAGCATAAAGACCGGCGACCCCTCGTCGCTCTCCCACACCGCCTCTTCGTTTAATTCGCCACGGCAGCGTATGAATGTGCAATGCACGACCTTGGCGTGGAAGCCGTCCCCGTTTCCGTCAGCCATGATCGCGCCGCCCTGCCTTGCCAAGCAATCGACGAACAAACAGGAGACGATGTCTCGCCCGCCGTAGATCGCGCCGCCAAAGCCGTTGTTCGCAGCCACAGAACCGCCGTTGCATCCGTGGAACTCGCAGCGGAAAACATCGGTCGCCCCAGCAATCGCGCCGCCGTAGGACGCAGTGCAATTCAGGAACACGCATTCGCTGACATATCCACAGCCGCTCAGCGCGCCGCCTGAACGCGCCCGGCAGCCGTCGAAACCACAACCCTCGACGGTTCCGCATCCTTTTATCGCGCCGCCCGCTTCCAACCCTGCGATGGTGCCGCAATTTATGAAATCGCAGTCCTTTGCCAGCGTGTCCTCTACGCTGTCGAATTCCACCCGCCCGTGGTTGATCAGGGTCAAGTTCTTGAAAACAGACCCCTTGCCGCATCCCTTGATCGCAACCGGACGGTCGCCTCTCCGTTCACCGTCGGGATCGCCGAAGACCACGGTGCCGCTCGGGCAGCCGCCCGCGTCCAGGCGAATCTTGTGTCCACCGCAATCGAGGAGGCACTTTTCAGACGCATTCCAAAGGTCGGTCTCGCCGACAACCATTGGAGCGCAATCCGCGGCAAATGTGACGACAAGATCCTGGTTGAGCCGTCCGCGTCCATCCGACGCCTCCGCGATTGCGTCAAGGAGCTGCGCCTTGTTTTGCACATTCACGGTGATTCCTAACGCATCCATCCCTGCAGTCGCAATCGCCGCAAGCAGGACGACGGCAACCAGCAGGCGGTCTTTTGCATCTTTCGCTTTCACAAGTCCTCCTGTCTCCTCTCGCAACATCCCCATGCCGATATTATATCACAGCACATCTATCACAGCGCATCGCCGCTGCCTCAGCAACAGATCATTTACAGACCTTGATATTGCGGGCGGCGAACCACTCGCCAAGCAACTTTCTCGATTCAGGCACAAGACTAGCGTCGCCGTAGAACCCCTTCCAGCGCAAACCCTGGAGATGCTGGACCGCCGTGCGTGCAACAAGCACGTCGCCCTTCCACCAGTCGACGCCCGGATGGCCGCAGCACATGCAACTGCCGTTTTGGCCTTTGTCCTCGAACTTGAACATCGCGTTGAAATCGGCGATCTCCTTCGGGTCTGTCAGGACGAGAAGAACTGGGTCGCGCTCCGGCTTCCCACAGCATCCAAACCCGCCGTCGCGGATCACGACCCGGTCCGCGTCTGCAATCGCCGACTGGAATTGCTCCGTCTCGGAGAACAGTGGAATCACTACTGGATAAGGACTTGCCGAATCCGGTTCATAGTAGCTGAAAAGGTCCAACTTCTCCCAGCGAGAAAGAAGATCTTCTTTCGCCGGAACCTTCTTATCCTTCAATTCCAGAGTCATCTTCTTGAGGCGAGGCAGTGGACAGATGTCCGCGAGGGATGATAGCGGACAGTCCCAAACGGTCAACGATTCAATCGGACAGCTCTCCAGTCCGCGTATCTCACGGATTGGACACCGGATCAAGGTTAGCTTTTTCAACGGGACTCGCCCCAGCATGGCGACATCCATCAGATTCGTACAGTCATTTAAGACGAGATCAACAGAGAGATGTGAATTAGTCAGCGTCGCCAGTGTCTCGAGCGGACGGGCCGGACTAGCGATGTCGTCAATCGAAAGGATCATGGAGACTGTTTTCCGAGACTTCTGCTCGCGCAGCACGGCGACTATGTTCGCAAAGTCCTGATAGGATATCTGATGTTTGTTTGTCTGGGATCGCACATCGGCAAGACTGTAATCCACGTCAATCCTTCTGCTGTCAAAGTCGATGTCACCCAGAGAAAACGACTTCTGCCCGCTCGACCCGAAATCATCACCCCATTCGTCCTCGTCTTCATCCTCGTCATCGTCCTCATCTTCTTCATCGATGCAAGATGCGTTTTGGGGATTTTGCGGGCGGATGCGTGCAAGATTAGAGAATACAACAACTCCGCCTACGACAAACACAAGAAACAAGACAAACCATCCGCAGCTGCGGCACTTGCTGTAGTCCTTCAATCCCGCCCGCGCAAGGGCGTCCTTGAGTTCGTCTGCCTGCACGCTCATCTTGGAAAGAGAAGGCAATAGCAGCGTAGTCACCTTGCCGTCCATCAGTAGCACGACGCCGTCGCCGACAAAGAGATAGTAAGCTCCTAGGTTTCGCCAGGCGACGCGCATTAAGTTGGTGCCGCAGCGACATTCGTAGCTGTCGTCGGTCATCATCACGGTCGCCTCTTCGGAGTCGGAGAAATAGCGACGGCAGAGAATGTCGATGTTCTTCTGGTAGCGAGCCCTACCGAACCTTATCGACCAAAAGAGCACAACGGCAATTGCAAGAAGACAGTAGTTGAACCCACGCCCGCTGACGAGTTGAAGCGCTTCAACTACTGCGCATACGGCAAAAAACACACAGCCGAAAACCCACATCCCACGTGCGATTCTGTCGTAGACCTTGCCCGCGAAGCGCTTTGTCGCCACCGCGTCGTATTTGCCTGTAAATTCAATATTCATGGTAATGACTATCCTCAAACTTATTTGTCGTCTGGAAACTGGTTATTGATCTCTCGCTCGCTGTCAGTCAAGAAAATGAGTTCAGTTACGGTATCTTCGGCGCGACTCGTGAAGTTGGTGACGACGACACCTTTTTCTTTGACCTCATACAGACTGACATAGTTGTTGGTCACAATCGAGCCGTCTTCCTGAATTACGCCAATGAGCTGGCTATCCGTTCTCTCTTCTCGTTCTCCGCACGTGATGGATTTCGCCGACTGACAGTCAAGGCACTTCGCCTTTCCCTGAGCCATCGCCATCGCCCAGGCTTCGGTGGCCGGATCTTCGCTTATGCATTTCCGCGCCAACTCCTCCACCCGTTGCTGTCTCAAGGCAAGATCCTCCGGACTCCCCGCTTCGACGAATCTAACTTCAACCCGAATCATAAACACATTCATCAACGCGACAATCACAAGCAAGGCGATTGTAAGTGCCCTGCACTGATACAACCGATGCTTGATATACCAATAGGCACCGACAACGCAAAGCGCCCAGACAGGGAATGGACAAACATATTGAAACACCCACGAATGGTGCAAGTGCAGAAACGCCCCCCACACCAAGTTCTCCCAAACATCAAATACACAGCGGACAGGTGTTCCCCATGCAAGGCCTCCGAAGAAATAGTAAATCGTGGCGCAAGGCCGCAAAAGCGCAAGCGCCATCACAACCATCCAAAACCCAGTATTAACGCTCCGCTGGGGAGACACCCCTTTTTCGTTGTTGTTTTCTGTCGCCATATCGCTCTTTTATGGTCGTTTTGCGGTAATTGAGTGGATGTAGATGTCCGTCGGATGCTCGCCGCCGAAGACGGTGTGCATGACATTGCAGAGCCAAGCGATCTGGACGCCTTCCTGTCCGGCGGCCTTGACCTTGTAGGTCGCGCCGAACTTGTCATGCTCAACTATGTGGAGATGAAGCTTCCACTCGTCGGGGTTCGGAATGTCCGACGACAGCACGACAAACACTTCGTCGGCACCATCGGAGACCTCTTCCAGCAGTGTGTCCGCGCCAGCGACCATCTGGTTCTCGGCCTTGGTGTGCTGCGGAACATCTGCGAACCACTCCGTGCCAGAGCGATAGAAGCGAAGTTCCTTGCGAACGGTCGAAGTGTCGACGCCGGTCGTCCGCGAGCGCAGAAAACAGCACGCAAGGAGCGCGCCTATTACAACCGTTCCGACAACCGCGCAGACCGCGACACGCAAAAATGATATTTTCATGGTAATATTATACCAAACTCATTGACTGGCTTTATTGAGCGCCGCGAAAATGTCGTCGCAGAGGCGCGGATACCAAGCGAGCGAAGATTCCTCGAGCTCGGGGCGACGACCCTTTCGCATATCGTATGGCGCTATGACGATTTCGACATTCTTGAAGCCGACCTTGGCAACGAGATAGAAAACATCCTCTATCGCCTTGTCGCCGATCGGTACGCAACCGATAGTTGCGTTCGAGCCGTGAATCATGATGTCGCCGCCAAGATTGGTGCGACCCTCCTTCGCCGCCATCGCCTTGTCGAAATCGTTTGGATACGACACCTTGAACGAAAGATGATAGCTGCTGTTCGGATTCATGTATTCGACGCAGTAGATGCCCTCGGGTATCTGCCTGTCGCCTTCTTTCAGCTTCGGCCCAAGCTTCCCGCTGAACGCCGTCATCTTGTAGACTACTGGATTGATCCACCCCGGCGACGAAATCTCGACCGTTCGCTCTTCCTTGAACACATTGATGCGCAGCTTCGAGCCAGCCGCCTTTGCGAGCAACGCAAGCGCCGGCTTCGCCTTCTCGACCTCCGCGACGACGCCCTCGGTCGTGCGGCGAGACGCCTTCCCCTTGATCGCTTCTCTACCTATCCCTGCCGCCTCCTCAAATGAAAGTCCACGCATACGAAGCCCCAGCGCGATTCCGCCTACACCAACCGCCACCACAACAACAGCTAATAGAATTCGCTTCATTGTGGACTACTACTCTTCAATCACTTCAACAACCCCGCCTTCCGCCTCGGACTCAAACTCGTTCACGGCATTGGTGGTGCAATTTTGCGACTTGTCGTCTTTCAAAATCATCTTGCCCATTACTGACGCGTCTCTCGTCTCGCTTGCGGTATTCTTTGGCTGCTGCGGCGCCGGATAGTCGCCCATCACATTGCTTGGCGATCTTTCGCTGCAACCCCCGACGACGGCAGTTGCAAGCCCGACGAGCAACCCGCCAAGCCCCTTGCCAGAGGCAAGAGCCCTACTAATGGCGCTCTGCCGCGCCGCGTTCTTTTTCGACAGTTTCATGGCAAGTTTTCCTCGTTCCCTGTTTGCGCCAATATTCTACCACCTTGCTCATCTTCGGTCAACGCGCAAGCCGGCAACAACGCGAAAACAGGCCTTTTACAATGGTTCCGTGGGGCCTGTCCCTAATTGGCCAGCGCAAAACAAGCCGCTGTTAGCGATGGATCGAGCGGCGAACGATGGCAAGGGCGGCGGGAACGGCGACGGCAAGGGCGAAGACAATCGAGAAGAACGCGCCCTTGGCGATGATTAGCATCGGCACAACGAAAGTCGCGGGAAGACCCCAGTTCGCCATCGCCGCGCGAGTACCCGTTGTACACAGCCAGCCAAGCGGCGCACCAAGCGCGAGCCCAAGCGCGACGCCGACGATCGCGACCCCAAGCGCCTCGCAAATAAGCACCTTCGCAAGCTGGAACCGCGTCGCGCCAACTGCGCGGAGAACGGCGAACTCGCGGCGACGCGACTCGAACGACGCGACAAGCATCGCGACGAAGCCGAGCGAGATGACTGCGACGAAGATGAACGGCACGCGCGCCATCGCGCCCACGAGGTCGTTCCCATGCGCAAGCGTTCCGTCGGCAATCTCGTCGCGCGAATGGAGACGCACGGTGTTGCCGCGAATCTCGCCTTCGGAATCCTCGCTCCATGCGCCGCCGAGCGCTTCGACGATCTCGCGCTCCACAATGCGCCCTGCCGGGAACACGCCGTTCGCGGCGAGGAACTCCGGCTCGTAGTCGAGCCACACATGCGTCATCTTAACGAAGTCCTGCGGCCTTGCGTCGCATGCGGCAAGCGTATCGAACGAGACGAATACTGGCCCGTCGGTATTGACCGGCATCCTGTTCATCCCACGTACGAGCGCGCGGCTCGTCACCATATGCCAGTTGAGATCGACTACGCCAACGACCTTGAGCGGAATAATAAGCCCTCGCCCAGCATCAAGCACAAGTTCGTCGCCGACATTCAGCTTGCGGGCGCGCGACATCATTTCGGTTATGACGCAGTTGTCACCTTCCGCAAGCGCCTTCTCCGCCGACTCGCGGTCGCCCTGCGAGAACTTGAAGTCGGGAAGCCATGCGCTCGCGAGGAGAAGCGCGTTCCTGTACTGCTTCATTATACGGTCGCCTCGTATCCCCCGAGCGAAGCGAGCCGCGTCAGCGGTCGCTAGAGGGGTGAGAGGCGCCCCTACCGGCTTCCCGTTCCCCTGCTTCGCATCGCTGGGTTTCCGATTCCCAAAACCCTTCAGCTCCTCAAGTGGCGAGATGTTGACTTGGAGCGGCTGAAGCTCGCCTATGCGCTTCACGCCCTTGAGGTTGCGCAGATGCTCTATGTCAAAGCTCGAGACGCCGCCAGGGAGTATCGAGACTATCGCGTCTGGCCACTCGGGCGAAGGTATGAACGGCTTTGTGAGCGATGTGCCCCAAGTCTCCACTGCGACAAACGCGCCGAAGCCGCACGCGAACGCGATAATCATGCCGAGCCGCCTCTTGCGCGGAGCGCGGCCTGACGCGGCCTCGAGCGGCCTTACGGCGAACGCCGGCTTTAGGGCGAAGAGCGCACCGAATACTGCGACGACAGGCGCGACCGCTATGACGGCAATTACGCCCTTCATGCCGATCGCGGCACCCGCGGGGAATGTTTCGGCGTCACAAGCGACGTATGCAAATAGCACAGCAATTGCGCCAACGATGCCGAGCGCTAGCCCCGCGGCGACAAGCGCAAGCGCTTCGCGGACGACCATTTTAGCGACGCCGCCGCGCGTCATGCCAAGAATCCGCAACGTAGCGATTTCCATGCGGCGGGATTCGATCGTGAGGAAGAGAGTGTTCACAAGCAGGCAGAGCGCCGTAAGCGCGGCGGCCCAAAGGAGAAGCGGTTTTGCGCGATCCATGTTGCGCCCTGCGTCGGAGAGGAACATTGGCGACAATTCCTCGGCCGAAACCGGCTTGAAGTCCTGCCATTCCTCGTCTATCTCTGCAACGGCAGACGGAGGGAGGAACATGTTGGGATAGCCGCGCGCTGGACGCTCCCAGTCGAGGTAGCCAGCGAGCTTCACACGATACGCGCCCTTGCGGCCGACGAGAGTAAGCTCTTCGCCTATTGCCGGGAGGTTCTTCACGCGGCGCTGGGCGAAGAGCGCCTTGGTGACGAGAGCTCCGTCGAGCCCTGGACGAGTCGCGGCATACGCCATCATCGGCGGGCCTTGCAAGACGCGGCCATCGGGACGGAAGTCGAGCTGGAGCTGCACCGTACGGGCATCGGCGTCGACAGGAACGGCCTTGATAAGCCGCTCGGCAATTGCGACCGCCTGGGCGTCGTTAGTTGCCACAAGCGACTGCGTGAACACGACTGCACCCGCAGCGGCGGCTATTCCGAGAACTGCACATATATGTCTTGCTCTCATCTGACTCCTAACTCACTAACTACTGACTCCAACTAAAATCTCCCAACCGCTCTTCAACTTCCCCAAAACCTCTCTGCGTACTCTGCGCCTCTGCGTCTCTGCGTTAAGATTTCTGATAAAAAAATATCAATTCCACTCTCCAACTCCAACTCTGAACTCCAACTCCTACCCCCTATACGTCTCCAAATACCTCTTCGACACCATCTCCGCATCGCCCTCTGTCGCGTATGAGGCGGCTATCTTGCCGTCTTTCAGGAAATGGACTTTGCTTGCCGTCGCAGCCACCTGAGGATCGTGCGTGACGACGAGAATCGCACTCTTCTCCTTGCCGTTGAGATCGCGGAGAAGCGAGCATATCGCCTTGGACGCCTTCGCGTCGAGGTTGCCCGTCGGCTCATCAGCGAGCACCACGTCGGGCGATGCGATGAGCGCGCGGGCGATTGCGACGCGCTGGCGTTCACCGCCAGAAAGCTCCTCGGGCTTCTTCGAGAGGATGTCTGCTATACCAAGCGCCGAGACGAGCGACGCAAGCCGCTCTTCGTCGACCTTCGCACCGTCGAGGCGAAGCGGAAGAACGATATTGTCTCGCACCGTCTTCTCGTTGAGCAGATTGAACGACTGAAAGACGACTCCGATGTGGCGGCGGCGGAATTTCGTCGCGGCCGCGTCGCCCATCTTCACGATGTCGCTTCCACCGACGAGTATCTCGCCCGCGTCGGCGGAGAGAAGCCCAGCTGCAAGATGCAGAAACGTGGACTTGCCGCTACCGCTCGGGCCCATCAACGCCTCGAAGCTGCCAGATTCCATCTTCAGCGAAAAGTCCTTGAGGACTTCCTGCTTGCCGTACTTGCGGCACACGCCGCTCGCGTTAAGAGCATCCATACTTCCTCCAGATGTCAACAATTGTCTCAAGAAATCAAACGCCCCTATTTCCAAAACGGTTCATTCTGATGCTGATTTTTTGCCGCAAAGAACACAAAGGCCGCAAAGAAACATAGGAAGCGTACAACAAAAAGCGCCTACAAACTTGCGATTCGCTCCGCGAGATGGGGGAGGCCGGGGTCGCGCGCGCCAGCCGTCGCAAACGCGGCGTATTTGCCGCGGTGAGCCGCAATCCAATCGAACGCCGCATCGAGATCGCCGACGAGCTCGACACGCGAGGGGTCGAGCTTCGCCGCAAGCGCATCGGAGTTTATCGAGCGGTCGGTCGTGCCGCCCGCATCGTAGACAGGGAGCAGGAGCAGCTTGTCCTGTGGGCGAATCACCTCGGCAAACATGGCGGCAAGATCGTCCATCATCTTGCGCAGCGGGGCGTAGCCGTGTGGACGCCAGACGACGCAAAGCCCGCCAGGATGGCGCTCGGCAAGCGTCAGCCACATCGCGCGCAGCTTCTCGGGGTTGTGCGCGTAGTCGTCGTAGACGCATTCGCCGTATTTCTGCAGACGGCGCTCCACGCCGCCGAAGCTCTCCATCGCCTTCTCCGCCTCGGCGCGGTCGCAGCCAAGCGCTACCGCCATGCGGACTGCGAGCGAGGCGTTCTGACTGTTGAAGTCCTGCGGACGGTAGGTTTCGCCGCGAGCGTCGACTACGGGACCTGGGCAGTCCTTCACGAAAGCGTCGAAGACCTCGTCCATCTCCTCTTTCGAGTAGTGGTCGGCGGAGGCGTTAGTAACGATTGCGGCGTAAGGGCTAAACGCGACGAGGGACTTGTCGCTCTCGTCTACCTCTGCAACGGCATATTCCCCCTTCCCGAACCTGACCGCCCCCTGCCAACCGGGAACGTTCGCGCCGTTGACGCACATCGGGTCGAGCCCACATGTCGAGAGAACATGGCCGAGCATCGCGGTGACGGTGGACTTGCCGCAAGTGCCTACGACTGCGACAAGCTTGTAGCCGGACAGCGCGCGAGCGAGGGCCTTTGCGCGGTGGGTCACCGGGATTCCAAATTCCTTGGCGCGCGCTAACCCTGGATTCGTGTCCTCAATCGCAGTCGACACGATAACCTCGCCGGTGGACGCGTCGATTCCGCTGCCGTCATCAGGGAAGCAGCGGATGCCGAGAGACTCGAGAAATCTTATATTCGGGGTGTCGAGATTGCGATCGGCGCCGGTCACTTCGTCGCCGAGACGGACAAGCGCCGTCGCGAGCGCACTCATGCCGACGCCGCCGATGCCGATAAGATGCCGCTTCACTGCACCTGTACCGTGCGCTGCTCGTAGTGCCCGGGCTGCCAGGTGCGGACCATCGTGCCATTCGGCTGGACTGTATCAACGTAGCGACCTTCAACCCAGACATTCTGCGTCTGATAGACAGGCTGCTGCACGACGACAGGCGCGGGCGTCACGACGACGGGCTGCTGCACGACAACAGGCGCGGGCGTCACGACGACGGGCGCAGGCGTCACGACAGGCGGAGGCGGAGGCGTAGCCACTGCAGTTGCAACAAGCCCACCGAGAAGAGCGCCGCCGACAATGCCCGCGGCAATCGCGCCACCGCTGCCGTGGTGGTGGTGATGGTGGTGGTGGCTCGAGTAAATCGGAGGAGGTACCGGCCCGTGGTGGACGGGGCCCCTGGCGAAAAGCGTCGATGCGGCGACAAGCGCCATCGCGAAAACAAGAACCTTCTTCATAGGTCGCTCCTCCTTGTAATGTCGATTTGTTTAAGATTATATCATATTTCTCTCGGTGACTGAGCGAATACTTTCCCACGAAACCATCGGCGGCGACAGCGAGGCGGTGGAGCGAAGGTCCGAGCGAGTGGATACGGCGTATTCGCCGAGGGTCCACGAGGAGGAGCCTTCGGCCACCGCCTCACAAACGCCGCCTCTCATCTCTTAGTGACGGAAGGAGCGCTGGCCGGTGAAGACCATCGCCACTCCGGCGTCGTTCGCACAGTCAATCACGTCCCAGTCGCGGATTGCTCCACCGGGCTGCACGACGGACGTGATGCCCTGGCGGATGCCGACTTCGAGTCCGTCGCGGAACGGGAAGAAGGCGTCAGAAACCATCGCGCAACCAGGTAGCCCGCCCTTCTCGGCCTTCGTCTGCTCCATGATCTCCGCCTGCTTCTTCGCGCCGTCGTCCTCGCCGAACTTGAGGCGGAGGTCGTTGAACGGAAGCTGGTACTTCTCCCAGGCGATCCAGTCGGCGTGCTTCGTGTACGCCTTGTCGCGCGCGATCTCCGCGACGCCGACGCGGTCCTGCTCGCCAGTGCCGATGCCGACCGTCGCGCCATCCTTCACATAGAGGACGGAATTGGACGTGACGCCCGCCTCGACGAGCCAGCCGAACACGAGGTCCTCGTACTCCTTCGCGGTCGGAAGGCGCTTGATCTTGTGCTCTTCAAAAGTCACTTCGCCAGTCGCCTTGTTCGTGATCTTGCGGTTGCAGTAGGCGGGCATGAAGTCCTCGGGCTTGCGGGCGTTCGCGCTGAACGACGTCTGCGCGACAATGCCGCCGTCGATCAGGGACTTGAAGTCGACGACGTGTTTCGCGACAAAGTCGGTGAGACGCGCCATGTTCTTGATGCGGAAGACGCGCAGGTTCTTCTTCGTGGCGAAGAGGTCCATTACGCCAGGCGCAAAATCGGGAGCGACGACGACTTCGGCGTAGTTCTCGACGATAAGCTTCGCCGTCTCCATGTCGCAGTCGCGGTTCAGCGCGATCGCGCCGCCGAACGCCGCGAGGCGGTCGGCCTTGTTCGCGCGGAAGTATGCCTCGGCGAGCGTAGAGCCGGTCGCGACGCCGCACGGGTTGTTGTGCTTGACAATGACGGCGCAGGGCTTGTCCATCAAATAGCGGAGGATGTTGAGCGCGTTGTCCGTGTCGGTGACGTTCGTCTTGCCGGGGTGCTTGCCGGACTGGAGAAGTTCGGGAACGGACGCGAGGTACTGGCCCGCCTGAAGCATCTCGACATCGCCGAGGACGAGGTTGCCGTTCACAAGCTTGTAGAGCGCGGCTTCCTGGCCGGGGTTCTCGCCGTAGCGAAGCCCCTTCTCCTCGCCGCCGATGTTCCATGTCACCTTCTCATAGTGGAAAGTCTGGCGGTTCGCGCCGTCGATGAACGAGATTTCCATAGAGGGCGCAAAGTGGTCGGCCTCAATCGTCTTGTATGCTTCCTTCAGGTCTTTCATGGCTATTTTTGCTTTTTAGGTTTTAATTAAGAAATATTTTTTAGTTGGAGTTTCGAGTTGGAGTTGGAGAGCGGAATTTTTAACATTCCCTTCTCCTACTCCAATTCACATCTCCAACACTCTCAAGAATCAAATCTCCACATTCCTTTCTCCAAATCCATTCTCCAACTCCAACTCTTCTCTCCAACTCCTGACTACTGACTCCTAACCCACCTCTCTCCAACTCCAACTCAAATCTCCAACTAATCAAGGCGCAAACGCGTCGCCTGCGAAGAGGTTGCGCGGAACGCCGTTGAAGTAGAACTCCTGGCCGGTCGCGTCGAGGACGCTGCGCCAGGACTGGCCGTCGGTGTCGAGCTTCTGGCGCTCGATCGTCGCAAGCGCGATCGGCACGAGCGCGAAG
>OCTX012287735.1_pt1 | contig 14693 bp, 21 predicted proteins | sample 1539691 | NCBI WGS metagenome assembly OCTX01 (sample SAMN02144231, study PRJEB22623) | gut metagenome | biome: sheep rumen | host: Ovis aries | place: New Zealand | reverse complement strand
CCTGCCGATCTTCATCACTGAAAACATGGTCGGCCACAGGCTCGGCGAGTTCGCCCCCACGCGCACGTTCAAGTCGCACGGCAACTCCGCCGCCAAGGTCGAGAAGAAGTAAGGGAAACAGGCAATGGAAGTGACTGCAATCACCCGCAACGCGCGCATGTCGGCCTTCAAGGGCCGTCCCCTGTGCCGCGCATGCCAGGGCCTCAAGGCGGCCGACGCGCTCAAAGTCGTCGAGTTCTCGCCCAAGAAGGCAGCAGAGATAATCCGCAAGACGCTTCTGTCGGCGATCGCGAACGCGGCCAACAACAACGGCGTCAAGAACGCCGGAGAGCTCACGGTCAAGCTGTGCGTGCTCGACGAGTCCGTGCGCATGCGCCGCTACTGGCCCACGGCCCGCGGCTCGGCGCATCCCATAGCGCGCCGCATGTGCCACTGCAAGGTCGTTCTCAGCGACGCAAGGAAGGAGTCTAAGTAATGGGACAGAAAGTCAATCCGATCGGCTTCCGCGTCGGCGTCAACCACGCCTGGGGCAGCCGCTGGTTCGCGCCCAAGAAGACGTTCGGCGCCTACCTCATCGAAGACCAGAAGATCCGCGAGGCGGTCAAGGCGAAGCTCGCCGAGGCCGGCATCTCCAGGATTCTCATCGAGCGCTACGCCAACCGCGTGCGCGTGACGCTGTTCAGCGCGCGTCCCGGCGTGATCATCGGCCGCAAGGGCGGTGACGTGGAGGCGATCCGCGCCGAGCTCGAGAAGATGACCAAGAAGGAGGTCTATCTCGAGATCAAGGAGGTCCAGGGGGCCGACGCAGACGCGCAGCTCGTCGCCGAGGGCATCGCCCAGCAGCTCGAGCGCCGCATCGCTCTCAAGCGCGCCATGAAGCGCGCGATGAAGGTCGCGATGGACATGGGCGTCGACGGGATCAAGGTCCACGCGGGCGGGCGTATCAACGGCGCCGAGATCGCGCGTGTCGAGTGGTCGCGCGAGGGCAAGGTTCCTCTGCACACGCTCAGGGCCAACATCGACTATGGATTCGCAGAGGCCAACACGACCGCCGGCAAGATCGGCATCAAGGTCTGGATCTGCAAGAAAGAGGGCTTCCAGGCCCGTGCGCCGCGCGGCGAAGGCCGTCGCGAGGGGCGTCGCGAGCGCGGAGACCGCAAGGAGAGGAGCTAAGCCATGCCGCTGATGCCCAAGAGAGTCAAATACCGCAAGGTGTCGAAGGGCAACCGCGCCGGCTACGCCACGTCGGGAACCGAGCTCGCGTACGGCGAGTTCGGCCTGAAGGCGCTGACGCGCGGCCTTCTCACCGCGACCCAGATCGAGGCGTGCCGCGTCGCGATCAACCGTGAAATGAAGCGCAAGGGCAAGCTGTGGATCCGCGTGTTCCCCGACAAGCCCGTCACCCGCAAGCCTATCGAAGTCCGTATGGGCGGAGGAAAGGGCAACCCCGAGTTCTGGGCTGCCGTGATCCTGCCCGGCAAGGTCCTCTTCGAGGTCGGCGGCGTAAACGAGGAGACCGCCAAGGAGTGCCTGCGTCTTGCGGCCACCAAGATCGGCATCCACACGAAATTCATCACCCGCGAAGGAGTCAAGATCTGATGAGCACGGAAACCACAACCCGCGGCGCGCGCAAGATGCGCAAAGGCGTCGTAGCGTCCAAGATGGGCGCCAAGAGTGTGGTCGTAACGGTAAGCTACCGTGAACGCCACCCCCTGTACGGCAAGATCGTCACGCGCACGAAGAAGTACCACGTGCACGACGAGGACGACACGGCCAAGGTAGGCGACACCGTCGCCATAATGGAGACGCGTCCGCTTTCGGCGACGAAGCGCTGGCGCATCGTGAAGTAAGGAGCGTTCCAAAATGATACAGGAACTCACCAACCTTGTAGTTGCGGACAACACCGGCGCCAAGCGCGCGATGTGCTTCCGCATCCTCAAGCAGCGCAAGGAGTACGCGCACCTCGGCGACGTCATCCGCGTCGCGATCAAGGAGGCCTCCCCGACGAGCTCGATCAAGAAGGGTTCCGTCGCGACCGCCGTGATCGTCCGCACCGGCCAGCCGATCCGCCGCGAGGACGGTTCGACCGTCCACTTCGACCAGAACGCGTGCGTTCTCGTCGACTCCAAGCTCAACCCGATCGGCACGCGTGTTTTCGGGCCTGTCGCCCGCGAGCTTCGCGAGAAGAACTACATGAAGATTCTCTCGATGGCCCCGGAAGTGGTCTGATATTCAAGGAGCAACTGAAATGGCTATCGCAAGAATCAGGAAGAACGACACCGTGATCGTGATCAGCGGCAACGACGCCGGCAAGACGGGCACGGTCTTGAGCGTGGACACCAAGAAGCAGACGGCGATCGTCGGCGGGCTGAACGTCCACAAGAAGGCGGTGCGCCGCACCGAGAAGCAGGCCGGCGGTCTCATCGACCGCGAGCTGCCCATCAGGCTGTGCAAGCTGATGCCCTACGACGCCGACAAGAAGTGCGGCACGAGAGTGCGCACCGGCGAGAAGGACGGCAAGAAGGCGCGCGTCTCTGTAAAGAGCGGCAAGGCCCTCTAAGCGAAAGGGAACAGGTCATCATGGCAAGACTCAAAGACGAATACGCGAGCCGCATGGTTCCCGAGCTCGAGAAGAAGCTCGGCACCACGAACAAGATGCTCGTTCCGCGCCTTCAGAAGATAGTCCTCAACATGGCTTTCGGCATCGTCTCCAAGGACGAGCAGAAGGCTCTCGTGGACGATCTGGCGGCGATCACCGGCCAGAAGCCCATGCTCTGCAAGGCGAAGAAGTCTATCTCGAACTTCAAGCTGCGCGAAGGCATGGTCATCGGCGCGAAGGTAACTCTGCGCGGCGAGCGCATGTGGGAGTTCGCAGACCGCCTCATCTCGAGCGCGCTTCCGAGAATCCGCGACTTCCGCGGCGTTCCGAACCGCGGTTTCGACGGCGCCGGCAACTACACGCTCGGCATCCGCGAGCATTCGATCTTCCCCGAGCTGGTGGAGACGAACGCGGCGCATTCCGGCATGGACATAACGTTCGTGACCAGCACCAACGACCCCAAGGCCGCCAAGGAGCTTCTCATCTCCATGGGCATGCCGTTCGCAGGGAGGAACTAATCATGGCTAAGCAATGTCTCATTGAAAAGCAGAAGAAGGCGCCCAAGTTCAAGGTGCGCGCGTACAACCGCTGCCAGCGCTGCGGCCGCCGCCACGCCTACATCCGCAAGTTCGGCGTTTGCCGTCTCTGCTTCCGCGAACTGGCCGTGGCCGGTCTAATCCCCGGCGTGACGAAGGCCTCGTGGTAACAAAAGGAAAGGAATCAGCAAAATGACATCGGATCCCATTTCCGACATGCTCACTACGATCCGCAACGGACAGAAGGCCCGCCTTCACTCCGTCGCGACCCCGGCGAGCAGCCTCAAGGGCGAAGTCGCCCGCGTTATGAAGGAAGCCGGCTACATAGCCGACGCCGTCACGACAAGCGAGTTCCCGAAGAAGCTCGTGATCACGCTCAAATACTCCGACCGCGCCGTTCCGGCGATCACGGAGATCAAGCGCATCTCGAAGCCGGGTCTTCGCAAGTACGTATCCGTCTCCGAGATCCCGTCCGTCCTCGACGGCATGGGCCTCGCGGTCGTTTCCACCTCCAAGGGCGTGATGTCCGGGGCGGAGGCCAAGAAGGCGAAGCTCGGCGGCGAGATCATCTGCACAGTCGCTTAATTACAGGAGTCCAAAGACAATGTCTCGAATCGGAAAAGAACCCGTCAAGGTCGTGGATGGCGTCACAGTCGCCGTCGACGGCCAGAAGGTGACGGTCAAGGGAAAGCTCGGCGAGCTCTCCTACACGATGCATGAAGGCATCACGGCGAAGGTGGAGGACGGCAGCGTCAAGGTTGCCTGCGCCGACGACGAAGCGTTCGGCAACTTCCACGGCCTCGCCCGCGCGCTGATACACAACATGGTGGTCGGCGTGTCCGAAGGCTACAAGAAGCAGCTCTCAATCGAGGGCACGGGCTTCAAGGCCGTTCTGAAGGGCAGCGAACTCGCGCTTTCGCTCGGTTTCGCATCCCCGAAGATCTTCACGGTCCCCGAAGGGCTGAAGGTCACCGTCGAGAACGACGGTCTGCAGGTCACGATCACCGGCGTTGACAAGGCGCAGGTCGGCGAAGCCGCCGCGCGCATCCGCGCGTTCTATCCTGCCGAGCCTTACAAGGGCAAGGGTATCAAGTACGTCGGCGAGCACATCCGCCGCAAGCAAGGAAAGAAGGTCGCCTAATGAGCTTCAATCGCAAGGTACAGCGCCAGAAGCGCCACGTGCGCCTGAGGCAGAAGGTGGTCGGCACGGCCGCGCGTCCGCGCATGTCGATCTGCATCACCAACAAGAACATCTACGTCCAGTTCATCGACGACGATGCGGCGAAGACGCTCGCGTCGGCGAGCACGATCAAGGAAGCCCACTCGAACCTCGAGACGGCGAAGGCTCTCGGCAGGACTGCGGCGGAAGCCGCCAAATCCGCCGGAATCTCGCTCGTCGTCGTGGATCGCGGCGGCCGCAAGTACACCGGCCGCATCGCGGCTCTTGTGGAGTCCGCGGTCGAGGCGGGGCTCAAGATCAGCACCAAGAACGAGGAGGCAAAGTGATGGCTTTCAATCGTGACAAGCGCGCCCAGGAGCAGCAGGACGAGCTCGACGAGCACACAGTGTTCATCAACCGCTGCGCCAAGACCGTCAAGGGCGGTCGCCGCATGAGCTTCTCCGCCGTCATAGTCGTCGGCGACAAGGAAGGCAGCGTCGGCGTGGGCTTCGGCAAGGCCAACGAGGTCTCTGACGCGATCCGCAAGGGCGGCGAGGCCGCCCGCAAGGACATGCGCAAGATCACCCTGCGCGGCAAGACGATTCCGCACGACGTCGAAGGCGTCTGCGACGGCGGCCGCGTGATTCTCAAGCCCGCTCCGGACGGCACGGGCCTCATCGTCGGCGGCGGCATGCGCCCCGTCCTCGAGGCCGTCGGCATCCGTGACGCGGTCGGCAAGTCGCTCGGCTCCAAGAACCGCCTCAACGTGGTCAAGGCCACGATGAACGCGCTTATGAAGCTGAGGAGCGCCGAGGAGATCGCGGCGATCCGCGCGTAAGGAAAGGAAATCTGAAAATGGAACTGCACAACCTTACTAACACACCCGGCGCCCGCCACCGCGCCAAGCGCGTCGGCCGCGGCTGCGGCTCGGGCATGGGTAAAACCTCCACCCGCGGACACAAGGGTGCCGGCGCCCGCAAGGGTCACAAGCAGAAGCTGATGTTCGAAGGCGGTCAGATGCCTCTCGTCAGGCGTCTGCCGAAGCGCGGCTTCAACAACGCCCGCTTCAACGCCAAGGCTCTCGGCGTCAATGTCGCGGACCTCGAGAAGAAGTTCGAGGCCGGTGCGGAGATCACCGTCGAGACCCTCGCCAAGGCCGGCTTCTCGGACAACAAGCGTCCGAAAGTGAAGATCCTCGGCACGGGCACTCTTACCAAGAAATTCACGGTCAAGGTTCCCTGCTCGGCCTCCGCAAAGGCCAAGATCGAAGCCGCCGGAGGCTCCGTCGCCTGATGGCGCGGCCAGCAACTACAATCCCCAACATGAGGAGCAAGGAGTAACATGGCAAACATCAAGGGCGGACGCGCCGCCAGGAAGCGCGATCGTCAGAACGCTAAGGCGAACAAGCGCAACTCGACCGTCAAGGCCAAGCTGCACGATTCGCACAAGAAGCTCTTCAAGGCCGCTGACGCGGGCGAGAAGGAGACTGCCGAGAAGAAGTTCAAGGAGCTCGTCTCCGGGGCCGACAAGGCGGTCAAGAAGGGCATCATAAAGAAGAACAAGGCCAACCGCATCAAGAGCCGTGCTCAGCTCAAGCTGAACAAGATGGCGAAGGCTGCGGCCGAGGCCAAGCAGGCGTAAGGAGGTTCTCTAAATGGACAAGAAGACTCTGCGCGACGTCGAGCTCAAGGGCAAGCGCGTCGTAATGCGTGTCGACTTCAACGTGCCGATGGCCAAGGACGGCAGCGGCAAGATCACGGACGACACGCGCATCGTCGCGGCGCTTCCGTCGATCAAGTATGTTCTCGAGCAGGGCGGCAGCCTTGTTCTCATGAGCCACCTCGGCCGTCCGAAGGGCGTCAAGCTCGGCGCGGCGCCGAACCCTGACAATGCGGCGTTCACGCTCAAGCCCGTCGCCGAGGCGCTCTCCGAGAAGCTTGGTCTTGCGGTGAAGTTCGTCCCAGACTGCATGGCTGCGGACGACGTCGTCAAGGCTCTCAAGCCGGGCGAAGTCGCGCTTCTTGAGAACACCCGCTTCTACAAGGCCGAAGACGGCAAGGTGAAGAAGGACGACGAGAAGAAGGGAATCCACCTCACCGACGAGGAGTTCGCGGCGAAGAAGGCCGAGCTCAAGGCGCAGCGCGCCGAGATGGCCAGAAAGCTCGCGAGCTACGGAGACATCTACTGCAACGACGCCTTCGGCACGGCCCACCGCGCCCACGCGTCGACGGCGGTCATCGCCGACTACATCCAGCCTGCGGTTTCGGGTTTCCTTCTTGAGAAGGAGCTCAAGTTCCTCGGCGATGCCGTCGAGAACCCGGTGCGTCCTTTCGTCGCCATTCTGGGCGGCGCCAAGGTGAGCGACAAGCTGGCGGTCGTCAAGAACCTTCTCAACAAGGTCGACACCCTCATCATCGCCGGCGGCATGGCCTACACCTTCAAGAAGGCGCAGGGCCTCAAGATCGGCACCTCGCTCTGCGAGGACGAGCAGGTCGCATACTGCAAGGAGATGATGGAGGCCGCGGCTGCTAAGGGCATCAAGCTCCTTCTGCCCGTCGACAACGTCATCGCCGACAAGTTCCCGGCCGAGAAGGACGCGAGCGACATCACGATGAAGGTCTGCGAGGGCGACATCCCCGACGGATGGATGGGACTTGATATCGGTCCGAAGTCGGTCGAGCTTTTCGCAGAGGCGATCAAGGGCGCCAAGACGGTCGTGTGGAACGGCCCGATGGGCTGCTTCGAGTTCGCTCCGCTCGCCAAGGGAACCTACGGCGTCTGCGACGCGGTCGCGACAGTCAAGGCCAACGGCGGCACCTCGATCATCGGCGGCGGCGACAGCGTAAGCGCCGTGAAGAAGAGCGGCAAGGCTGCCGAGATGTCCCACATCTCCACCGGCGGCGGCGCCTCTCTCGAGTTCCTCGAGGGCAAGACGCTCCCTGGCGTTGCGGCTCTTACAGCCAAGTAACCGGGAATCTCCGGTTGTCTGTTCGGGGGCCTTCGCAGTAGACGCGGAGGCCCTCGGCATGTTATAATATACACTTATGAAAATCTCTAACGAAAAACTGAAGCTGTCGGCCGATACGATTCGTTGCCTTTGCGCCGACATGGTTGAAAAGGCCAACTCCGGACATCCTGGCGCGCCGATGGGTATGGCAGATCTGGCGGTATCTCTTTGGCTCAAGTTCTTCAACTTCGATCCAATGGACACGAAATGGGCCGGTCGCGACAGGCTGGTCTTCTCAGGCGGTCATGCCAGCTCGCTGGTCTACGCGCTCTTTCATCTCGCCGGTGTCGGCGGGGTTTCGATGGACGAACTCAAGATGTTCCGTCAGTTCGGCTCGCGCTGCGCAGGTCATCCCGAGCGCGGTGTAATGCCCGGCGTAGAGGTGACGACCGGTCCGCTCGGGCAGGGGCTCGCGATGGGCGCAGGGCTCGCGCTCGCCGCGAAGCGCATGAAGACCGGCAGCAAAACCTGGGTCTTCTGCGGCGACGGCGATCTTGAAGAAGGCATTTCGCACGAGGCGTGCAGCTGGGCGGGCGCGATGAAGCTCGAAGACCTTGTCGTGGTGTACGACTCGAACGGCATAACAATTGAAGGCGACACCGCTCTTGCGATGGCCGACGACGCCAAAAAGCGTTTTGAGAGCTACGGGTGGAAGGTGCTCGCCTGCGACGGACACGATTTCGACGATATCGACCGCACGTTCCGCCGCGCGCTCAAAGTGAAGGGGCAGCCGGTCTTGATCGTCGCCAAGACGACGATCGGCTGCGGGGCGCCGACAAAGAAAGGCACCGCAGGATGCCACGGCGCTCCTCTCGGCGCCGAAGAGATCGCGGCCGCAAAGACGGCGCTCGGCTTCGATCCTGCGCAGAGCTTCTTCGTCCCGGACGAGGTGCGCGCTCTCTTCGCCGACCGCGCGGCGACCATGCACCGCCTTTCGAAACGCTGGGTTCGCCAGAATCCCGCGCTCGCGGCGAAGCCGGAGGAACCCGACTATATGAAGATGGTGTCGGCGCTTCCCAAGTTCGACCCCGAGAAGCCGATGGCGACGCGCAACGTGTGCGGAGAGGTTCTGAACGCGCTCGCGCCGGTCGTCACCGGGCTTGTCGGCGGCAGCGCCGACCTTGCGCCCAGCAACAAGACCTACATGAAGGGACTTGGCGATGTAGCGCCCGGCGCGTTCGAAGGCCGCAACATCCATTACGGCATACGCGAACTTGCGATGACGGCGATAGCCAACGGGTTCACGGCGTTCGGATGCGGGCTGAGAGGTTACGGCGCGACGTTCTTCGTGTTCAGCGACTACTGCAAGCCGGCTCTCAGGCTCGCGGCGATCATGAACCTGCCGTCGATGTTCTTCTTCTCGCACGACAGTTTCTACGTCGGCGAGGACGGCCCGACTCACGAGCCGGTCGAGCAGCTCGCCTCCCTGCGGTCGATGCCGAACATGCTTACGTTCCGCCCGGCGGACGCAAACGAGACGGCGTATGCGATAGTGGAGATGATTCTTCACACGAGCGGCCCGAGCGCAGTTCTCACCACACGCCAGAACGTGCCCGTCCTGCGGGGCGTGAGGCACGAAGGCGTGGCGAAGGGCGCATATGTGATATTCGAGCAGCGCCAGCCGATGTCGTCCGAGAAGGATACGATTCTCTTCATCGCCACGGGGAGCGAAGTGTCGCTCTGCATCGAGGCCGCTAAACGTCTTGCGGCGGACGGAAAGTCCGTTCGCGTCGTGTCGATGCCGTCGATGGAGCTGTTTCTCGCGCAGAAGTGCGCGTATCGCGAAGACGTCATCCCGGAGACGATGACGCGCCGCGTGATAGTCGAGGCCGGCTCGCGCTTCGGCTGGGACCGCTTCAGGCTGGATCACAAGACGACACGCTTCGTCACGCTCGACCACTACGGCGCAAGCGCGCCCTACAAGGTTCTCGCCGAGAAATTCGGCTTCACCGTCGACAACGTCTATGCAGCGGCCAAGTCGATTGCATGATCGCAGGGCCCTGTAAAAAACCAAAGGAGTCTAACATGAGCAGCGCATATTGGCAGAAGTGGAGCAAGACCTACAAGGAAGAGCTTGAGAAGAACATCATGCCCTTCTGGATGAAGCACGGCTTCGACCGCAAAAACGGCGGCGTTTACACGTGCCTAAACCGAGACGGATCGTTGATGGATACAACCAAGAGCGTCTGGTTCCAGGGGCGGTTCGGCTGGATGACGGCCTACGCCTACAACCATGTGTGCAAGAACCCCGCCTGGCTGGAGGCCTCGAAGAGCTGCTGCGAATTCCTCGAGAAGCACTGCTTCGACAAGGACGGCCGCGCATACTTCGAGGTGACCGAGGACGGCGTCGGGCTGCGCAAGCGCCGCTATGTCTTTTCGGAGTGTTTCGCCGCCATCGCGTATGCGGAGTATTCGCTGGCGAGCGGCGACAAGGCCTGGGCGAAAAAAGCGGTTGCGCTTTTCAAGCGGATCCGTAAATTCACCGCCAATCCGAAGAAGTGGATGCCGTCCAAGTGCGAGCCTGTCGTCCAGGCCCAGGGCCATTCGCTTACGATGATTCTCATCAACGTGGCGAACGTCCTGAAGCAGGTGTCGGACGATCCCGCGCTCGACGCGCAGATCACCGAGTCGATCGGGCTTCTCACGAAATACTTCATCCATCCCGAGTTCAAGGCGCTTCTTGAGACCGTCGGCCCGAAAGGCGAGTTCATCGACACGCTTTCCGGGCGCGTCATCAACCCGGGCCACTGTATCGAGACGAGCTGGTTCCTCATGGACGTGGCGGTCGCACGCAATGACAAGGCGCTTCTCAAGACTGCGCTCCAGATTCTCGACTGGTCGTGGGCGTGGGGCTGGGACAAGAAGTACGGCGGCATAATATCCTTCAAGGACTGCCGCAACCTGCCGCCGCAGTGCTACGAGCAGGACATGAAGTTCTGGTGGCCGCAGTGCGAAACCGTAATAGCGACTGCCTACGCCTACAAGCTCACCGGCAACGCCAAGTACATGAAGTGGCACAAACTCGCCGGCGAGTGGGCGTGGAAGCACCTCAAGGATACGCGCTATCCCGAGTGGTACGGCTATCTGCACCGCGACGGAACCGTGGCGCAGCCTGCGAAGGGCAACATCTTCAAGGGGCCGTTCCACATCCCACGTATGCTTGTGAAGGCCTGGGAACTCACAAAGGACCTTTGACAGACGCCCACTGCCATCTCGTCGGCGATGCGGCGCGCCACTTTCTTTGCGAGCCTTTCGCCGAACCTCCGCCCTCCGCCGGTTCGCGCGGAGGGTTGCGGTTGTTCTTCGGCACTCATCCGTGGAACGCGGATTCGTTCGACGAGCCGGTTCTGCGCGCAAGACTGGCGGCGGATTCTTCCGCCGGTGTCGGCGAGATCGGCCTCGACCGCCTGCGCGAGCGCGATATACCGCAGCGCATGCGCGACGTTTTCGCCGCGCAGCTTGAGATTGCGGCGGAGTTGCAAAGACCTGTGGTGCTTCACGGCGCCAAGTGCTGGGGCGAAGTCGTGAAGGCGTGCCTGCCTTTCGCAGGCAGAATCCCGGCGTTTCTTTTTCACGGATTCTCTCGTTCTGACGGACTTCTGCCCGACATCATCAAGCTCAACGGCTACATATCGGTCGGGCCTGCCGTTCTAAACGACCATGCGGTCAACTACCGTGGGCTGGTGAAGAAAATACCGCCCGACAGACTGCTTGTCGAGACCGACCGTACGGCGGAGACCGCCGCCTCTGTGCCGTCACCCGCGGCGATCGCCGCAAAGATCGCCGAACTGCGCGGCGTGGAGCTTTCTGTGCTGGAGCGCGAGCTGGACGGCAACGCCGACAGGTTCATCAACAGATATGAAGATTGAAGAGATACAACCCCACGGAATGTGCTGCAGTGCGACAAAGGAGAGGCAGGATGCAGTGCGGGCCTTTGATGGTGATGCGCTGATTGTTCTTGGCAGCAGGCGCTCTAACAACACCCGGAAACTTTGCGAAGTGGCAAAGTGCCGAGTGTTCACAGCCGAAAGCATGGAGGATGTCATAAAGATAAAGAACGCAATATCCGATAGTGAAAGAGTAGGCGTTACAAGCGGCGCTTCGACGCCAGAGGATTTCTTTGCGAAAGCCGTAGCTTATCTGAGGCGGGCGCCCCGTCATGTTGCGTTTATAATGGATGGCAATGGCCGTTGGGCTGCTAAACAAGGCAAGAAGCGGGGTTTCGGCCATATAGCAGGCGCAAAAACGTTCATGCGCGTGGTCAAATGGTGCGGCGACCGTGGTATACAGTATGTGACTGTCTATGCATTTTCTACGGAGAACTGGCGCAGACCTGCGGAAGAAGTTTCGGGGCTGATGAAGTTGTCGGCCGCAATGCTTAAATCGCAGGCTGCGTCCCTCGTCAAGGAAAAGGTGCGCCTGCGTGTGATAGGACGAAGAGAGGACATCCCTGAGGACCTGCGGCGAGGCATCGAGGACCTCGAACAACGCACATCAGGATTTGAACGGCAGCTTATCGTGTGTGTAAGCTACGGCGGGCGTGCAGAAATCGTGGACGCCGCAAACAGGGCGATCGCGCTCGGCGCGAAGGTTGACGAAGACTCTTTTGCCAAACTGCTCTACGCGCCCGACATACCGGATCCGGATCTTGTCGTGCGCACAAGCGGCGAGCGCAGAATAAGCAATTTCCTTCTGTGGGAATGCGCATATGCGGAATACCACTTTACCGATGTCTTATGGCCCGACTTCTCGGAGCGGGATCTTGACGCCGCACTGGAAGACTATGTCTCGCGTAACAGACGGGTTGGAGGTGTTTCATGACTGCGGAGGAGATTCGCCGGATCATCTGCGAAACGACGCTCGCGAATGGCGGCCATATGGCGTCGTCGCTTGGCGCTGTCGAGATAGCCATGGCTCTTGCCGATGTGTTCGATCCGATGCACGATCGGGTGATATGGGACGTCGGGCACCAGGCATATGCCTGGAAGCTTCTCACCGGCCGTGCAGAAAAGTTCTCCACGCTTCGCAGGTTCGGCGGACTTTCCGGCTTCCCCAATCCGAAGGAATCGCCTGCCGATTCTGCCGTCGCCGGGCATGCCGGCGTAGCGCTGTCTGTTGCTGAAGGGTTTGCGTTCGCGCGCGACAGGCGGCGCGGCAATGAAAACGTGATTGCCGTCGTCGGAGACTCCTCGTTGGTGAACGGCACATCGTTTGAAGCACTGAACAACTGCGTGGAGACATCCAAGAAGGTCATAATCGTCCTCAACGACAATAAGATGAGCATCTCGCTGCCGACAGGCGCAGTGTCGCGTCTTCTTGGCCGGATAATCTCCGATGTGCGCTACAATCGCATAAAGTCGGCTGCGGAATCGGTCGGACACCGCCTCGGATTTTCGTTCTTGCGAAATGCATACCATCGCATAGAGAGCCGTTTGAAAGGACTTTTCCTTGGCAGTGCTTTTTTTGAGAGACTCGGTGTGCGTTACATAGGTCCGGTTGACGGGCACAATCTTTCGGCGCTCAAGGCCGCGTTCACCGTCGCGAAGAACGACAAGCGCAGCATTCTCGTGCATGTGATCACTGTCAAAGGCAAGGGTTATCCTCCTGCCGAGACAGACCCGTCCAGGTGGCACGGTATTCCGCCGGGCCAGAACACGCAGGCGGCGGGCGGAGGAATAAGCTGGAGCGCCGCAGCAGGGGCGGCTCTCTGCGAACTCGCTCAAAAGGATGAGCGCGTGTGTGCTCTGACGGCGGCAATGAAACACGGGACGGGTCTTTCGGATTTCGCCAGACGTTTTCCTGATAGGTTTATTGATGTAGGTATCGCCGAAGGTCACATGGTGGCTTTGGCTGCCGGAATGGCCGCGGGAAACATGCGTCCCTTTGTGGCTGTGTATTCCACGTTTCTGCAGCGTGCCGTTGATCAGGTAATGCATGATGTCTGTATATCCAACCTGCCTGTCGTGTTTCTTGTGGACCGCGCCGGCATTGTCGGGGAGGATGGAGCGACACATCATGGCATATATGATTTTGCCATGTTGAAGTGTCTTCCCAATCTGACAATATGCGAACCGTCGTGCGCGGAGGAACTTTCGCGTATGATCGGGGAAGCCGCCAGACGGCATGGCCCTACCGTAATCCGCTATCCCAGAGGCGCGGCGCCGTTGCACGTGAATGCCGTTAAACGCGATGGCGCCAAGATCGCCGTCTGGTCTACAGGAAACACGCTTTCGAAAGCAAATGCCGTTGCCGAAAAGGTCTCGGCGACAGTAGTCTATGCAGACACCCTCAAGCCGTTCGACAGGCAGCTGCTTAAATCTCAGCGCGACCGCGGGATGTTAATAGCGAGCATTGAGAACGGAGCCGTGACCGGTGGATTCGGAGAGTCCATAGGGGCCGACCTGCGGTTTGGCTGGCCAGATGCGTTCATCCCTCACGGATCGACCGGGGAACTGGAGCGCGCGTTCGGCCTTGATGTCGAAAGCATTGCTTCGGCCATCGAGAATTGCAAGCGCCGTCTGGCGCAGCGTGAGGCATGCCATGAATTTCTCCGCGTGGTGTTGACATGGGCGGGGGAGAATATGATACAATATCAACGCAAACTTGAAAAAGGGACAAGTTGAATGGCAGGCGCAAAGTGCATAGTCTCGATATAACTCACATGCCCGAAATAACCACTCCGCGGAGGAGTGGTGTCCCATGCGCTGCTCTGCTTGTGCATGCACCTTCTTTTCTCGCGTGCCTCGCCGCTGCCGCTATCCTGCTCTTTGCGCTGCCGTGCTTTGCGGTGACTGTGCGCACCATGTCCGACATGCGCCTATGGATGACGGTAGACGATCGATCTGCGCTCCTTTGCTGGTCGTGGAACGACGATGCGGATTCTGCGACGCTTCTCTTTTCCAACAGAATCACCGCGGCCGTCTCGACGGTCAATGTCGCGCGGGGCGCGGAGGAGACGCGCGGTTATTGCGCACAGCCGTTGCAGAACCGTGAGACGATCGTGGACGTGTCGCTCGTGCAGAAGGCGGGCGGCGCGGAAGTCTCGCGCGAGACGGCGACGCTTGCGTACTTCGACGGCGCGGGAGGAGGTCCGATAACCGTGCGCGCGAATCCGGGAACCCGGGAATGGGAACGTGTCCGCGATCCGCGTGTGTATGCGATTGACCCTGCATGGCGAGGCGAATCCGGCGAGTCGGGCTACGACATCGCGTGGCCGGTAAGCTTAGGGTTTACGATCATCCTCAGGTAGATGGCAAAGGAACGTAAAAGATGTATAAAGCGCTAACTGCATTGATTTTGTCTGTATCGTTTCCAGCGTTTGCGGAGACGGCGATTTCGCATATAGTCGTCAATCAGCGCTGGCCGTGGAGCGAGAAGGTGGATGTGGATTTT
>OCTX014546614.1_pt1 | contig 14694 bp, 9 predicted proteins | sample 1539691 | NCBI WGS metagenome assembly OCTX01 (sample SAMN02144231, study PRJEB22623) | gut metagenome | biome: sheep rumen | host: Ovis aries | place: New Zealand | reverse complement strand
TGGGTATGGCTATCGGCAGATGCTGATGGCAACTTAGTCATCACGCAGGAGCAAGGGGCATCCAATCCTGTGGTGAAGGGACTGAAGCCGCTGTTGACCTTTGATGTCTGGGAGCATGCATATTACCTGGACTATCAGAATCGTCGTGCTGCTCACCTCTCTGCTCTCTGGCAGATTATAGACTGGAGCGTAATTGCTGCTCGATATGATGGGTGAAGGATGATGTTATCTGCGTAGCAAGATACAGATAAGTCGGTCATGGAACTATTGGTTTGAAAGAATTCGAGCTTTGCTCGCTTCGCTAGTCGAAGAACTTCCAATGGTGATATGGTCACTTGTCGGTTTTAAGAAATGGCATAAGGATGCAAGAGGCGGATATCAACCAGGAAGTGTTCAACCTCGAAACCGATTTCTTCGGTGACCTACACTGCAGCTCCCGCTAGACAGACATGCTCTGTGATGCCCAAGTCCAATACGGTGATTATTCTGAGTTGGAGAATTGCCCCATGTGGGGGATGTGGGAGAAGGAGGGGGGGAGAATGAGATAAAGGCCCTACGGAAAGCCGTAGGGAGCGGTGGCTGAAGAGATAGCGTGATAGAATCGCTGAGCAAGAGACGAAAGATAGCCGCGATGGTATCACGACAAACGGGATAAGAAGTACTACTATGACTGATGCAATTAACAAAATGCGGCTTTGTATACAGGAGATGAAGTTTTGTAAGAGTATCATCGACTGTAAGGGTGAAGTAGATGAGTGGTGTGCTCATCTATTTGCCATTTATATAACCATTAGGATGGACGACTTCACCAAGATCGTTGGGAAGCATATTCCGAAGACGGATGGCAAGAGGGAATACTTCACGGAAGTCCTAATGCGATATAATGACGGATATAGGAGTGTACGAGACAAACTAGGAGCACATTTCCAAAATCCTAAAGAAACGGGAGATGTAACGGATATAGAATTACAACAAAGATTATCAATCTATTCATCACTGGACTACGATGGCATATGTAATCTTGTTGATATTGCAGTGCTATTATTCGAGATTGTGTGTGAGGATGCTTCCGAAGACGTGGCATTAGAGCCAGCGGCTTCTAATGACCTGATGGAGGTGACAGCCCATTGCCATGACATCTATATGGACGACGTGGCACATTTGGGAGTAGATGCTTTTGCCATCAGTGGAAAGAACACGGGAGTGATGTTTACCTGCTCTGCCGCACAACAAAAAGCACAATTGCTGAAAAGTCTGCAATTAATGACTCAGACGGTATGTGGTTTTTGTTGCTTGACTTTTAACGATGACAATACAAAGCGGCTTTTTAAGCGTTATTTCATTACGCTGGTCATTAATTTCTATGACAATTTTGTAACGCGGAATATTCCTGATACAGCAGACCAATATGATGAGGCATTTGATAAGTTGATAGGAAATTTGGGAACTAAAACTCAGCCTAAAGAGGAACTAGAGAAACTGTTGGCAGACTTGGTTTCAAAGCGTCAATTGACACCACGCGTTGAAAAGCTGCGTAAGGTAAGAGATAAGGTTTGTTCGCATCTGGATCTCGATATGACTCTGGATGACCTCAATCAACTGCTTGATGATACGGGAATGGACTCCACTATAGAGCTATATCACGACATCAATGTGTCATGGGAATACTTGTTGCGGCACGTCTTATTGCTGAGAATGGTTGCCATACCGGCACGAAGTCCTCTCTACGGCAGTGAATTTGTGGAGATAAATCGACCTAAACAATTCTATGAAGAGAATAAAACGGCCAATGCCATACCAGGAAAGAGCATCATGGAACTGTGGCATGACGTGATGAAAAATACACCAGACTTTGAAAAGTCATGGTATACACTAACGCAATATCTGATGCACCCGAAGCGAATGGAATACTATGAGCTTACTGCATTCTTGACATCACGATTTCATTTGCTTATACTTACACCAAGGGAAACGATGACCATTCGTAATTTGGTGATGGATGTACAACATGGTGCTCCTGAAGATATATTGGAGTGGCTGTTGGATGTTAACTTCTCAACACACAAAATAGCTCCGATACCATATCATGCATTACTGTATCTGCTGGCTCAATATGCTGATAAAGACAAGGAAAATCATTTGCAGGTTATAATTGATGGGATATTAGCATCTAAGAAAAGCCTGTTTCATCCATATGCGTTGTTGATGCTATTACATATCACCATGAAATCGCATCATTCTGTTTTGCATCCAGAAGAAGTGGTGCCACATCCGCTAATGGTGGATTACATTAATAACTATCCCCACGCGATAATAAAAGCAGCCATGGTGATTTCGTTATGCTCGTTTTGGTTTGAAAGTTCCATCTATTACCATCATGTAAAGGCGATGGGACAAGTGACGGCATGGCTGGAAGAAACTGTGCAAAAGGCTCTTGATGAGTATTGTAAATATACAAAAGTAGATGAAAAGATGCAGCAGGAACTGGCAGGTATCGCATCTGTCAAGCGCTTTGTACAACTCAACTATACGCTTGCATGTCTGGAGAAGAAAAGAAATCAAAAGAAGAATCCATTTCTGCAGTATGCCGCATTTCATTTGATATGGCATTTACCAGAAGATCAATACGAGCAGTGTTATAATGCGCTTACAATGGAACAAATGGGAGCAAATAACGATGCTATAAGATACATGCAATGGGTTGCAGACCAACATCCGGTGGATGATGGCATCCAGAAATGTCTGGAGGACATGAAAGGGAGTATAGAGACCGTTGGAAATTTGAAAAAATAATAAAGTATGATTAAATCAAACTTTAGAATCATAGCAGTAAGGGTATTGGGGGAATGTGCAAAGGAAATAAAGCGAGCATTGAAACCCGATACCACCTATTTCCTATGTAATGATTACGAGGACGCTTATGATGATTTTGGTAACTGGGTTCGGATAAGAAGGGTGAGAGAATCTGCAAAACGGTTACCTGCAGATTTCTTTACCGTACCTGAAAAGGATTTTGAGAATCACGAAATAGGGCATACACCAACTATCAGCGTATCGGCTATCGTGGGAAAGAATGGGGATGGTAAAAGCTCACTGATAGAATTGATGTTGAGGATTGTCAATAATTTTAGTGTGAAATATGGTTTTACGGAAGACCAAGAATCATTGGCCTATGCGCAAGGAGTACATGCTATATTGTTCTACGAAATAGGTGAGAAAATCTATTCAATTAGCTGTCATGGGGAAGATGTGAAGACATCCTTTGTAATAGAGGGAAAAAACAAAGGCTCTATTATACAACACCGTCAGACATTGTTCTATACTATCGTGGCCAATTATTCCATATATGCGTATAATGCCAGGAACTTTCAGAGAGAAGTTGAGGATGATGAGAACTGTTGGATAAATGGCGTATTCCACAAGAATGATAGCTATCAAACCCCTCTTGTTCTGAATCCAATGAGGACTGATGGTAACTTTGATGTTAATAAAGAGGAGAGTTTGTGCAGGCAGCGTTTGATGGCACTCTACGCAGATTTGGGCGATGTTCCAGAGGCCAGAGTTATTAATGGCGATAAGACAGCATCAGGTTTTGCATTCAATTTGGAAGAATTATCAAAGTTAGAACTAACCACCCTGAAGAGTTATTTCAAGAATGTATGGAAGTCAACGGACTTGAATTTTGTGGCGAGTCACTTTGAAAGCTATCTAGAATATGAAAGGGAGGGAAAGAATACTCAGTCGAATGAGTCGTTAAGGGCAGATTTCTACAGCCAAGAACTATTTTGGAAAGACTATGCAGATCTGTGGGATAAATATCAAACACTGTTTTCGCTTGCTGAAAAAGTGGGAAAGCAGGTGTATGCAGAAAATAATGCGGATTATGGTGCAGAGGAAACTGACCTGAAGAGATACCTTGTGGCTGCAAAAGAAGCATTTAGTATCTTTATTGAAGACAAAAAAGAAAAAAAGACTATTCTGGACTCTATTGATAAGGTATTGAATAGATGCGGGCAATTAACAGGATTGCAATTCCAGAGGTTAGTGCTGATTATTGATGTATGCGAGTTGTGGTCAAAGCACCAATGGTTCAGTAAAAACGAGTTTGCACTTGCGATTAATAAATATGTGAAAGATGATGTTGGAAGAGGACGGGAAAGACGCCATGCCCTATTGTATATCATATATAAAACCATATCTATCTTCTCTCAATATAGTCGATTCAAGAATCTGTTGGATATAGAAATTAGGTATTTCTATTTGTTTGACAGGCGTTTTGAGGACGGATCGGAATATTTTAATAGGTTGCCACAATGTTTCAAGGCCTTGTTTGTGGACGATGAGCAAGAGCATATAGTAAAAAAGTATGATACACTGAAGCTGAGGCAAACAATTAACTACTTGGTACATGGTTCTTTCAAACTAACCAGAACAGAAGATGGATATACTGGGCGTGATTTTGACTACGGACATTATGTGACTTTTGGCAGACTGCAGGGCTTTATAGAAGATGCTAAGGAACGCTGTGATGAAGAAACTATTGCCCTGTTGCCACCGCCAATTTTTGTGGGCGATATTCTAATACGAGAGGGTGAGGATATTACAGGACAGCCTAGATTTAGGATGGCTGATTTGAGCTCTGGCGAATTACAAATGTTAAATTCAATCAGTACTTATCTGTATCACCTGAGGAACCTAAACTATCGTGTGAGTACAGAAGGACTGATAGAGTATTCATACGTTAATTTGATACTGGAGGAGGTGGAACTATATTTTCATCCAGAGTATCAGAGACAGTACATTTACGAAATGTTGAAACAGATAGCTCAGGTGAACTTGGAGAATATTAAAGCTATCAACATCATACTGGTGACGCATTCTCCATTTGTTCTGACAGATATTCCAAAGAATAATGTCTTGTTCTTGAAGAAAGGTAGACCTGTCAGAGTTATGCAGGAAGATACATTTGGAGCCAATATACATTCATTATTGCAGAACGGTTTCTTTCTGGAAGGTGCACCGATGGGCGAATTTGCTAAGGAGAAAATCAATAGGATGTTTAAGCGGCTACATCAGGGAGAATACAGTGAGGAATTGTTTGAAGAGATAAGGTTAGTGAGTGAACCGTTATTGAAGACGCAACTGTATCAGTTATTCAGCTTGAATAAGTTGCCATATCATAACCCTCAGTATGAGATGTTATTGAACCGAATTAAGGAACTCGAAAAGAAATTGAATGATAGATATTAGTATATCTGCAGTACAGCAGAAGGTTATTAGGGAAGCTTACTATAAGCGACTGACGGATTGGATTACTAAGAAGAAATTATGGTCAAGAACCGGTAATGCCAGGGCGAATCAGATGATGCGCTTTGTTCGTACATATTCTAAATACTATTTCCTTTCTCCCGCTGATCAATTGATTTTGAGAAGTGGTGATTTTGAAATGATCTATGCTAATGAAAAAGCCGATTATGATAGTAAGAGTGGGATTGCAAAAAAGAGGACAAGCTATGGACGCTTTGTGAGCAGGATGCGGGAAATCTATAATGGTTTTATGCAGGATGAAGATGAGATGGGGGTGAAGAATGGCTATTGGTTGATGAAAGAGTTAGATATTAAGGTTTGCCCATATTGCAATAGAAACTATACGGTAACAATCCATACCAAAGATGTCAAGGTGAGACCAGAGTATGACCATTTCTATCCTGAGGCTTTACATCCTGTGTTAATTTTGTCGTTCTATAATCTGGTGCCATCTTGTCCACAATGCAACCATCTGAAAAAAGTAAAAGTGTTGGAGGTAAATCCGTGGGAGGGTTACAAGGATGGTTTAAGGCCTAAGTTTAGAGTGGATACTTCAAAAGAGGATTTTCCTGCCCAACCCATTATCAACATTGAAAATCCCAATGAGAATACAAATAAGCTTGGAATTAAAGAACTGTATAATGAACATAGTGATTACGTGAAAGATATTCTTGATAAAATACAAGCCTATAATCCTGCAACCTATCATGCTATTGCAAGAGATTTCCAAGGTATAGTACACACAGAAGCAGATTTGGATAGGATGGTATGGGGGAACTATACGCAAGAATCGGATGCGGAAAAGAGGCCGTTGGCAAAGTTGACGGCAGATGTTTTGGAGCAGTATAAGAAGTATTTGTGAAGATAAACAAATGAGCCCACTTTAAAAAGTCAGGCGTATTACATTAGTTTAAAATTGTCACAAAATAATCTCTGATTTATGCTGATATCTGGAATATTTTATGTACCTTTACATCATCAATCAGACAGAAAGACGATGTTCAAGAAGACAGACCCTAATCCCCAGCTGGACATGTTCACGGCTCCCGTAATGCAGTTGGGCTGTCGTGCCTCCAAGAAGTATTCCGATCCCAAGGCATGGCACAACCAGTTCTACAGCCTCGTAACGACAAAGATAGACGAGGAGATATTCAAGCCTCTTTTCCCTGAAGGAAAGAAGAGCGGCCGTCCCAATGCCTCCATCCGTGTGCTCGTGGGTATGTCGATACTGAAGGAAGGCTATGGCTGTAGTGATGAGGACTTATTCGAGAAGTGCGAGTTCGACCTTCTGACACGTAAGGCCCTTGGGCTGGAACTCCTGACTGACGTGACTCCCTCTATAGACACCTACTATCTGTTCCGTCGCCGTATCTGCGAATATGAGCAGAAGCACGGCATTGACCTGATGCAGAAGTGCTTCGAGCAGGTTGCTGGAGATCATGTGCGTATGCTTAAGATCTCTGGCAGGTGTGTCCGCATGGACAGCAAGCTCATCGGCAGCAACATAGCCCGTCAGTCCCGCTACGAGCTGATCCATACCACACTGATCAAGTTCCTCAAGGCGAACAACCTATCTGTTCTCTCACCCGAGCAGCAGGAACAGGCAAAGGGCTATCTTGAAGAGGATTCCTCGAAGACGGTTTACCGCTCCGATGCCGATACACTCCAGAACCGTCTTGCCTTGATTGGCGGGTTTATTATGGAAGTCCTTGCCGCATATCAGGATACAGCTCCCGTTTATGGTCTGCTTCACCGCCTGTTTGACGAGCAATACACCGTAGAGGACGGCAAGGCTGTGCTTCGCGACAAGAAAAGTGTCAAGGCAGACAGCCTTCAGAATCCCAACGATCCGGACGCATCCTACCGTGACAAGAACGACCAGAAGGTGCAGGGATATGTGACCAACATCACAGAGACCGTGGAGGAGGGGAAGCCCAGCATCATTACTTCCGTACAGGTCGAGACGGCTGTCTTTGCTGACTGTCATTTCCTTCAGGATGTAGTCGGAAACGGTGAGAGAGTCACCAGTTCAACCATAGAGGACTTGTATGCCGACGGAGCCTACCAAAGTCCTGAGAACCGTGAGTTTGCCAAGAACCATGATGACATGCAGCTCAAGACCGGCAAGATGCAGGGAGGATGCCGCTGGGAACTGATTCCACATGATGAAGACGGACTTACTGTCAGGGAGATTGCGACAGGCAACACCTACGAGGCTGTCAAGGCCGTCACCAAGCAGGGAACAAGAAAGCGGTGGCGCATCCCATGGGAGAGCAAGACTGGCTGGCGCTACTTCGAGGACAAGGACATCAAGGCATATCTGCTCAGGAAGCAAATCGAGGGTCTTCCTCCAGAAGAACAGCACAAACGCAACAACGTTGAGGCGACCATGTTCCAGTACAGTTTCCACACACGCAACGGCAAGACCAGATACAGGGGCTTGCTCAAGCACCGTATCCATGCATACAGCAGATGCATGTGGATGAACCTGCGGAGGATAGTTATATTCCATATTTCAACATTTCAAAGACCGATATTTGCTCTTTATGAGCCTCTCAGAGAAGTTTTCTGCTGGTTGGAGGTGTTTTTTACAAACATAATCCGAATACCAGTCGTTAACTATGTTTCACTCGGAATGTCAGCCAATGACAAAACCGAATATCAAAACTTATGTAAAACTGCCACTTTTTAAAGTGGGCTCACAAATAAAAAGTATAGCGAAATGACGGCTGTACCAACATATAATTTTATTCTTAACAAGGTTGATAGCCTTACTCGCTTGACGGATAGTATATTGAGTGTTCAGCTAATGCAGAATGCTAAGATGGACTCTGTCTGTGATATAGCCTCTCAGTTATTTGAAACTCAAATTGCATTACAAAGTCAAACAGAAACAGTTTCTGACCAGATACAAAAGATATCTGAATACGGCATTGGGTATAGTGATGTGGTTGCCCATATTACTATACCATTGGTTATTGCTCTATTTGCTTTTGCAATGCCGTTACTGTTTCAGGTAATTCTCACATAAACAGCAAATACACCTCGGAACCTATATCAAAGATGTTCGAAAGCTGTTTGCCATATAAATCATATTGGGTGGTTTCTGTTTTCAGCGTTTTATTCCTTATTTTATTTGGTGTGGTATCATTTATTGTTACGGGAGAAGTGAGAGAACCAATGATGATGATATTGAACTGGGCAAGTCTTTTTGTGGTGCTTGTTTATTCAACGGCCATTCTTGTTTTCCTAAAGACATGTCTCAGATTTAATTCGCCAGACAAACTGCTGGCTATGATAAGTGAGCAGTATCAAGCAGAATTGCGATACGATGACATGAAACTTGCATTTAAAAAAATTGCAAGACTTCGTGATAAAGCGCAGTTTTGGAGGTCGAAAGGATGGAAGTCGTTTAGAGAGTTCACTTTCCGCTCATTTAATCTCTTCCATCACTATCAAGCAAGAACAGACTATGGAAACAGGCTCGTGGATATTTGCAAGTATGCACTGAATACTCGGAATAACGCGCTATTATTTTCGATAATGATAAAGTTGGACGGTATTGCTGCCTCAGAAAAACATTTCGGTTTTATACCGCCCTCTTTCAATTTGAAAAGTTTTAAAGATACAAGTGTATCGCCATTCACAAAGGCTTTCTATGAAGGTATTATGGACTATTATTCACATGCTGAGGAAAACCGACAGTTTGAGGAATGGATTATTAGGAGAAAGTTCTCTGCCTTTAAGGAAAGCAGATTCCCATGGGAGAGAGAATATGTTGATACCATTAAAACTGTGATTCAATCAGTTGAATCGGGCCATCTTGGTATTTATGAAAAGTATTTGGATACATCAGGTTTCCAGTATCTTTTCATTAAGGAGCTTTCGAATAGAGCATATGTAGAAGGCGCAGATGAGACAAGCCAGAAGGCTGTTGACAACAAAGTAAGGGAAACATGGGAGCGATTGAGCGATATACACTTTATAATGAATGCTTATTTGTACTCACGTGGATATTTGGAATTATTGCCAGCATTGTTAGATGCCAAGTATTATAGAACAGGACATCTATACGACATAGTGCCTCATGAAATATTACTTCGCTATTTGCGGTGCAAACGAGAATTCAGAAGTGATGGAGGTTATTGGTATTGGAATACAAAAGATATTTTTGGCAGAGACAAGGTGGATGGAGAAATGCTCGAAAAGTTTGCGGCAGCTATGATGATTCTGAACTCTACAGTAAAGGTTGAAGGACCATTACATACATCCAAAGTGAACTTGGAGGATATTGAAAAATACAAGAAAGTGCTCGTTAAGTATATGGACGAGCAAAAGGATAATAAATATCTCCGAGAAAAATATCCATTCATTGAGAAAGTGAAATCTACAACAACAATAAACGGGTGTGCTAAACTCTTCAAGTCCAAGGGAACGGATATATTTGATGCAGATATTCCAGAAGTGCAAAAAGAGTTGTTAATAAACGACCTGGTCAACGTGTACCGAAACACGGGGTGGATGCCTAAAGGTTTGAAAGAAAGGGGAGAAAAGGGCGTCGCGGAAAGGGATCAACTGCAAGCTTATACGGTGCTGATGAATAAGAACTTTGTTTGTCAATATAACGAAGATGATTCTTTCCATATGCAACGTCATTATGAAATCGTATTTGAGCAGAGGGCAATCTATATGATTTATTCAGCTATCAGTAAGATGAAACCGAAGAGAAGGAAAGTAAGAGCTGGAGATTTTGAGTCTTTCATGAAAAAGTATACCAGTGGAAAAAACGATGAGTATATCATAATAGATACCGATTGCGATTTGGATATCTTGTTAGATATAGATAACCGCGATACATACGGAGAATGGGATTATAAGGGAGCAGAATACAAGAAAATATTTTTGGAGGCAAGAGAATATTTGCGTGACGTGGATTTACCCATTATATTTAAAAATAGCCTCCTGATATTGCGAAAAGAAGACTACCCTTCGCTCTTTAAAAAAAAACGAGGATGTCATGCCACAAGTAATCATTGCTGATGAATCAGACAGAGATAGCGGAAAGGCTGCAGTTAGAGTTACAGTAATGCCAAATCTGGAGATGCGTTACTACAAGAACTCAAAAGTGCTTTGGGTGGAATTGACAAGATAAAGTAACTACAGAATGATAAATTTAGACCCCACATATGGCATTATTCACTATTTTGTGATGTTGGGTAGGAGAACGGCTCCTAATCCGATAGCTACGCTCCCGCCTTTATGTATGAGGCATGACTTACTTCAATATTTGACGAGCCTGCCTCATAATGTGTATCATTATCTGCATGGTTGCGACTATTTGCAGCGAGTGATGTTATCTGGCGCGAAAAGTGGATTAGAAGTAGATTTCATATTTAATGACTCTATAGAAGAACCATCGTTGAGCATGGTGCTATCTAAGGGGTTGAACGTGTTCTTTATCTGCACAAATAACGATGAGGAGCTGATAGAGATGAATATCAGTCTATCGAGAGTCTGCACAAAAAAATGCCTTTTCTGGATTGACGAAGAAAAGAAGGGGAAGTTTATCATGCCGTTGGTTGTGACAACAGCTGAGGAATTCTGGGATTACTTGTTTGAATATGCTCAACCGTTGATGAAAGACATTGAAGCTCCGCTTTGCGTACCTCTTTGCGGTGGTAGTGTTGAATTCCCCTATTTTAAGCCAGCTAACATTACTTTCTTTACTTTAGCTTCTGCCCTAGGAAACTGGGGGATAAATTCATATATCAATAGCCACAAAGAAATCGAGATTTTGAAAGAAAAGACGCAAGAGGCTCTGGCAGACATGTATGGATGGAAAAGGCAGGAAAAAGCTGTTGACATATTAAGTCAGCTCTACGGATTATGTCAAGATGCTTTTAGAACGGCTTCTGACAAAACTACAGGCTTCCCTGATCAGAACTATCCGCCAATTGTAATTGCAGCACCATATACAACGAAGGATGTAAGGGATTTGTTCAAGATGATGGCTAGGAGCGAGAAGCCACTTAAATATATAGACAAGGTGGTAGAAATGGAACAGACACCCAACTACTGCTATGATGTCAATGCAGATAATGTAGGGGATGACTTTCGAAAGACAGATACCTTTATCAAACTTTTTCATGCAAGTAGGCTGGACTTTTTAGATGTTGTGGCCAATCTGCATTGCTCATTCCGTTTTTCCCCCTATTTACGGTTACCTTTAGTTTGTAAAAGTCTCAATACAGAATTGTCTTTCGTAAGTGCAAAAAACAATGTACAGTTGGCCTATTCAAAAGACCGAATGGCTTATGATAAAGCCATCCACAAAGTTGGAGAGACAATGGCGCAAAAGCTGCTGGCGCCAAAAACGGCAAAGATGCTGGAAAAGATGCCTGCACAGATAGTTGCCATGACGGACCTCCCGATAGAGTGGATGGAAGTGAATGGTATACCACTTGGCTTTACGCATGATGTTTGCCGTATGCCCGAAACACCATCTTCTGGAATGTTAACTCACTACGGCATAGCAAGGTTTTCAAGTTTTTATAGAATACCTGAGGATATTTTGACAAAAACTCTTGTGGTGTATGGCTGTAGGGAAGATGCGTTCAAAGAATGGCAAGACAAAGCGGATGTATATGCCCAGAATTTAGGGGCCCAGACAGTTGTTTGTCAGAGCCTAGATGAGCTTGAAAACGCAGTTAAGCAGCATAAGCCAGACTTGTTGATTATTGATACTCACGGCGGAACAGATTTATCAAATCATCAGAGTTATATTTACATGGGTGACGAAAAGGTGTACCCCAAAGATATTTCAACACGAAGAATTTCCGCCAGACTGGTGTTTATATCTGCATGCAACACAGCTCCATGCTATAATGATGTTAATACTGTTGCCAATGCACTTCTGGAAGTGGGCGCATCTGCAGTGACTTCATCATATTTGCCGTTGGATGTTGTGGAATCATCTACGCTGTATATACGTATTCTTAATCAACTGAACCAAGCTGCTCATCAGGATATACATCGAAATTGGCTAGCCTTTATATCACATATGCTTAGGACGTCGTTTATCATGACACCACTTGTGGAAAATGCCCAAAAGGAAAATCCGGAACCAATGGATCCGATGCTTACAGGTAAGGTAAACACGTTATCAATGTATTTTGAGAAGAGAGCAGAATTGTACAGAAGTCTCAAGGCTGGTAAGGAGGTGGAAGGGCTTAAATATGATTTTTCGAATGCTGTTCCTCATTATCTGATGTATACAACTATTGGTAGGGCGGATCTCATCATGTTTGAGTCGTCTATAAAGAAGAGGAAAGAAGAGTATGAAAAGATGATGACAGGTGAATAAAAGGTAATGATTATGCTACGTTCTAAGAAGACAAAAACGAGCTTTAAACGCGATGAGAAAGGCCGTGTGGTGCTTGGCTCGGCTAAAGAAATGGCGGAGTGGGTGAAATTGGGCTATAAAGAACAAGACACAAGAAATACTCCTGATATTCCATTTAAGCAACACTATATTGACCTTAGCAATTGCGTTCTATACATCTCTTATCCTATAGGGAGTGAAGATCCTAAGTCTGAAATATTCAACCTGTGCGATATGGCCGGTATTGTGCCAGGGATAGAGAAGATAGAAGGAGATCCGAATTACCTTTTTGAAGTAACACAGGATGTTCATCTTGACGGATCGGAGTTATATGGAAACTTCTTTCACTATGTGAAGTTTGACGGGATGGTGAGGATGGATAAAGTTACCGTCCGTAGCAATTTTAGCTGTTTTAAATGCCTCTTTCAGAATTTTGTTTATATGCAGGACATTTATATTACGGGACGTTCTGATTATGAACAGTGTGAATTCAAGAAGGGACTTGTGCTGGCAGGTGGCAAGGCAGATCTATTTCATTTCAACAATTGTACTATAGAAGATAGACTGTGGATGTCGAGGGTGAATCTTGAAAATCATCACCACAAGGAGTATTGCCAGTCAATAGAGATAACCTATAGCTCGGTGGAGAACCTTAGCCTTTCTGCTGCCAACACAAATGGGCTTCCTATTTATTTTGGTGATTCGAAGATAAACGGGATGCATATTGACAAAGTGAAGCTGGACTGTACTCTATGTTTCAATTCGTGTGTTCTGGATGGTATTATTACGTCTGTGAAAGATAATGAAGATGCCCCAAGGAGCATGATCAAGGAAATGGAGTTCCATGGCTGCGAATTGAAAGGCCAGTATCATATTGAGAACAGCGATATCGAGAAGTTCTCTTTCAACTTCAGCAAGGTGGATGAATCGGGACGATTGAGGTTGTCACAATGTAAGATGAAGGATTTTGTGGCTGGATGTTCAACGGTGTCAGGACAGATGGATGTCACGGAAAATGAGATTTCTGAAATCTGTTTGGAAGGTACTTGTATTCAAGGTTTTTTGAATTTCCAGGGCAATACTATAACGAAGTTTTCGGATAGACAGACTCTGTGTTTACTGAAGAATGAAGCGCGTAAGGTAAACGACGATGTAGCAGTAACACAGTTGTATGCGAAAGAAATGCAATTATTACTGGCTGATAAAAGAGTCTCAAAAATCGACAAAGTTTCCTTGTGGCTCAGCAGATTGTTTAGCGGTTTTGGAGAGAACTGGGTACAAGCCTTTCTCGTGACATTTGGACTAAGTGTGTTTCTGACATTGGCGATGTTGGGCCTTGGCTCTACTAAATATGGATATGATTTGACCGGAGAATTTATTGGGTTAAAGTATTTTATTTCGATTCTTTTGGATAGTATTAACGTATTCAGTATACCGCTGTTTAGAGATACTATTGAAGAATACGGACTGAATGTATGGGGACAGATACTATACTTCGTCATAAAAATAGTGGTGGCATACGGTTCGTATCAGTTTGTGTTGGCATTTAGAAAACATGGGAGGAGGTAGATTGTATGACTCAAGAAGAACGTTGGCAGAAACAATATGAAGAAGTGAAGAACTTCATTGAGACCAACAAACGTAATCCGTCGAAGCACCGGATTGAGGAGCATGATATGATGAACTGGCTGAAGGCGAACAGAAAGGTGCTGAATGCCGAGAAGATGAAGGCTGAGAGGGTGGAGAAGTTTAAGAAACTTCTTGCCATGATGGAACAGTATAGGCGGAAGAATCAGTATGAGTAGTGGTTGCGATAATATCGCGACATACAAGACGGGAAAAAGATATTATATAACAAGATGAAAGACTATCCCGATAGGATGAGCCAAGAGCAGGCGAGGAGGTTTGGCGAGGAGGTGCTGAGTATCGTTGCGCAGATACCTCGTGGCAGGGTGACAACATACGGGCATATTGCGGCATGGGCTGGCTGGCCGAGTCATTCGAGG
>OCTX011191619.1_pt1 | contig 14694 bp, 20 predicted proteins | sample 1539691 | NCBI WGS metagenome assembly OCTX01 (sample SAMN02144231, study PRJEB22623) | gut metagenome | biome: sheep rumen | host: Ovis aries | place: New Zealand | reverse complement strand
AAAGTCAATAGAATAAATATTACAATTATGTTACAAAAATATTACAATGTTTCACGTGGAACTATTTGGAGAAATATAGTTTGATTAGATCATACTTATAATATATTGTTTTTCTTTTTCATATCTATTACACATAAGTTTTTCATAATCTTCAGGGCACCAATGATTGAAAAATTCTCTAAAAGTAACAACATCACAAAGACCATTTTCAACTCTTTCTTTAATACCATTTAAAATTGAAGTATATACTGCAGTAGAGCAATTCATATTGTCTGTAACAACATCTTCTACGTTATGAGCAAATATACAAATACTAGCATTATTATTTATTGCATCATCAATTTTTTCAAGTATAGATGAAGCACTATCAGTTCCACCAACTCCAACCGTTGGTATATATAATCCGTTTTTGTCATCAAACCAATTAATTTTATAATCAGTTCCAGCAATTCTTGCAATTTTTATTCCTAGTTCTTTTAAAGCTTGTTCAATTACAACAGAACCTCTATTTAATGGAGAAAAATAAGAAATAGGATTAAATAAACCAATATTTTCACAAGCATTTATTCTATTTTGTAAATATTCTTTCCAATCTTCTAAACTTCCACTATCATAATTTGGCCTTGTACCAATACCACCGTAGATAGACCAGTCCCAACCTTCAGCAAATAATTTGTTTAATTGTTCTGTTGTAAAACCAACATCAGGATTACAAAATGTGGCAACAAAATTACGTTGTTTTAATAATCTATATCTATTATCTGTGTATATATTACCTGTTGAAGTACTGCTCATATCGAAAGATAATAAAATTTGAGGTCTTGTTTTGTAGTTTAGTTCAATTGTATCTATTGCAAATTTATAATTTCCTCTAACTAATGTAAATCTAAATTCAATATTATGTGAATTACTATCATGAATATTTAAAGGAATATAATTCCAACCAGACACAAATCTATATGCTGTGTTTATTGACTCTTGCAATACATTATCTATTAAAATTTGTACAGTTCCATCTGTATTATTTTGATAAACTAACATTTCTTCATTTACATAGATCCATATTCCAACTTTATCAGTTGCATTTGCATTAATCTTTATATTATTTATCTTTAAACTTCCAACATTAGAAAATTGCCATAAATATGAAGGTCTATACTGTCTACTATATTTTTGTTGTTTAGTCAATGTTCCTGTTGTTATAATTGGTTCATTAATATTTATTATAGTATCTTTTATTTTTGAATGTTTTACAGTTTGTAAAATTCTAATTTTTGGAGTTATACCAATGACCCAAATCATTCTTGCACCTGTTGGAGCTATTACGTTATAATTTGTAATTGTTCTCCAATCTTCTGTAGTATTTCCAGCATATACATCGTAATTATTTGTAGGAACAATATCAAGTCCATTGCTTCCATTCCATAACTGTGGAGTTTCTGTTGATTTTGAGAAAACATATCCAGCACCGACATAATTATTATAATAACTTCCGCAATCAATACGTAATATATCACCTTCATTTACTGGATAACCAATTATAGTATGATATGAATAATTTCTTGTTTCTATTGTAAATTTATTATATCCGTTTTCATTTTTATTTAATAATGTAATTCCAAAACGATCTAACAATACACATTCATTTGTCACATCAACATATTCTTGATTTTCATTAAATACTGCTGTGTTTAAATTATTTATTTCTTCTTCTATATTTTCTATCGTTTCACTATCTTCTGTTGCTTGATAAATACCGCCATCAATCCATTCACTACCATTATAATAATACCAATGACCATCTGTAGTATTTACATATATTTTACTTGTATCTGTCATTTCACTTATTGAACTTGCAGATAATGGACTTCCACTTGCCAAACCATTAATTTGGTTTTGTAAATTTTCTATAGAAGGAAGAATATAATTATTGATATTATCACTTATTAAAACTGAGAAAGTTCCATCTGTTGCCATTTTATCTAATTTATTATTTATTTCATCTTGTACATCTAAATTATCAAAATAATGATCTACATAATTTTTTAATACAACATATAGTTCTTGAAGTTCTTGAACTGCTTCTGCATTTGTATTTACTGCAGGGATAACAGTATCTTCTAAATATTTACATAACCAAAGAAGTTGTTCTTCATAAGTTAAACTTATCATATAAGAAGTTGGAAGATTTCCAATTGTGCAACAAAATTTTGCAAAAGGATTAAGTTTTCCAACAGGTTTTAGTTCGTTTAAATCAGCCATTTTTAAAATCTCCTTTCTAATAAATACCCATAAACAACTTAGAAAGTTCGTTTATGATTTCCTCATCAATAGCAACAATAATTTCTCTATATTCTTTAACTAAACGTTGATTTGTAATAATAACGCCGTTGTCACCTTCTTCGTGACGAGTAAAGCGTTCTATTGTATTTGATGAGCTTTGAGCGTTTGTTTCATCTTCAATATTTGAAGAAGTATCACTTTGATTTGTTTGTGAAGCATAAATTCCAGTATCAAGATCTTGTTTTGTAATTTTAGTTTCAGGTGTATCATTATTAATATTATAACCACTTGCGGTATTTGTAGAATTTGAATTTGAAGTTCCTTCACTTGAGCCTTCAATTTCACGTGTATATTCTTCTGTAAAATCTACGTTACTTAAAGGATCATACTCTAAAAAGTTTGAATAAATTTTTGGAAATTGTCTTTCCATTATTTCTTGCATTGAAACTTTTGCATAATGTTTAAAAAGAGCAGGAGTTTCAAAACCAATTTCACGCATATAATAATGATCTACAATTTTTTTAGCCAAACGATCTTTAGACCACACGTTAAATTTTGTAATTTGTTCAATTTGAACAGGTGTCAAATAATCTTCAATTTTATAATCTTTAAACCAATTTTCTACTTCTTCACGTGTATATAATTCACAAACACGGCGTAATTCAATAGTATATTTTGCCATTATTCAATCACCTCTTCTTCATTAATTTGTGAGTCTAAAGTATCAATTTGTTTATAGTCATTTACAATACTTTGAGCGTTTTTAATAATATTGTGTAAATCTGAACGAACACGAACTGAAATTTCTTTATCTGTTCCAGTAAATCCAAACTTTTCATTAAATTGTCTACACGCTTCTTGACGTGGTGCTAAATAACTTTGAAGATTTAAATTTATAAGTTCATTATTTGAATTTGCTTCATCTGTAATCAAACGTTCTTTCTTATCTACCATTATATTATTAATTCCTAAAAAGGTCAATGCTTCATTCCATATTTCTTTTTTATAATCTATAATTTTATCTGCAATAAATGGAGCTTCAGTTTTAATTGCACGTAAGCTATCAGGATTTAAGTTTTTGCTATCTCCAAAAATAGCAGGTTTATTTCCGTCATATTGAGAATACATATTTTCCATCGTTAAACGTTGCTTTTCATCTACCAATAAAAGAACTGGAGTCTTTTGTGCTTTAATATTGACATCTGCCGTTCTTTCTGCTTCATAAAGGCGGTATGCGAATAATTCCATAGAACCTGCAGTTGGAGTTCTATCCCAGTTATTTTGAATAAGAATACATTCGTAGAATTCTCTTTGTTCTTTTTGAGCGTCTGTAAGTCCTTCAATTAAACCAGTATAAAGTTTTCTATTTGAAGAATATTCAAAGGAATAGCAATTTAAATTTACAGGTAGGCCATAAATATTGAGATCACCATTAGTGCAACAGTTTGTATTAATAAAACCATATCTTTTATCTTTTAAAAATGAAGCCTGTCCGTGATAATAAAGACATTTTTCAAGCCACATTGCATTCATTGATTTAGGTAAATTTACCCATTCAAAAACAGAAAGTGCAACTTTTTTAAAACGTTCTAAATAATCAATAAATGTAGCGTCATTTACTAAAAGATTATCAACAAATTGGTAGTTATGCCTCATAAAATTTTTACGTTTTCCCATTTTTATTTTTTCTCCTTTCTATCTATTATTTTGTGAATAATCAAGAAAAGTTTGTGGATTATGCCAAAAAGTAATTCCATTGTCAAACATTTCTTTAATAGTTTGTAAATCATATTGTGGAATATTTCCAAGAATATTTGCACCTTGAGTTTTTATATAATTCCAATTTGGTCTAGAATTTATATTTATATTTTTTAATTCGTTTACGGTATAGCCATACATATCGAAAAATTGATCTATACGTTCTGCAAACTCTCTTTTAATTGAATATCTAGTAAAAATATTATTATCCATTAAATCATATCCAAGTAAAGTTGCATTTGAACTTCCCATTTGTGCATTATTTGGGAGCATTTCTTGTTTTTCAATTTGAGCCATAACATTTTTAACATAAAATTCGTGATCTTTATCAAGTTTAACTATATCTAAGGCTGAATTTGCAGTTCCTGCTAGAGCATTTGTTGCTCCTGAAGCGTCCTTATTAAATCCTGCCATTCCTGCTCCTGCAATATTTCCTAAAAGTCCACCTATAGCTTTCATTCCTTCTAAATTATAATTGAATTTTTCTTGTTCCATTTGAAGTTTAATTGTTTCACTATTTTGAGCTAACCATATATTGAAAAAGTCTGTAATCCACCCTAAAGTAGGATAACCTTGAAGTGTAACTAAATCTGAAAGACTATCTCCTGAAGCACCCCTATAATTTTGTGGAATAAAGCAAATAGTAGGATTTTGTGAAATTTCGCTTATCATTTTAAAAATAGGTGTTCCGTTTAAAAAATCTTCATATCTAAATATTTTAGAACTTCCATTTGTTGGATTATAACCTAAATATAAATAGGGATAAGTTCTTAATTTTTGATTTCGTGGAGTGTAACCGTCTAAATTTGAAGGTGTAGAAATTAAACTTTTAGTAACTGGATTTGCTTTATAATCACTAACAAACCACCAAGAAACTCCATTTAAAATATCTTGTAGACTCCAACCATTAAAACCAATTAAAGCAAAAGCTGGAACAGTAAATACAGTAATAATTGCGTCACCGTGTCCGCTATTATTTATTGTATATAATGCACCCTGTAAATATTCAAAGGAAACTATCCAAAAAAACATTCCATTTGGAATACCATTTGCAATAACGCCTTGAGTAGAAGTAACTGGATTTTGCGTAAAACCATCTGCATGTGGATCACGTGAATAAGCAATAATAGCAACAGGTATTAAATCATCAAAACTTGCAGTTCCTTGAACTTTTAATTCTCCAAACTCCAAACCTTCAGGAATTAAATAATTTCCTGGTACATCTGAAGAAACTGGAACAATTTCACGTTCTACAAACGAATTTTTATAACGTAAATCAAATTGCCAAGTTTGAAAAACATCTGTAACAATTGAAACTTCTGTTAAACTATTATTTATATATCTCATTGAAGTAATAAAAGCATAAAACCATTTATTTGAGTAATTTTTATTTTTATACATACAATAGTTATACATTATTATATTATCAATATGAGAATTAAAACGAATAATATTATCTTTTCTTTGATAACTTGCGTTTTGATCTTCCACGTATGGAAGTGATAAAAAATAATTCGCTTGAACTTGATCATCTGCAAAAGTAATTTGATGTTTATTTGATAAAGTTAAAGGACTTTTTATTAAACGAATATCTGTATCAGGTTGTATTGCCATTTTATTTTCTCCTTTCTATAAAAAATAGAGGAAGGAAGTTTTCATTCCTTCCTCTTTTAGAGGTAAACAAATTTTAAGCATTTGCTTCAACTGTAACTGTAACAGTTCCTGTTACATTTCCAGATCTTGCAGTTATAAGTGAAGTTCCTGCTTCTACTCCAGTAACTTCAACTGTTTTATTATCTACTTTTCTAACAGTAGCTTTTGCAGTTGTACCTGAAGTAAATGTTATTTCAGAAGTTGTTTGTGCTGGAGTTGTATCTAATTTTAATAGAATTTTTTCTCCAACTTTAACTTTTGGAGCAGTTTCTTCAAATCTCATACCAGTAACTGGAACGTTTGGAAGAGCAGTTGCAAATACTACGGCATTACTAAATAATGAATAACTATACATTCTAACAACATTTAAGTAATATTGCCAAGTTCTGTTATTTGCATTATAGAATTCGTCCATAGTAGTTTCTTGTTCTTTAATTCTGAACCAAGATTTATCAGCTATCATTCCAACTATATTTGAACCGTCATAAATTAAATTTCCTTCATTATCGTATTCGTTAAAGTCATTTACATAAATAATATTTCCTAAAAGAACGCTTCTATCAATATTAAATGTTTGAGCCAAAACGTTTACGTCAAGATAAGCTCCGATGTCATTTCTAACAAGGAAAACTATATCTTCAGGATTTGACCAAGTTAAAATATCACGACCATATCCACCAACTTGACGCCAAGCATTAAAGTTTGGTGTAGGTGTTTGCATATTTAAGAACATAGTTCTTGCTTTTGTTATAAATTCTTTAGCTAAAGCTTCAGTATTTGGATTAGAAATAACTTCAACTCTAACTTGATTTGAAACATAAGCAGAAGAAACTAAACCTTTTATTAAATTGTATTGATCAATATAAGCACCATTATATAAACTTTGAGTTAATCCGTCAATAAAGTTTTCAAGAGTAGACCAAGAAACAAAAGCGTCTTTAAGTTTAGCTCTTGTAATTGTAACACAATATTGAAGATCTGAGTTTAATTGATGATATTGAACTTTTACGTCTGCGTCATATTTTGCAAGTAAACCTGCAAAATCATCAACATTAAATTTTCTACCCCTTGCAGGATTAATATGAATTTCTTGACCAACAGAACCAAGTGGAATTCTATCACCTTCAAGAACACGCAAAGGATTATTGAATAGTTTTATATCTACTTGAGTATAAACTATTCTTTGAACTAAAACGTTCATAAATTCATTCATAACATTTGGATTATCTAGTATTGGACTTGCAAAACTTCCAATATCAGAAGTTGGAAGAATTTCAGGAACATATCTATGATAAAGCGTATTGTTCTGAATACTTGTTTCTCTTATTGAATTAAGAGAAGTTCTTAAACCTTCTGGAATTGCCATTTTAAATAATCTCCTTTCTATAATATATACTAAAATTTTACAACAAAAACAAATTTTTGTCAACTATCTTTTAAAATTTCCTTTTTCATCAAAAACAGATCTATAATCAAAAGGTTTTGGTGGTTCTTCAGGCTTTGTTTCATTTTTATTAATAAGATTTTCTTCATTTCCCATTGCAACTTGCTGAAGTAAATTTCCGTTTGTTGTAATTAAAGCTTCTTTATCTTGTTTTAATTTTGTAATTTGTTCATCTTTTTGTTTCATCTCTGTGTTCATTGTTCCGTTGTCTGTAATTAATTTTCCAAGATCATCTGCAATTAATGAAGTATTTTCTTTTCCAAGTTTATCTTGAATTGATTTTGTAACTTTTTCAAATTCTTTTTCAGTCATTTTTATTTTCTCCCTTCTTTAAAAAATTATTCTTTTCTTTATACTTTTATATTTAAGCCATTTATTTTTATTGTTTGTAGTAGGTGTAGGCGGAGTTGGTGGTGTGCTATCCCATTTTACAATTGTTCCTCTTGTATTTGGAAAACCTAAAGGCTGACAAGGATCAACAAAACTTGAACATTGCCAAACTTGAGTGGTAGAAGCTTCCAAGTGTAAGTGTGTCCCTGTTGAATTTCCTGTGTTTCCCATTTTTCCAACTATTGTATTTAAATTTACTCTATCACCAACATTTAAAGTTACACTACCATAGAGCATATGACAATATCTATAATATAAACCTGTTCTATGATCTAAAATTTGAACTTGATTTCCAAGTGAAGGAGAAGTTCCTTGACTTTGATTATATACATAAACAACTTCTCCGTCATCTGTAATTGAATATAAATCAGGATTTTGGACTGCGACTCCACTTTGAGGAAAATCTACACCGGTATGAAATCCGCAACTATAATTTGGATCAATATTTCCATAAGGTTGTCCAACTGTGCAGTCAATGTGCATTGGACTGTATTTTGTTGTATATTCTGTCATAGATTATTTTTCCTTTCTATGTTTAAATTTTTCTATTAATTCCTTTATTGATAATATGACATATAATATTAAAAATATCAAAAATATTCCTACAAAAATTTCAATTGTTCCTATAATACTATCTAAAAAACTTAAATTATATTGTCCTTTTGTTATCCAACCAAATAATAACTCTTTCATATATCTACTCCTCTTCTAAAAGTGAATAAAATTCATTTAAACAAACTGCTATTACACAATTATAATTTTTAGTTAAATCTTCACAAATTTTTCCTTTAAAATTACAATTTTTACACTTTTCTTTATATTCTTTTATTTTTGCTTTTATTTTATCTTCTACTGACTTTACACCTTTATTAGATACATTGTTTATTCTAGCTGTTATCCACTCACTAACTTTTTCTTTCTCATATTCCAATAAAGGTTTATCACTATAAATATAGCTTGTAACTATATATTCATTTTCATAATTCTTATTCTTCCTTCTAGTTTGTATAAAAGAGAAATCGCTTCTTATTTTCAATTCATTATTATTTACTATACATTTCATTTACTTACACCTCTTCCCAATCTAATTCTTTTTTCATTTTATCACCTCTTAATTATAAGTTTTTGACCTACATAGATTAAATCTATATTTCTTATTCCGTTATCAGTTGCAATTTTGTTTACAGTTGTTTTAAACTTTTTAGCAATATTGCATAAACAGTCACCTTTTTTAACAATGTAAATTTCTTGTTTTTCAGTATTTCCTTTTAAAATTTCATTTACTCTTTTTTGAACTTCAGAATATAAATCACCTAAATTTTGTTTTCTTTCTTCACCATTTCCGTATTTTCCATTTATAACATCTTGAGCTAATTGTTCAATATTATCAACAGAGTTATTCACATTTTCCACAAAAGACGCTTTATCATATTGTCTTAAATTATTATTATCAATTATTGACATTATTGTATTTATATATACAGGACTTGTTGCATAACCACCATTTTTAATTGCAGTTATACATTCAGTAGGATTATTTGTAAATAATGCTTTTTTATATCTTGAAGAATTACATATTAAATTAAAATAATCTTCTACACTTTCTTCAAAACTATTATAAGCTCTAAAGCAGTCAACTATATTATATACATTTCCGCTATAATATTCTTTAGTTCTTGCATTATAAACTTTTCCTTTCCAATTAGAAGTTGCTTTTATTCCAAAAATAGCATTTGCTTTTATCATTAAACTAGATGATCCCCACCCAGTTTCACATATAGCTTGAGCTATAACTACACTATTATAAAGTGGATTTCCTCTTTTTGAATTTTCATTTTGTATTATTGGTATAATTTTATTTAAAAAATCTTGTTTTGTCATTTATTTTCACCTTCCTTTTCTTTTATTTCACCAGTAAATTCTTTCATTATGTTTTCTAAATAGTTTTGTAATTTTTTAGGAATTGGAAGTTTACAAAGTATCATATTTTTAAATATTGAAAGTGTTTCAAATATTATAAATAAAATATTAAATAAACTTGAAATTCCTACATCTTTTAACTGTAAAATATCCCTTGCATTTTCAGGAATAAATCCTATTAAATTTAAATGTATTATATGATCTATAACTATTAAGAATACCATTACAATAAGCATTCCTACTTTTCTTATCATTCCGTCAATTCCTATACAAGAATTTAAACCTTTTTCACGTATTGCACGTAAAATTCCAAGAATTGTATCAAGTACAATTACAATAATTAAAACTTTCATTCCTTCATTATTAAATAATAAAACAAATTTTTCCATTTGTATTTCTCCTTTCAATTTATTATAAACTTAATTTTGCAATTTCATTATAACATTATTTTTTAAAGTTTACAATATTTTGAATTGTCTTTTCCTCTTTAATAGTAAAATCTGTTTCAACTAATATTACGCCACCTTTTACGTGTTTAAATGTAAGTTTTCCGTCCACACGTAAAACCAGTTTTAAATTCTTCCCATTTTACAAAATCGTAACAACTTTTAGGCATTCCTGCACAGGTAATATTTATTTCATTATCTATTTCTTCTAAATAACATTTTTGACGAACAAACCTTGCTTTTGTAAAATTCCCTTCGTGCTTCCAAGCTCCAAGCCTGACTGGATCAATATCACAAAACTTTTTTAATTCTTCAATTGGTAGTAAAGAATGAATTGAATCTGTATCTGAATAAATATATAAATCTTTTCCGTATTTTTCAATTGAATAATCCTTTATACTTTGAGAAGTTCTAATTGTTTTTTCTCTTGCATATGCAGTTATAAATGCACCCATTGGTAAATAAATTCCCTCTTTGGTATCTTTTTCAGATAAAGAATAATGAATTATTTCATCTTCACCGAGAACTGGAATTTTACTTTGAACATCAAGTGAAGTTGCAAATTTTCCATATAAAGCATTTAACATAAGTTTAGCAAGTGTTCTTTGCCCTTTATTTCCTGAAATAGTTGCTTCATTTTTTCTTGTTATCCATTTATCAATATAATTTTTAAATATTCCTGAAATACCTTTAAACTTCCACCCACAAACATACTCTAAATCATATACATCATAATGTTCAAAAAATAGTTTTAGATCTACATTTGTTAAAACTAAACATACAATTTCATTTTGTGAGCTTTCCAAGTATTCGTTCGCCCTGAAAAAAGTTTTATTATTTTTAATTTGTATAGTTGGAATTTTATTCTTCTTTAATTTAAATGAGCACGTGATCATTTGAATATATAATGAATATACTTTATCATTTTTATATTCACCATTAAAAAATACAGGCTCACCAAACGGAAGAAGTTTTTCATACATAACTGAAGGATATAAACTATTTACATCTAAAACAGAACCTTGTCCCACATCTTTTTCTTTATATATCGGATTTAAATAAGTAAAGCCACCTTTGTATGCTTTTCTTAAATCCTTGTCCACTTCATAATCAAGCGGTGGAAAATAATGTAGAAATTTTGATTTTGTGAGTATCTGTTTAAAATCATTTAAAGCATTAGATCCTTGAGTCATCTTTTGTAAATCCTCATCAAATAAAACCTTTAAAGCTTTTGCAACTATTAAAACATCATTTGTAATATATTTACGTTCTTCTAAACTAAGTCTATGACCTTTTGGACGTTCTTTTTTGTAATCTATTTCTAATTTTGAAATGTTTAAATTAAAACTTTTTGCAATTTGATCAACTGAAAAAGGAATAATTTTCAAACTATCATAAAATGTTACTTTATGAACTTTTTTATTTTTCTTTTCAAAATATAATGTTATACTATAAAATTGACCGCATATCACTTATTAAAGTTGTAAATGTACTGTCTTTTATATCTTCCTTTTTTTCTACGTGTGTAAAGTTATGAGTTAAAGCCCAATAAATTATAAATTCTCCATCAAATTTTAAATTATGAAAATAAAAAGAAGCATTTTTTTCTTGTTTACAAAACTCTATAAAACTGTCTATGTTATTATCTATTTTTATATTCTCTTCATTTCCAATTTCACAAACTGCCCAAGCCCAAACCCAAGTTTCGTCATCTTTCCACACGGCTGTTTCAAAATCTGCTGTAAATTTTTTCACATAAACGTTATGCTCCTTTCTTCATATTAAAATTTTTCTTTTTCGATTTTTTGATTTTCATAAAACCATTTCATAGATTTTAATCCTTTTTCTGATACTGAAACGCTATCTTCAGAAATTTCTATTCCAAAATCTTGAACAAATCTATTAAATGCTTCTTGAGTATATACTTCATCACTTTGGTAAGTTAAATCTCCAGTTAATTCATTTTGCGAAACAAAATTGAAAAACGAAACTGGATTTGAAAATGAATTTAATTTTTTCATTAATTTGTCATAGTTATCAAAATGAGAATATTTTTTCATCTCATTTATATAATTTTCTCTAAATACTATTGCTTTTTTCATTGTATAATCACTTGCACCTTGTGACATAATTCTTCTTTTTAAAGCGTTAAATAAATAACCACTTGTTGTTTCAATTTGTTTTAGATTTTTTAATTGTGCTTCAATTTCTCTTGCTCTAATAGATCCCATTTGTACTCTTGAAAAACCACTTTCTAAAGGTTTTTCTAAATTTTTAAGTTCTGCTCTTAATCTTGTTTGTGCTATTCTGCTTTGAATTCCTAATTCTCTACGTTCCCATTTTGTTATTGTTTCACCTGCTCCTGTGATATAAAGATCTTCTGCACCTTCTTTTTGAAACCTACGTAATGAATTTATAAGTCTATTAAGTTCTTTTCTTGTAGTTATATTTTCTTTTGCTTCTTTATAATCAATTTTTTCAGGTAAATAAAGTTTTCTTTCTTCTTTATTTAATTCATTAATCTTTTTATTAAAGTCACTTACTGCTCTACCTAAACGAACAAAATCTCCACGCTTCCAATTAATTCTTGAGTCTGCCATTTATTTTCACCTTCCTTTAATACATTATAATTTTTGCTACTATTCCACACGAAGGCGTTATTTCTTTTTTATTTTCCTCATCATAAATTCTAAAACCACGCTTTTCTATCTTCTTATAATATGAAATCATAAGTAAAATATCAAAATTAATGTTTACATTATATTTAATTTGAATTTTTAATGTTTCATTTTCTAAATATTGCTTTATTGTATTTGCAAATTTATTTTTGTAAATTTCACTAGAAAAATAAAAAATAAATCCTTTGTATTTATAATAATATTCACTTTCATTTAAATTTAAACAAATCCCTCTAACTGTAAGCAATTTTATGTCACCCTCTTTCTATTATACTATAAGAACTTGCCTAAATTAGACAAGTTCAAATCCTAAAGCTTTATTTCCTTTATCTGTTTTATTTTTTACAATTTTTATTTCAAATCCTTCAGGATTAATTCCAAACATTTGAATATATCTCATCATTTGAATTGTAAATACTTTTGATCCTGTTGCATAGCTTTTATTTGTATCATCAATTAAAATACAAGCCATTGTTGTTTCAGTATCTTTTAAAACTTCTCCTGTTTCTTCATCAATAACTGGTTCTTTCATTGGTTTTTTGTAAATTTTAATTAATACTTCTTTAACTCTTAAAAGTTCACCTTCACAGTCATTTAGTAAATTATCAACGTGAGAGTCTAAATTGAATATTTTCTTTTGGTCTGTTATGTTTGTAAGAATTTCAGCTTTTGTTTCTGTATTTCTCTTTAATGCTCCAAAGTCTTGAATAATTGAAAGACCTTGTTCTTCCTTTTCTAAATTTTCGTTTTTTAATTCTTCATTTTCCATAATGAATACCTCTTTCTCCTATTTTAAGCATAGGTGCTACGTGAAATATTTGCTTTTTGGTTTAGCATTAACCTTTATAATAAATTAATTATAAACTTTTTTAAATAAATCTACAATATTTTTATCTATTCTATTTTTAATTTCTGTAATATTTGCTTCAAGTGTTCCTCTTTTATCATATAGAAAAGGAATGCAAAATGCTTTTTCTTCACTTATTTTTACATATACTTCATATAAATTTATATCTTTATATTTTACATCTATATAAATATTATAAATTTCCTCTAGTTTGTCCTGAATTTCATCTTCCATTTTATTCTCCTTTCTTAAGAAAATCTTTTAACATTTTAGCTATTTCATCACTTTCGTGCAATATTTCTCCGTAAAGTGTATATGCTACATAAGGCCTAGCTTCTAATATTCTAATTATTTGTTCTATTTTATGTTTATATTTTTCAATTTCTTGTTTACTTTCCTTTTTTCCTTCTTCAATTAATCCTTTAACATCTTGCAATTTAATTTCTTTTAATTTTGGATTATACAAATCTTTAATTAAAAATATTGGTTCTTTATTTTTTAAAACTTCTATTATTGCAAATAGTTCTTTTATATCTTCATAACTTAATGTTAACATATATTTATTACTACCTTCAAATTTTTCTTTTAATTCTTTAATTTTTTCTTCCATTATTTATTCTCCTTTCAAATAATCTAATAATTTTAAATAAGCGTTTATGTCTGTTGTTATATCTATATCAATTAAACTAGTTATAGTACTATTTAATTTATTTTCTAAATTCTTACATACTTGTGATACTTCTTTTTTTCGTTGCATTTCAGTTTTATATTTATCTTCTAAATATTCAATTTTTCTATTCATAATTCTTTCGTAGTTTTCTTGCATTTTTATTAATTCATTTGTATTTTCTCTTTGTAATCCATCAATTTTTATTTTTAATTTGTTATTTTCTTCTTTTAACTTTTTATTTTCTTTAAATATATTTTTCATTTTATAATCTCCTTATATTTATTATTTGAACTTTTCCAGTTCCAAACATATTTGTCATTATGTTTGTTACTTGCACAGCGTCACTTGCATTTATTACTATTTTACGAATTATTCCTTCTATTGAATATGTTACTTCAAACATTTTATTCACTTCACTTTAATATCTATAATATATCTGTTTTATTAATTCTAATTTTTCCATTGTAACTCTATAAGCATAACATTCTTTATTCATTCCTACAAAATTATAATCATTAATTTTTCTTACTAATTTATTCATTTCTTCTTTTAATCGTTCAGGATAATATCTATAATGATCTAATGTATTTTTTAATGTTTCTATT